>Ga0310786_10006369_pt1 | contig 15713 bp, 12 predicted proteins | sample AusTroGonzalo_MG_FD_203881 | JGI IMG/M metagenome (GOLD analysis project Ga0310786, IMG submission 203881) | Bovine rumen microbial communities from tropical cattle in Woodstock, Queensland, Australia - Gonzalo_03 (v2) (version 2) | ecosystem: Host-associated > Mammals > Digestive system >... | reverse complement strand
ACCCTATGCCCAAGAATGGAAAGATCATGAATAACTCGGACATAACGGCTGTGTACCTTTTTGCTCATATGGCCGCAGTAAGGACACGTCCCTTCTTCTGAAGAAGACGTGGCATACACATGAAACACACCATCTGACTGCTCAATATTTTGAATTAGAAGTCCTGATGACAGGTAGATTTGAGAGATTCCATCACACTCTGGCAATTTTGTTGTAACCTGATTGCCATATTCTGATTTTTTTGTTGTAACTTTGTCGCCGTTAGGGTATTTGTACATTGATTTTTCCTTTATGTTTGGCGATATAAAGTTACGAAAAATTTGTCAAATATCCTAATATTTTACGATATAAAATATTGAGTATCAGTTAATTAAATATAATTGCAAGTATTTGAAAATCTTACATAAAGAATAGCCTCTATTGATGTTGAAATACTAAAAATTAATCGTACTTTTCAACTAAATTGCAGAAGAACCATTCTGGTTGACAGTTTTATGCTTATTTCCTGATGTGGTTGACAATCGTTACTGAATATGTTCTTGGACAAGCCAAGCGGCAGAGCCGAGCGGACAGTATTCCTGGTTTTGTTGACAAATTGCTGAAAATAAATAGGAGTTTATTTTGCATTTCGCTCGATTTTCACTATCTTTGCAACCAAAAGGATTTATTTCCGCCTACTGCGAAGCCTGCGGAGTAAAGAGAGAGATTGCCCAGTGTACTCTGGGCGTAAGTTTTTAATAATATGTTTATAGGAACCTCCGCCAACTGCGAAGTCCGCGGAGATTTAAAAAGAAACTAACACTACAACAGTCTCCGCATCACCATCGACACCACCTGGGGTGAAGGGTATTTCGTTGAATTCTAAAGAGCCGCCAGGTAGTGGTATAAGTACGATATTTTTTTTGAAAATTCTTCAACAAATTGTTTGTAATCTCGAATAAATTTGCTAACTTTGCACTATGAAAAGAACTGACGAAGAATACTATATAGAAAGTAAGCGAATTCGTAATGAGGTGTTACTGATGGCTGAAGCATTGAAAGAACATCCTATGCGTTTTACCATTACCAACGGCATCACGATGGATGTTGAGATTACGAAGTCTGACCTGAAGACTGTTCTTAGTAAGAATGTGAGAAACAATAAATTCAATGCCATTAAGAATGCCCTCGCCAAGGATATTCGTGGTTATATTGAAAAGTCCGAATACCTTGGTTGGCGACCTGTGGCAGAAGGCAAACACATTGAAAGCGCATACTTTGCATATTATTCTCGTGAGCTGGGATGCAAGACCTTTCTTTGTATGCGAAAGCTTGAGGATGGAAATATATTCAAGCCCTATGCCATCATCGACGAACATACTTTCAATGCAGGCATCAGTGAGCTCAGGAAATAAAAGAACTCCGTTTTAACAAGTCGCTTGCCGATCCAAACGGGGCTCTTGTCCTAAACGGAGCTTAAAAGTGCTTCTATTTTAATAAGTCGCTTGCCGATCCAAACGGGGCTCTTACCCTAAATAGGTTCCTTTCACGTTGCAAAGATACGAATAAGTGAGCAAACTACCAAATAAATCTCGATTTATTTTTAGTTTCGAGCGAAAGTATCTTCGAGATTTATCTCAGAGATACGAGATCAATTTCAATTCTCCAAGGAAATTCGTAAGTATTTATAGTTTTTCGCTATAAATAATCATTTTTTTTCAGCAAATGATGATTCATTTGCTATTTTTTTACTATCTTTGCATTCAAGTACTGGCAAATCGTCGTAAACGACAAAGCTACGGCTTACTCTCTGAGTGCAGAGTGCTGGTATGATTTTAGTTGGTAAAATATTGCGTTTGCTGTTTATAAGACATTCCGAAGTTTGGTCGCAGAAGAAGTCAAAGACAACTGGCAAACGTTCACGCTATGCGTGGACGTTACTTGTTTTCTTTGAAGGTTTGACCAAACACCTGGAATGTGGATGAGTAATTGTCCACGTTTCTTTTGTTTGGTCTGACTTTTGTTTTATTTATGAGCAACGCATAAACGAATAACGCTTATGCAAGCCAATAATGACAATCCCGTACTGAATAATCCGTACGAGGAACCGATGTACTACTACGATACCGATATGAACGGTAACATAGATTATGCTACCGTCATCAATGGGCGAAGACCATTTGGCTATGATGTGAATATCGTACCTAACAAACGAGGAGGTCAAGCAATCTTCTCGCAAGAAGACTTTATCTCGGTTGATCCCAATGCCGAGTTTATCAACGGCATCCGTAAAGAGGTAAAAGCATGGCGAGAGACAGGCTATCCAAAAGCCTCTCGTATCACCAAAGAATTGCTTGATTTCTGGTTCAACAATAAAGAACGCAGAGCAAACCTGCGTTTATTCTTCTGCCAGCGCGAGGCTGTGGAAACAGCAGTCTGGTTGAACGAAATTGCAGAGCGCGACCCCAATACAGGTAACTACATCCTGAACCTGTTGGGCGAACGCAGGCATACTGTTTCAACAGACGATGCCTATGTGCTGCCTCGTACTGCTTTCAAGATGGCGACTGGTACAGGGAAAACGGTGGTGATGGCGATGCTGATTCTCTATAACTACCTGAATAAGCGAGCCAATCCGATGGATACCCACTATGCGGACCATTTCCTGCTTTGTGCGCCAGGTATTACCATTAGGGATAGATTGAGCGTACTCCAACTTGACTATAGCCAACGCAGCAACAACTTTGAGCGAACTGACTACTACCATCAGCGTGGACTGATACCACCTCAATTCGAAAAAGAACTGGGTGGGCTGAATGCCAGCATCACCATTGTCAATTACCAACAGTTCCTGCCTCGTGTGTTTTCTGGCAAGCATGCCTCGCCTCTTGACGGCAAGCAAAAATGGGTAGATGGAGAGTTGGTAACTCAAAAAGACAAGGAAGACTACAGCGTGATGCTGAGCCGTATCTTGGAAAAGGGTGTGAAAGGCAAGCGTATCGTTGTTATCAACGACGAAGCTCACCATTGCTATCTGCCCAGACAAAACAAGGACAAGAGTCTGACCGAGGATGAAAAGAGCGACCTGAAACAAGAGAACGAGGCCGCTATGGTGTGGTATGAAGGTCTGCGACAGATGAAGTTTTTAGGTTATAAACTCCAACAAGTTTATGACCTCTCTGCTACACCTTATTATCTGAAAGGCTCAGGCTATCCGGAATACTCCCTATTCCCCTGGGTGGTGAGCGATTTCGGACTGGTGGATGCTATTGAAAGCGGATTGGTAAAGATTCCCTATCTGCCTGCCTATGACAATACGACAGACTTAGATGAACCCAAATTACGCAATATCTACGAATGCATCAAAGACAAATTGCCCAAGCGTGGTATTCGTGCTCAGAAGAAAAAAGACAAAGAAGATAACGTAGATACTTCGGTCTTGACTGTTCAGGCTCCTAACCTGCCAACGCTTCTGAACACCGCCTTAGAGCAATTCGTGAAAGACTATGAGGACTACGACAGAGGTCTGCGTCAGGCATACGAAGCTATGGGTACACTCTATACGGCTCCGCCTGTATTGATAGTAGTCTGTAACAATACCACCGTTTCGCATGAAGTCTATCGCGATATAGCCGGCTATCAGGATGGTGTCAATGAAGATGGTGAACCTCGCTATCGTAAAGGTCGTTTCGATGTGTTCTCAAACTACGATGGCATGGGCTTACCCAAAGAGAAGTTCCCAACGCTGCTGATAGATTCCTCTGCACTTGATGAAGCATCAACCCGCATTGACGAAGCCTTCAAGAAAGCATACGCCAACGAGATAGAGGAATTCCGTCATGAGTATGCCAATCAGCATGGTGCTGGTTCCGCAGACAACCTGACGGATGCAGACATTCTGCGTGAGGTGGTGAATACCGTCGGCAAGCCTGGCAAGTTGGGTGGCGACATCAAATGTGTTGTCAGCGTATCGATGCTGACTGAAGGTTGGGATGCCAATACAGTGACCCATGTCTGTGGTATACGTGCCTTTGGCAGCCAGCTGCTATGCGAACAGGTGGTCGGTCGTGCTTTGCGTCGTCAGAGCTACGATCTCATTCCCTACGACAAACTGGGCCAAGAGATTGATCGCAAAGACCTCTATAAATATAAAGAGGAGAACGTTACCTATAAGTTCCCACCAGAATATGCCCGTATCATTGGTGTGCCATTCAATACTTTCAAGGGTGGCCAGACTGTGGTAACGAAACCTCAAAAACCCAAGGCTATTATTCGTGCCTTACCAGAACGCCAACAGATGGAAATACGATTCCCTGTGATTACCGGCTATCGCTCAGACAATATTGAGGGTTCATTAACTGCAGACTTTACTGACTTGCCCAAGTTCCAACTTAACTTCAATCAGATTCCTACTGAAACCATCTTACAGACCATTGTGAATGGCGACCAGAAGATGTTGAAGACAGATTATATGGAATTACGTGATTCACAGGTCATCTACTACTTTGCACATTTGATGATCCGTGAATACTACACCAGTCGCGAACACGGCCAGCAGTTCCAGAAATTCCCTGATATCAAAAATATTGTGGAAACTTGGTACAATGAGCAGTTAGAAATTATTGGTGGCGATGGCAGTACAGAGCAGAAACGATTGGTAATGCTTTGGAACTATAAGGCTGTGCTTGATAACATCATGGAAGGTGTTCATCAGGCTAACGCTGATCATGAGGAAATATCAGCTGTTTTGAACTATTATAATCCAGAGGGCAGCACAATACATGTTTATCGTCCAACGAATAAGCCTGTGTATTCAACAAAGAAGAGCCATGTCAACTACGTGATTGCTGAAGATAACAGCTGGCAACAGATAGCAGCAAAGACGCTCGACTCTATGGAATGTATTGATTGTTGGGTAAAGAATACCTATCTTGGCTTCCGCATCCCATATACCGTTGGAGATGAGAACAAGGAGTATCAACCAACGTTCATACTCAAGGTCAGAGGCATCAATCTCATTGTGGAATGTGAAGACTTCGATAGTGACAAATCTGGCAATAAGGAAGCCAAGCGCCACTATCTGAAAGACTACTGGATCCCTGCAGCCAACAACCTCAAAACATACGGAACTTGGGATTTGCTGGAAGTGAGAGACATTGACCAATTAGAGAAACTCATTAACGAAAAAATCAAGCAACTATGACATACGATAAGAATCGACCCGTAAGTAGTATTAAGCACGACGATAAGCGTGCAGCCATTCCAGATAGTGCCCATCAGGGAGAGGAACAGATGGCGATTAGCGGAATGCCAGAACAGAGTGAGTATGACATCTTCCGTCATGAATTCCAGCGTGGCCGAGATCCTGAACTCTATTGGCTGAACAAGTATAAGAACGATGATGAGGACAATCCCGACTATATGCCACAACTGCGTACGGACATTCGAAGCCTGTACAAGCATGAGGACATCCGCCCTGAGGCCATCATCGACAGTCTCTATGAACTGCATGAACATAAGAGCGAGAGTGCCAAGTTGCAACTCGACTTGTTTGGAGATTTAGAGGAAGAGCAAGAGGATGAACTAGAACGATTGGCAGGTTATTACAAGCATAGCGACAACTGGCAGAACCGACTTATTCAAGGTGATAGCCTGTTGGTGATGAATTCCTTGTTGAATCGTGAAGGAATGAAGGGCCAAGTACAATGCATATACTTTGATCCTCCGTATGGTATCAAGTATGGCTCAAACTGGCAGATGAAGCTGAACAATAATAATGTAAAAGATGGTGCGGATGACAATATTTCCGGTGAGCCCGAAATGATAAAAGCATATAGAGATACATGGGAATTAGGTATTCACAGTTATCTTTCTTATATAAGAGATAGATTAGTGTTAGCTCGTGAGCTACTTACAGAGAGCGGATCTTGTTTCATGCAGATAGGTATTGACAATCTCCATCTTGTAAGAAATATTATGGACGAAGTTTTTGGAAGTGAGAATTTCGTTAGTATAATTACATATAAAACCTCAGTAGGATTAGGAGCGACAACAATGGACAATGTTGCCAATTATCTTATATGGTATGCGAAAGATGTAGAAAATATGAAGTATCGCCAACTTTATAAAAAAGTGGTATTGGGTGAAGCAGGCGCAACAAGATATAATAAGGTTGAACTTCCTGATGGTTCGGTTCATACAATTAGTGAATACAAAGATGGGAAATTCCCTGAAGGAGCAAGGTTCTTCTTTAAACAAGGGCTTACTTCTAGAACAGGAAGTGAATCAACTCAATTTCCAATAGAATTTGAAGGGAAATCATATCGTCCAACGGCTGGTGGATGGAGAACAGGAAAAGCAGGAATAGAAAACCTTATTGAAAAGAAGAGGATATCAGTTGAAGGAAATCGTCTAACTTTTAAAAAGTATTTCGATGATTTTGGATACGTTGCAATAAATAACTTTTGGGAGGATGTTAGTGGTGGTATTGCAAGCAGAACTGACCCCAAAGTATATGTTGTGCAGACATCGACGACCGTCATACAAAGATGCATACTGATGACAACAGACCCAGGAGATCTGGTTTTAGACCCAACTTGTGGTAGTGGAACCACAGCATATGTGTCTGAACAATGGGGGCGTAGATGGATAACAATGGATACAAGTCGTATCGCGTTAAACTTAGCAAAACGACGTTTGCTAACGACCTTATTCCCGTATTATGAGTTATATGACAAGTCTGGCACAGACAATGTTAGGAGGGGCTTTGATTATTTTAAAGCAAAACATGTAACACTTAAGTCTTTAGCTAATAATCTACAGCCTGAGGAACAACCTCTCTACGACCAACCCGAGGAAGACAAGAAGCGTATTCGTGTGAGTGGTCCGTTTACGGTAGAGACCTTGCAGAGTCTTGATGTTAGTTCGCCAGAATCATTGAATGACAAGCAGAATGACTACGACGAATATGCATTGTTTACGGAACGCATATTCAATAACCTGAAGGCTAATGGTATCCGTAATGGTGTTAAACAGCAACAGGCTGTGATGCACTCGATGGAACATTTGGATGAGCCTTATTTGAATGCTCGAGGCTACTACAAGACTGAGGATGATAAAGAGCATTGTGTGTTCTTTATGATTGGCCCGAAGTTTGGAACTGTTAGTAAGCACGCTGTAAATGAAGCTGTGCGCGCCTTCCGTCAACATCTGAACGAATCGAACTGGCTCGTGATTCTTGGTTTCTCTTTTGAGGATAGCATCGAGAGTGGTGAGAACAAGGACTATAACTTTGGAACATTCCAGGTATCAAAAGTCCGCATGAGTGACGACCTGCTGCAAGATGGTTTGCTGAAAAAAGACAAGAAAGCAGGATCATTTATCATCATTGGTGAACCAGATATTAGTCTGATTAATGATGGTAATGGTAAGTGCCATGTAGAGATAAATGGTATGGACATGTACGACCCAATACAGGACGAGGTAAAGGCACGTAATGTGAACGACATCGCCTATTGGGAGATGGACGACAACTATACAGGTGGCCTCTTCAAGGTACGTAGTATCCACTTCTGTGGAGGCGACAAGAAAGATTTCGCCGCTTGGCGCAAAGGGCTTGATACAGTTGCCAAAGACCTAGCTAAGAAGAAGGCCGAGCGCACCCTGCGCCTGGAATTCAACGATGAGATATGGGATACCCTCTATGACTTTAAGAGCGAACCTCTAGAATATGAGAAGGGCAAAAAGATTGCTGTTCGTGTGGTTTCGCAATTCGGTGAAGAATCAACAAAGGTGTTGACTATGGAATAAAGTTGTCAAAGTTGTCGTTAAACTATGAAATACTGGATAGTTCCAAGCAACGACCATACGTTCCGCATAAGTGATGCTATTAAAGCACAAAACGGAATGGTAGACTGGAGAACGGATAAGTTCTCAGAAGGAGATATTGTGTTCATTTATAAGACTGTTCCTGAGAAACGCATCCATTTTAAGATGGAGGTGGTGAAAGTAAAGATGATATTTGATAAGGCATTCGAACAGGAACCCTTTTGGACTGACAAAGACCAGTATTATGGTGGTATAACTTCCTTCTATGCCAGATTTAAATTGCTTGAGGAATATACAGACGACACCTTGTCTCTCGATCATATGCATGAATACGGCTATCAGGGAATACCTCGTAGCGTTAGAGAAATAAAGGATGAAACTCTTCTTGACTTCTTATTGCATCTTCATCAGATAAGAAATGAAGAGGCCTACGATGTGGATTATCCTGAAGATGACGAGAGACTCTATGAGGGAGCATTGATGAAGGTGAACGTCAACAAGTATGAGCGCAACCAAAAGGCTCGTATGGAATGCGTAGCCAAGAAAGGCTATCAATGTCTGGTATGTGGACGGGACTTTGAGGCTACCTATGGAGAAATAGGCAAAAACTTCATTCATGTTCATCATCTGACACCTATCTCTACTATTGGTCAAGAATACGAATTGAACGTAGATACAGACTTGGCACCTGTCTGTCCCAACTGCCACTATATGCTGCATAGGAAGAATCCACCTTATACGATTGAAGAACTAAAGGAAATTCTGGCAAAGCAAAATGTTGGTGTTGAGGTAAAGCCAAAACGGAGGAAGAAAGCGGAAACTATCTGGTTCCAGTCTGATACTAATATGTTGAGAGATGTCAATGATGATAAAGATGTGTGCAGACTAATCCATAATATGATGGAAATGGATGGCGGAACAATGATGAAGAACATCACATCTGTATGTGTTGGCATGTTCACAGAACGCTATAATGGCATGAAACCCAATGACTGGCGTCACCTGATAGATGACTATGTAAGATGCGTAACAAATAGACCAGAATTGAAGGAAGACACCTTATTCCAATATAAGGTCGGATGAAAGAAATGAAGTTTTTGTAAAAAAATGACACTAGGGACAGGTGATATATAGATGGCTGAAGGCTGAGGGCTGAGGGAAGATGGAAGATTTCCTAATTCTTCTTAATTATTGTCCCATATCTGCTAAAAGGTGTGGGAATTTTTGTACCTTTGTGCATCAATTATCAGCGATAAATCATGGAAACAAAAGAAATAGAACAACTTCAGGATGAAAACAAAAAGCTGAAGAAAGAGTATGGTTGGCTGCTTGAAGAAGTGCAGCGGTTATGGAAATTTGAAAAAGAGACAAAGCTGCCTTCTTCTGAGTATATGAAACGCCTGCAGGAGTCGGACCTAAGGAAAAAGGTGTTTGATGGTACCGACTTTACTATTTTTGAAGGCATTGCCGAAAACGACAGCAGGCAGTTTATGCTCTACAATATAGAAAAGATAATCGGCGAGCAACCCAATGGTGAGGCTGCCAAGAAGTACGCTTCGCAGATTTATGGCGAAAAGGAACCGTTGGGGTTAGGTGAATCATTCCCATTTGTACCTATGGAGAATGTGGATGGCTGGCTTCTGGATATGGTTAGGCTGATGGAGTGCTTGATGGCGCAGAACCCTTGGAGGCAGTGCTTCTCACTAAGATGGCTCAGCGTCAGGTTTGAGGCTGGCACAGGAGATGATCCGTATCAGTTTTCGCCAAATAACGAAGAACTTTTGCAATGGCTGAAGGCTACGGAATATAGAAGAATAGCAGCCCTTGTAGCTATGAAGGTAGAGAGAGTGGCCGAAATAGAATATGAAAGGATTTCCTCCGCTATTTATGACTATGTCTGGGAGAAACTTCATGATATAAAGACAGACTGTGCTAATGTGGACGAATGCAACTTGTATATCGATAGCCTACTTGACATTATTTATAATGTAAACGACCACATTAAGGAAGGAAAAGAATTGGGACTCTGTATCGAAGAGGTTGGTTTGATAGACTCGCTCTGGGGCGATATAAACCATAACTACCATAAGGACTATTTGGATGCAGCCAAGGATATCTGGCAGAAGATAAAGCCTGTACGCGATAACTTTGCCGATGGCCGCAAGTGTCGCGAGGATTGCCAGCTATTCGTAAACGATATGCTGGAAATTGCTCTGCCGATTGCAGAGAAATATGATCTTGACATGGAACTGGACGATGAACACAGTCTGCCGCTGAGTTATCTTAAGTATTGGTTGGATTCTATATATTATAGCAATGACTCTCGTTACTAATAAAGACCCACTAATACTTCGTGGCGACTACTCGCCTGTGGTCCGAGACAGGATTAACCGACTGAAGCAAGATGCAGATCGTCTATTTTCATTGGGCCAGATTCGTAAGCGATGTCAGCAGGCTTTGGTGCAGTTTTATGCCAATGTGGAGCCTGAGCCATATGCTGACTTGCGTACTCAGCTATCCAACAATAAGGAGTATCGCTTTGCGCAGAGTCTGACACTTACCTACAGATCTACCAACGATAGACTGATACAATGGGCAAAAGGGTGTATGAGAGAGTATCTGCTGCAAGAAGCCATTGAAGAGCGCGAGCGGCGGATAGAGGATTTTGCACGTATGAAGATTGCCCGTCGATGGTATCAGATGAAAGACGATGATGAGGCATGGCGCGTGTTCTCGCAAAACATTCCCTATGACGATGCTGAAAGGGAGGATGAGATAAAGGAGTTTTTCGAAACGCTGGATATTCTCAGTATCCTGACAGATGTGATTAATGGACATGATGAGGAATACGGATTGAATGTGGAGTATGAGAATGTGGCAGAATCGTCAGACGCATCCAATGCTGATCAAGATCAAGATAAGGTCGTGGATGCGATTCATGAACTTACAGATGTCGTAAAGGAATCATTGAAGAAACCAAGAAACGAGTTCAAGGTCTATCCTCAGGCTGGCAGTACGGCAAATCTGGGCTGCCAGATGCAGAGTCCTGAGTTTAAGGTGATACCACCATCGGATGGACAACAGCCGGCATTGGAGAGCCACTCGGCGACGAAAGGAGACGCTTGCCAGAGCAAGAATAAAGACGATGGACGATAAGAAGAACCAGCAGCAAGCATCCATCAACGTATGGGGTATAGCGAATATCGGCTGTGAGATGGAGAATCCTAAGTTTCAGACGCTGGTAGTATCGGCTGAAGGACAGAAAGCTCAGAAGGCAGATGCTGAGGAGGCGTATGTGCCTCGGCAGTTGCGGTTCTTCGACATGGTGGCGTTTGGCTCTGAGGAGAAACAACCCAAGTTGATAGCGCTGCTTAGAGAGGTGGCGCAGCAGATAGACACCACCAGTGGGCGAGGGTGGTTCTGCATCTATGCAGGCTACCGCTATTACAAACAGCAGTTGGCTGTGATGGGCGGCTATGCTGACTTCTTTGCTGATATGGAGGCATTGGTGCCTGACATGCTGACGAAGATTGATACGACAAAGGAGGGTGAAGCCAGATACCACAACTACACGCAGTTGTTGGGCAGGGAAGCTGGTTTATGGTATATGGATAGTAAGAAGCTGCCGCCTCTGAACGAGATTACCGTTTGGAAGAACAGATTTAATGGCGACAAGAACCGCCATGCTGCGAATGCCCAAATAATAATAGATGTATATAAGCGTCTGAAAACGATTTAGCAGTCAGAACTAAACAGATTTTAAGCGAGCAGATTGATTTCTGCTCGCTTTTTTTTGTGCCAAAAAGTAGGCTGTGCGTATAGTGCGTATAGCGAAAAAGGGCTGTACGTATAGTGGCGTATAGTGGGCCTTGATAACTCGAAAAAATACATGTTTTGCATTGAAAAACGCCCTACCTTTGCCGATGAAATCAGCGAGAACAGGCTGCACCTCAGCAATTCGAGCGAGCTCAATTGCATTCGGTTTGCACTGTCCTTGCATCGTCGAAAGGACATTTGAGCTTTTCCCGCCAAACGGGGAAGCGGCGGACTCCGAGCTTGCTCGCCTGAGCACCAACGGAGCGCAAGAAGCCAAAAGGGAATTAATAACAAAATTAAAACAAGAAAATGAAAAAGAGAATTATTTACGTTGGAACGCTGATAGATCTGGCCGCTATGTTCGAGCCGGATGAGGAGGCTGAAAGTATCGAAGTAACAAACATTATTAAACATGAAAGCTATGTGTAATCAAGTAGAAAACAAGCAGGAGCAAAAGCGACTTGTAATCCTGTTGAGAACAATGGTTAATGGTTATTCACTGGATGTCAACGGCGAAGGCTATATGTATTTCGACGCCCAGAGTATGCTGGAGGGCTTTATGGTTCGTGTAGGACTGGAGCGACTGGAAGAGATGACCAGAGAGGAAATCAAGGCGATGCTGGACTCGCTGAAGGACGGTTCAGCCGTGAAGAAACTTCAGGCTGAGGTGACAGGATTGAAAGCTCTGGTGGATGACCAAAAGAAAGAGATACGAAACTTGAAGAAGACTATCAAAGAACTTAAAGAAGAATAAGGATATGGCTAAGGAGATTAGAATCACGTGCGCAAGTAACGCCTATGGCGTGAAAGTGAAACGCTGCTGCGCCAGTTGTCAGCACAAGGAGATAACTAACGAAGGTGCAAGGGTCTGCGCCCTGATGAAACTGAAGGTGGAGCAGATGTTTGAATGCCAGCAATGGCAGATGAGCGACGGCTTGAAGAATGCCGGTATGGGGGGAGGTGTGGTGCGCCTGAAAGGCACCACAGAAATCATTTTAAAGTAAGTAAATAACCGAGTCGAAGCGTGGTGGAGGAAGTCTACGTAGTGAAAATGGCCAAATTCTGACACGACCTTCACTCACAAATTCGACAAGTTATGAAAAAGTACATTTTTGTTTTGAATGCCGTCAGTGTGATGGCCAAGTTGCTGAAAGACAAGCGAATAGAAGGTGTTCTGTATATTGATCAGAACACAGGTAAACTAACCTTTAAGGCGTACAACCGCCAGTCGCGAGAGCGAGAGAAGGACCGTCTGGTGAAGAAGTTGCCCTGGGGTTGGGTTAAAGAGTCGGTAGAACGCGTGAAAGTGTTCGGCAGTTTCCCCAAGGACTTCTGTATGGCGCAGATAATCGGGTTGATGAACGAGCACAACCAGGACGCAAAGAATGCGCTTATTGATAAAGAACTAGACGATATCGAATTTTGTTAAACCATTAAAATCTTTTCAAGATGGAAGCATTAGTATTAATAAAAGAGGTGGGCGCATACTCTGAGCGCCAGTACCAGCGACAGTATGGTACAACGGAGTATTTCAAGTGTCGTGGCGTGGTGATGAAACATGGTGGCGACGAGGTGTATGGCGAGATGACAGGCGAGCTGGCATCGAAGAACCGTGACACCCAGTATTACCAGAATCAGCCATACGTGGTGAAGGGCTTCTGGAAACACCGCACGTGGCAAGACAAGAACGGTGAAGAAAGGCACGAAAATGCGTTCTACATTACGGACCTGCAGGTCCTGTAAGGTGAAAATTGAAAAATTGAAATTTGAAAGTTATGTTTAGTTATCAGAAGAATTTCAGTAATCCTACGTTGCCAGTGGACGAGGCCCAGTTTTGGGCCCTCGTCAAGGCGACACAATGGAATGAGAATATCGATAAGTATCGTGAGACGCACGATGCGGCACTCAAGCGCAAGCTGCCTGCATTCATCTTTCAGGCCACGTTTGATGAAACCACGTCGAAGGCTGGGAAAGTGGGGCAGTGGCGCAAGCAGGCTGCAACTCGTTTGACAGGCTTGGTGGTGATGGATATTGATCATGTAGAAAATCCGCAAGAGGTTTACGATTCATGGTTTAAGGAGCTTGATTTCGAGTCGTTGGGCATCTTGTTTATCTACATTACACCCAGTGGCAAGGGTCTTAAAATCGTGTTTAAGGCCGATGTCAGCAAGGGTAATCTCATCGATAACCAGCATGAGATGGCAAAGGTGCTGGGCGTGGAGGTGGACGAGAGTTGCAAGGATGCCAGTCGCATGAGCTTCATCTGCAAGGAAACGGACATTTTGTACTTGGATAAAGAATTATTTACGTATGAAAACAAAGAATTTGCCGAGAAATACAATGCTGAGTATAGGGCTGGTATTAGTCGCGCTGCTGCGACTGATCCTGTGGCCAACACAAGTGTTAAACACGGGTCTGCAGAAGACAAGCAAGTGGATGTTGAGTCAGTACCGTTAAAATGGCGTGGCTATGATATACAGTCTATTATTGATGCTCGTTATGCAGAGAAGCTGCCCTGCGCAGCAGACAGCAATCGTCATACAGAGTCGCTCAAACTGGCCACAGACTTGCTGCTTATGCTCGATGGCGACAAAGCCCAGGTTCAGCGCATTGTGGAGGCGCAGCCGTGGGTGCAGGAAATCATCAACGAGCGAGATGAGAATGTGGCACAGACGGTGGAGAGTGCAGCCGGTTGTATTGCTCAAAAAGAAAAGAAGTATACGAGTAGTCTTCCTTCAAAGGCAATGCAAGAAGCAATACAAGAGGCCACGGGCAAAACGTATGTGGAAATCACGAAAGCGAAAGCGCAGACGGCGGTGACGCTGAAGGATGATGACATGAGCCGCTGGCTCTGGGACTGGGGCGCTGAGATTGAGGCTTTGGCAGAGGAGTATCCGCTGATAAAGGACATCACGAAAGGCTTGAAGAGGAATCAGTATCCTGCAGCGCTGTTCGTGGCTGGCGGCCTGCTTATGACGCTCATGACACGCTGTACTTACAGGTTCTATCATCGCCCTGAGGAGCTGCGCAGGCTTAACAACTCGACGCTGATTATTGGCGACCCTGCTTCAGGAAAGTCGTTTGCTACTCGTTTGTTCAAACTCTTGGCTTCGCCTATCGTGGCTGCCGACAAAGTGGGCAAGGAGGCGATTAATGCCTATCGTGAGCAGATGCGCACGAAGGGTGCCAACAAGGAAAAACCAAAGAAGCCAAAGGTGGTGGTACGAATCCACCCAGCACGAACCTCGAATGCGCAGTTTATTCAGGACATGGTGAATGCCGTGGAGGTGGTGGATGGTGAGGAGATGCAGCTGCACATGCTGACCTTCGATACTGAGCTCGACAATACGTTGTCGCTGCAAAAAGGTGGTGCATACATCGACAAGCAGGCGTTGCAGTTGAAAGCGTTCCATAATGAAGAGGACGGTCAGGCCTATTCGAACGTGGACAGCGTATTCCAGGAGTTCTACGTCATCTGGAACTACATCTACACAGGCACGCCTATCGCCCTGAAGAAGATGGTAAACGAGCAGAACTTTGGAAGCGGTCTCGCCACACGCCTAACTTGTATTCCTCTGCCAGCCACCAACTTTGAGATGATGAATCGCGAATCGAAGGTGGACTTTGAGAGTGACGAGCGCTTGAAGGATTGGGCAGAAAAGCTGGATCGCATGAAGGGTGAGTTGACGGTTCAGAAGATTGTGGATGAACTCTATGACTGGACGGCCCGCCGCATGGAGGACGCCAAGGAGAATGACAGCAAGGCCGACGAGATGCTGCTGAAGCGCTGCGCCTACCATGGTTTGAACTTTGCCGCTCCTTTTATCGTGATGCGTCATTGGGAACAGATGAAGCAGGACGGTCAGTACTGGTGTGGAGAGTTCGAGACGGATGATGTCGATTGGCGACTCGCAGAGCTGATCGTGAACATTCAGTATGCCTGCCAGCGTCACTACTTTGGCGCTATGGCCGAGGCCTATTTCGACAATAAATTGAAGGATGCCAGCGTGAATGTGCAGCGCAAGCAGAAGACCTTCGAAGCCTTTGCACGACTGCCAGAGACGTTCACTATCGACGATGTGATGCGCTGC
>Ga0310786_10006368_pt1 | contig 15713 bp, 19 predicted proteins | sample AusTroGonzalo_MG_FD_203881 | JGI IMG/M metagenome (GOLD analysis project Ga0310786, IMG submission 203881) | Bovine rumen microbial communities from tropical cattle in Woodstock, Queensland, Australia - Gonzalo_03 (v2) (version 2) | ecosystem: Host-associated > Mammals > Digestive system >... | reverse complement strand
AGAGTAGTAGGTGGTCGTCTTTTGGTAAACGGATATGTGTAGGTGATACCGTATCTTGAAAGGCGATATCGTCGGCGGTATCGTTAAATATGATAAGCAAGTTTTGTTCGTCGTATGGGATTGCATCTACGAGTCCATTTATGGCGAGCGGCACGAAGTATTTGTAGTAGGCATCTTCTTTGTCGAGAGCGGCGTCCTTAGTGAGTAGGAATGTCTCTTGCCCGTCGCCGTACTCCGAAACTACTGGATAGTGTTCGCGCGCATAGTTTTTAAAATCGGATAGTAGGCGAGCACCATTATAACGATTAAGTTTGTATCTGTATAATATACTCATAATACCTCCTATGGTTGTGGGACTATTTCATAATAGCCGTACTTTACTTTGCGGAGAAATCCGTGTTTCAGAGCGGCGTCAAAACTATTGTTGTAGAGATAGGGCTTAAAGGCAGAACGTTTAAGCGGTACGCCGACAGGGAGTGCGGCGAGCTTTGTATAGAATGTATCTGCCATTCGGCGATCTTCTCTTAAATATGCCCCTAATTTTTTATATACTGATGAATAATTTTTCGTACAAATAAATTTATCCCATGAGATAAATACACTTTGATCTGGATATATGTCCTCTGGTTCGTCAAAAGTGTCGGTAAATTGTAGTCCGGCACGGAGAGATTCAAGTTTTTTGTTGAAAAGTGTCTCGACGATTTTGCGAGTCTCTGTAGTTAGAGAACAAAAAGTGTCTTTGTATAAATAAAAAGTTCTAAATGCTTCTGAACGGCAAGCGGCGAAGTCTGGCATACCCAAAGTCGAAAGAGAAGTATTCCAAACAAACTCCATCGCCGAACAGCCCGCGGCGAATCGATCTGCAAAAAAATGATCGTAGCAAATATCAAGCTGTACGCCGTTCGGCGTTTTTTCAAGACTGTAGATTAGGTTATGAGTGTTTGGCACTCGATACTCTGGTACCCAACCCCATTCGCAAATAAGTTGAGTGGCTATTGTGGAGTCATAATCACAAGCCCAAAGGGAGTACGAATATTCGGAACGCGGTTTGATAAGACTTGGGGCCTCTGAATTGCGAGCAAGTTCAAAAAGAGTGATTATGTCGCCTGTCGTATCGTCTGGGATAGGTGGATCTGTATTGTATTGAACGGCGCGGATAATTCTGGCACGTCCGGCGTTATTGAGTTGGTAGACAATTGGCGGAATAGTGATTTGAGCACGTTTTGAAAGCGCCGAAGGAGAATGATGTGTGATAAGGTCAAGAATAGTAAAAGTTTCGTCAGGCAGGTTTGATGGCGTGTAGATTGTGTCGTCGGCAGGGTTGCGAATAAAGAAGCGTTGCGTATCGGGAATATATTCATATAGAACGCCGTTCAAGGAAACTGTTTGCGGAGGTTTTGGATCTACATACCGATACGATTGCCGTTCAGTATCTTCAATTGCGAGTTGAATTTTCTTTTCGTATGCTTCTTGATGAAGAGCGTCTGCATCGGCAATGAAAGATGGATGAACGGCAGATGCTCGATAGGCAGTCGGCAGGTTGGTCGGCTGGAGGGCAGATTGTATTGATGGCTCTGGAGGTTTCAGATTTTCTGAAATTTCCGGAGGCATAATATTTATTAGATCTGTTTGGTCCGGCTTGGTGAAAATCATAGCAACTCCTTTCGCCGTTTAAGGATTGAGACTGGTGTAGGTAAGTTAGTTCAAAGGACGATCTGTGTGAAGGAAAGTAATTGAGGGGTCGCATGAGCGACATTCCCATTGTGTGGGGATGTTCGATTGGCGAGTTGAAGTCTGAGAGTTCACGGCGCGCCCCGGGGGTGTACAGATGAGGTAAGTTACCTACGCAGCTTCGCCACTCGTGTGAACAATTTTGATCGGAACTGTGAGGAAAAATAGTTCGCGAATGCGAATGAGACTGCTAGTTACCTACGCACAGCCCTGCCATATATATTTAGATTGCGGAATTTTGCGTAGGTAACTTCCTTCGCATGACTTCATCGCCTTGTCAACGAGTTGTACACGTTTAACAACGACTCGCGTCTAAAGTGTGTAGGAAACTTCGCTTTTCTGTACAGAGACTTTTGAAGTAAACGAACTTTTGTACTTAAACGCGTTGAAGTGCAAACGAGCTGATGTTTTGTCGCTCCTGACGTCGATGTCTCGCCGATCTGCTTTTCATACATAAACTCAGAAAGTAGAGATTTCACTTGCCTTGAACGGCGAGTCTTCATATTTTTATTTTCGCCGTTCGGCTGTAGGTTATTTGGCAACGAAGTTGCCGATAGTTGTTGCGACCGATAGGTCGCAACAACATCTGTAAAAGTTTGAAATACAAAATTTATAATCATTAAAATTCCCTCATCAACTCTTTTTCTACTATAAAAAACATTTCAAACATAAATCTACGAGTTTTTACCCTACGGCGTAAATTTGCTGTTAATTCTTAAAACTTTTAAAGTAATAAGATTACTGATAGTCGGGGTTTGAAATGCTTTAAGAAACTCAACTAAAATCGTTCATTTTTCGCCGACCAAAATGAACAAAATTTGTACCTGAAAATCGATCATGTGAACTCTGATTTTCAAGATTTTGTACGGAATAGATGAACTAAAATGTTAATCTTTGCCATTCGGCAGCTATTTTAGTATGTAACTATTATATGGCATCTTTTATTGACATTACTGATAGTCGGCATTTTAAATGCTTTAAGAAAATGTACTATTTTAGTTCATTCTTCGCCGTTCGAGATGAAGTAAAATTGTTCATTGAAATCAATCATGTGAGGTTAAAATTTCAGGATTTTAGAGTGAATAAATGAACAATTTTTGTTTATTTTCTTAAAAAATGAACTAAAATAGGGCATTTTTTGTTATTTTTGAACAGTTTTTGTTCAAAATTTTTAAATTTTTCATTAAATTATACAAAAAATTTTAATTTAACGCCAAAAAGGCGCTCTTGCAAATAGCAACCAGCGCCTCGTTTGACTTTTAGATTAAACTTTGCCGTTGCCAAAGCGTGTCCTGTAATGGACTTCTTTCAACAGCACCCTTGACGGGCGGCGAGAGCTTACTCCGATTATTCGTTTCTGGCATACCTCGCCCATATATTAAAAATGAGGAAAGAAAGAAGTTTGGAAAAATTATGGTGGCACGAGTTCCCCGAATCGAACAGGGATATAAGGTTTTGGAGACCTTGGTTTTACCGTTAAACTAAACCCGCGTATATGGTGGAACTGGAGGGGATCGAACCCTCAACTTCTACCTTGCAAGGGTAGCACTCTCCCAATTGAGTTACAGCCCCAAGTAGTCGGGGAACATCCCCGACGCTCTAAAGTACTGCAATACTTTAGAGTGACCTTGTTGGTCAAAGGTGGAACGCTATAATAGCCCTCCATAGTATCACAAGAGGTGGTGTGATTGTTATTGCAATAACGCCGAACAATAAGTGAGGATCGAACTCACGATATAGTTATGGACTTTCATCTGACCAGTATCTTCCCCAATGAATTATTGTTCTATATGGAGCTGGCGAAGAGAATCGAACTCCCAACCTGCTGATTACAAATCAGCTGCTCTACCGTTGAGCCACGCCAGCGCATAATTTTTAAGGTGTATGGTGCTGGAAACCGGAGTCGAACCGGTACGATCAATAGGATCACAGGATTTTAAGTCCGGCGTGTCTGCCAATTCCACCATTCCAGCACGTTGGCTCCACCTCTGGGACTCGAACCCAGAACCACGCGATTAACAGCCGCTTGCTCTACCATTGAGCTAAGGTGGAATATATGGTTGCGGGAGTGCGATTCGAACGCACGTCTAAAGGTTATGAGCCTTTTAAGGAAACCGCTCCTCCATCCCGCAATGTAGTATGGTCCGAGTAGCAGGATTTGAACCTGCGACCTTCCGGTCCCAAGCCGGACGCTCTACCAAACTGAGCTACACTCGGAAAGTTATGATTATATAATTTCTTTGCCTTCAAGTTCGAGGTAAAATTCGGCGGATGGGGAATAAATAAGTAATCTGTCGATCTCTCTCGAAGGATATTCTATGCTATAGAAGAACTGTTCTCCGTTAAGCAAAGTTTCTAGATCGTCAATCAAGACTTCTAAGTCAGCTAGTACATTACTAAGGAGAGGTACACTGTGTGTACGATATCCCTTTATACTAATGCCGACATTGGAGTTATCTATTGCATTGCGTAAGTGTAGTGCAATATTGATATTGGTATTGTTATGCGTCTTGGTACATATATTTATTTCATAGTTTTTTAGTATGTACATTATTCCCTCTTTTCGTCATCCGGAAGATGAGAGGCGCCGCCCAGCGACAGCACCTCTAGTAGTTATAGTCCCTTTCGGCGAGGATCAGCCTCTCGCGTAAGCAGTCTGTGGAACCTGTTTCTTCAGTCCGTCCTTATCGGTAGTCTCACCGATTATCTTTGTTGCTACTACGCCAGGTTCTACATTCATGACTCTGCATACCCACGCATATCCGAAAGGCTTGCCGCTCTTTGATGCTACTTTGCCGTGCGCAGTTGCCTGTTCGATTAGGGATTTTGCTGTCTGCGGGTCACTTGTTAATAGAGGAAGAATTGCAGCTCTTATCTCGTGCGCATAATCGCTCTGCAGAGGGTCTTTCTTTTCGCCCGGCGGCGTAGCTCCCTTCTGTGCGGCTTTGATTTCCAGTCCTTCCAGTTCGTAATTTGCCGCCTCAATACAGAGTGCCGTCAGCTCCTCTGCATTTTCAATTTCCTCGCCGTTCAGCAGCTGTGCAACCGTCTGGTAAAAAACTGCCTTAGTGAAACCTTTTGCGTCTCCTGTGTTATAAAATCTTCTCTTTGTAGCTGTCGTTGCCATAATATTATTCTCCTTTTTGCCGCTGAGCGGCTCGCTATAATTAACCGTTTGCACCATCCTTGGCACTGTGATTAGAGAAATCCTTTTCTCAACTTTACACATATAGTATACTTCAAAAATTTTTTTAGCGAAAATTCCGGAAAAAATTTTTTTTAAATTTCCCCTTTAATTATATCATAAAAATTTTTTCTCGTCAAAATCGCCGTTTCCTTTGCCGTTCGGCGTTTCTATAAGAGATAGAGTTTTGTGATGTTATAAATAATTTAATCACAAAAATTTTTGCTGTTCGGCTGTCACGCGCTGATCCAGTCGATTATGGTCGGAACTAACGCGCCGTTCGGCGTTTCATACCACCCTATATTTTCACTATGCAGATCGGTGATCTCGCGAAAATAACAGAATTCAAGGAAAGTCTGGGTATAGTCATCCCCATAATACTTTCTAACAGAGAGGAGCCAAGCCAGTCCCGGCAGATCTAATCTCTTCAGATCTGCGGTATAAACCTTGTATCCATTGTCTAACCAGAATGCAGGTGATTTAAAATCAATAAACTCACTAGACTCGCGGTTAGTAAAAGCAATTTGGGGCTGGATCATTATGTAATCAAAACTGATAGGTAAGCCTTCCTCTTCCGAAATAATAGCTGAAGTGATTTTGTTCGGCAGAAGGTAAGTATAGGTCGGCATAAATATGCCATCGAGACCTTCTTGTTCGGCGAGTGTCATAATCCGCAACTCTCGTTTTGTATGGTTCTGCTGAGTGACGAACTTAATCACAAATCCCTTGCCGTACGGCAGATCGTATACTTCTTTGTATGAACCACTGCCGATGAGATCGAAATATTCATCGGGGGACAGGTTATTATTGTTCATCATTTCTTGAATCCACTCCGAACAATCGGCAATCATATCATTGGCTTCGGCATCTGGCATACTGTTATCTCTGGCAATGATCTTGAAGAAGTCTGCGATCGGCATATTCTCAAAGTATCTGTTCATTATTTACCTCTTTTCATTCCTTTTTAACTTTCTATATATAGTATACAATAAAAATTTTTTTGAAGGAAAATGGAGGGATAGTCGTTCGGTGAACGGCTAATCGGACAGCCAGTCTAATATTACGGGGTATAGTTTATCCCCGCGCTTGATCCAGCCGACGTTCCCGCTATTTAGGTCGGAGATCCTTTTCCGTTTGGCGAATTCTAAAAACCGATCTGCGTATTCAATACCATAAGTTTCAACTACTGATTTGAACCAGCTGTAATACCGTAACCCAAGCTGTATAAGAGTGTGAGCTCTTATAGTATAGTCAGGTGTCAGCTCGCAGATCATAGATGGTTCTGATAGGAAGCCGAACTTGTACGCTGTTTCTTGTATGATGTCAACCATAGGCTGTATGATCAGTGTATCAAGGACAGTTTCTGGATAATCTTCATTAGTGATCTGATTGCCCCAGATTTCTGTGCCGAGCGGCACTACGTATGTCGGTATAAAGATACTTCCCATTTCTTCATCTATTGCGGCGTTATAAAGTTCGATCTCTCTTTCGGTGCAATTGCCGTTCGTGGCGAACTTAAATACAAAGCCGCTGAAGTCGGCGAAGTAACATTCTTTGTATGAGCCTGAACTAATGAAATCCCAGAAGCAATCAGGACTATGTCCAGTGTACAGCATAGTTGCAAAGTTAGGCAGCGTTTCGTGCTGGATTATATGCTGAACGTGCTCGCTTAAATTGTAGTCTTTTATTAATTGTTCCATGGCGGCTTCTATGCCTTCCATGCCGCCGGCTGTAAAGTAATTCCGCATATTCATTTCCTCACTTTCTACTAATAGTATACTATAAAAATTTTTTTAGTTGAAATTATTTGATAGTTTTTATATTTTGAGATTACTGATAGCCGCCGTTTGAGGGGTGTTAAGAATGCGAGGAAAAGCCGTTCATCGAAAAGGCGAGGTTTGAACAAATTTTCAAGGTGCGATCGGCGATAGTGAAGTTAGAATTTTCTGATTTTATGCGGGATTGGCGAGGTCGAAAAGTTGCCGAACGGCTATAGAGAGGTGAGAGAGTTCTGGGAGAGGTTTGAGGTACCAGTTTGAAGGGCAATGGCGGGAAAATTTTTACAAATTTGGTAATGTTTGCCGAACGGCAAATAGTATTGAATAGTAATAGGGTAGAGGATAAGGCTAAGGGCGAGATATTGTATTTTGATATGAGAAGACCAAGTACCGTTTGTGGGTTGGTAGAAAAATTGTAGAGTTTATAAGAGTATAATAAGGTATTGCGTATGAGATAAGGGTATATAAAATATTTAAGCAGTATAGGCGAGGTTAGTATTGGTTGAAGGTATATTGATAGAGTTTAAGGTATACAGACGGGATAAAGCAAGGCAGTAGATAATAGATATAAGTGGGATACGAGGGAGTGGCGACGAAAGACGAGATTAGTAAGAAGTAAGTGACGTAGGGTTAGAGTGAGTGTAGCTAATTGGGTTAGGCTTGTTGAGTATTGAGTGTGACAGATCTGTAGAGTTAAGGGGAAATGATATATATAGGGTATAGCGCATATGGTGTATATGGTGCATATGATGCCATATGGTGTACATAGGCACTTAATTAAGGGATTTTGGCAGTATAAGAATGGGGCGATCACTTAATCGAGAATAACCGGCAGTATAAGGAAAACGAGTAACGGGCTGCCAGCTTCGCGGCAGCCCGCTCCATATATGTAAATATCTGGAAGTGCATTTTTATACAAAAATGTCAACTCTTTCCAACTCCCAGAATCTAACAAATAAGTAATTTTTTTCCAGAATTGTTAAATCCAGGGGTTTACTTTTCTGGGAGATCTTTCCTTGTTCGGCGAATAATTAAAAAGTTAATGATTATTTACAGAAAAAGGTGCCGTTCGGCACCTTTTTCCATTTTTCCCAATAATTATCTAAACAGGAGGTCACTGTAATTTTCCATTTTATTCTATTTCAGTATGGCATCTTTTACCTTTTTTGTTAATCTCCATGGCTGGCTAACTTTTCCAGTAAATTTTTTGTGCTGTCTGAAAATGGCTGCCAAGATCTGGCACTCTATCAGGACATCGTCTAAGCCCATATGTTCTTCCACAAATCCCCAATCATCTGTCAGATACTGGAATACTGTTTCTGCCGAAGTTTTAACATTTCCTTTTTCTGTAACTCTACCCATTTTTAACATCTTTTTTACATATTTTTTCAGGCAGAGCGTTTCACAAGCGGCAGACCAGATGTCAAGAGTTTCCAGATCTTCCTCTAACCATTCCTCATTTCCAGTTATTAACTTTGCTGTATTTTTCATCGCCGCAAGGTCGAACGGCAGGTTATATGCCGCAATTGTGGAAATGTTGTAAGTTTCTACCAATTCGTTAATTTTTCTGACAATTTTTGTAAACTTTTTTGGCTTTATTCTCTGCTGGTAAACCCTGTCAATGTATTCTGGAAATTTTTCGGAGTAGTAAGCCGTCGCCATAGCTGGAAGATTTGAGAAAGTTTCCTTTACCAGATAATGTGCGGAGTGGTAAACCCTTCCTTCTCTGTCAATAATTGCAAAACCTATATCGTATGCAATCTGATTTCCAAAATTTCCCTGTGTTTCGGTATCGAGTACGAGATACATTTTTTTCCTTGCCATAATTTTTCACCTTTTTCCTTTCTTTTCTATAAGCCAGTTTTTGGAGGGAACTGGCAAACCCTGTCAATCACGTTAATTTATAGGCTGTATATTCTCTGTCGGCAGTATTTCCCGTAGGGGTCAAAATCTGTCTGGTAACTTTTACCTTTTCTACTCCCTCGATGTGCTTGCAGTAGTTAGATACGGCTAACGCCGTCCACGCCTGACCGCAAGCCTCAGCGATTTCAGCTCCAGTTTTTGGTACATCTGTCAAAATCTGTTTAATCTGTTCAGCTGCTGCTAAAGTCGCCTCAGAAACCTTTGATTTTCCAGTCTTTACCGCTCTTTCTTTATTATAGGCGGCTTTACGTTCCTGTGTGCTGATTAAATCGTTTGCCTTGTTAATCATTTCAGACTTCAGGCTGTCAGTGATTTCCAGTTCGCCGTTCATCAGAGCGATAACGTTTCCTGCAAATTCCATATAAGTCATTTTCTTGCTTGCCATAATTTTCTCCTTTTTTTCCTAATTATTACTGTAAAATTTTGGTTGCCGAGCAACCCTCAAGAACGAGGATTGCTCAATACAATACGGTATTTTGTACCATTTAAGGTAAAATCTAAGTCCCTGTAATTCTGTTTGTCGCGTGGGATAATTTCAGCACCAAGATCTTCCAGATGTTTACAAATACTGCCGTATAATTCCTGTTTTTCCTTTGGATACTTTTTATTGTAACCATTCGGAGAAGGCGCACGCTTTACACGCTTAACCTCGCTGGCAGCTTTTAACTGTTCCGGAGTTAAAAGTAAATTGTCTAAATTTACTCCATAATCTACCAGAAAATCATACTGCTGGATGGATAATTTTTCCACAGCCTCCTCTCCAGATAATCCATCTTTTTCCATCCAGTCGGCAATCTGTTTCAGCAGGATATTGGCTCTGTCATCCTTTTTTGACATTTATTCCCACCTCCTTATTTCCTATTTATGACAGCAAACCCGATATTCAGTTGTCAATGTGCCTTGCCTTAACTGTACCCTTATTATATCATAGAGTTAGGGGATTGTCAAGAACTTTTTTATGTATTTTTTCGAGTACACCAGCTTTTTCCAGCCGGTCGCCCACTGGGGAAGGAAAACCCGTTCCCCTCAAGGACAATATTATTTTAACACAGGGGAATTTTTTTGTCAACACTTTTTTTTGTTTTTATTTTAGTACATAAGATCCCTTTTTCTTCCAGATCTTTTTCCAGTACAAGATTAACAATATTGTTAAAAACTGGATAACAAAATTTTCCTGAGAGATCCTGAGAGATTTCCTAAAATTTTCCAAAATTTCTTCCAGTAGCAGAATGGCAGAGATTACAGAATTTTCCTGAGCAGATCTTCCGTTTCTTACAGAAATTGCCGACCGTGACAAGATCTTCCAGTGAGTTGCTGGCTCTGTCGGCTGGGCTTGTCAGAAGTTACAAGATTTTCCTGAGAGTTATTGGTAGAGCTTCCTGATTTTTCCTGAGCGAAATAGGGAGTATTGACATTTTCTGGAAGATCCTGTTATTTTCAGTTTTACCAGAATTTTCCTTGGATAAGATTGACAATTACGGGATTTTTTGGGAATTCCATGGGTTGACAAAATTGTCGAAAATTACCGGAACTGGTAAAAACTGGAAATTGCGCGCTGCCCTGGCTCCCACGGCGCGCCCAGATATTTACAATTAAGCCATAAGATGGAAATGTAAGAAAATGACAAAAGATCTGCCGAACGGCAGATCTGTATGTGAAAGGTGGAACTGTAAGTTTCAGGCAATTGAGATAAAACCCGCTATTTCTAAATAACATTCCTGATGTGGGCAGTAAATGTATAATTTGTTGGGTTCTGATATTAGAGTTTCAAGATGGAAGAAGAATGGGTGATTCTGGAGTGTCTGGAAATAATCAGCTGTTTCGTTTAAATCTTCAATTTCCCAGTTTGTGTGGGAAATTTCGGAAAATCTAATCCGCTTTGCCTCTCCATCTACTGTGTCGTGGATTTCTAATTTACCATCTTTTACCTGCACCTCTGAATTTATTATTTTAACGGTTAAAGAATAGTTATCCAATATATACATTTTTTACCTCCTGTTACTTTCAGCCGTAGCTGGCAGTTTTTGAAGGGAACTGCCAAACCCTGTAACTCATGCCAGCTTGTATCCAGTATATTCCTTATTGGTAGTATTGCCAGCCGGAGTAAGAACCTGTCTGGTAACCTTTACCTTTTCTACTCCCTCGATATACTTACAGTAGTTGGAAACGGCGAGAGCAGTCCACGCCTGACCACAGCGTTCGGTGATTTCAGCACCAGTAAGAGCCTCTTCTGACAGGATATTCCTAATCTGTTCAGCAGCCGCAAGAGTTTCGGCAGATACCCTTGACTTTCCAGTCTTTACCGCCCTTTCCTTATTATAAGCAGCCTTCCTTTCCTGTGTAGAAATAAGGTCATTTGCCTTGTTTACCATTTCGGTCTTGAGGGTGTCAGAGATTTCCAGCTCGCCGTTCAGGATAGCAATAACATTGTTTGCAAAATCAACATAAGTCATTTTCTTTGTAGCCATAATTTTCTCCTTTTTGGTAACTTTTGGTAATTTCTTTCCTATTAACTTGTCAATGTTCTGTGAACTTTCCTCAAGTTCTGTGGTTATTATATCAGATTTAGTTTTGTTTGTCAACCCCTTTCTTATGTTTTTTATTTGATACAAGGTCTTGATTTTTCAATCCCTTAACTGTATCTTTATTATATCACAGGCTTTTTTATTTGTCAAGACTTTTTTTTGTTTTTTATTTCGTACATCCAGTCTTTACCAAATTCGAGCCTCGCCGTTCTGTCCTCTCTCAAGGACAATATTATTTTAACACATGGGAATTTTTTTGTCAAGACTTTTTTTTGTTTTTATTTTAGAACAAGATCTGACAAAGATTAGGAGATCTACTTTAAAACAAAATTGTTAGGAATTGGAATTAACAGGGAAGAACTTTTTTGTTAAGATCTGGGAGTTTACTGAAATTAACTTTTTTGTTCGGTGTTTACTATTATGGAAATGAATGGGATCTGTTAAAGATTAACAATTTTGTTAAATTTTGGTAGAGGCAAGAAACAACAAATTTGTTAAATTTTAGGATTTGGTAAAATTGTTAGAGATTGACAATTTTGTTAAAAATTACCGGAGATGGAAAAATCTGGGAGAACTCGCCCTCTGGGCCCTGGCGGCGAGTCAAAATATGGTAGATTTTCCCATTTTCGGTGAATTAAAACAAGTTTGGGAGATAATAACAAGATTGTCATTGACTTGAAAAATTGTTAGAGTTTTACATTTTAGTAATAAAAAAGAAACGCCGTTCGGCGTTTCTTTTTCTGAAAGAGGTTTACATTTATGGCAATTTTAGTTATTTTCGTCAGCAACATTAAAATTTAGAATAATTATCCTGCCACATTTTGGACATTCATAAACCCATTTTGTGTCGTGTTTGTAATTTTTTTGCTTAGTCATTTTTAATTCTGTGCCGCAGATTGTACAGTACCCATTGTTATAATTTTCCTTGTCTACCTGTTTAACCCACGCTGAAAAGAATGAAAATGCGATGATCAATATGGTGATTATTGCCAGTGGTTCAAGGAACTTTATAATTTTTGGTAACATTTTACTCATACTCCTCTTCATCATCTTCTTCACATACTTTAATTATTTCTAATACATCATTTGCAGTTATAATTAATATAGCATTATTAGTAAAAATACATTCAAAAGAAGTCTTTTCATTTTTTAAATTTTTTAAATACATTGCAAGACCCATATTGATTATATCATCATCGTTTAAAATAGTTTTTGCAATATTTATTTCAAGTTCTATGATACTATCATAAATCGGCGCAATAGGATCACTTAAATCTTTAAATGCAATGTCAAGTGTTGCAGTTTCTTCAACAGGTTTATATGCAGTATATTCAAGATTTACCTGTAATTTAAAATTTGCTATTGTCATATTTTCAAATCTTTTCATTTTTTATTTCCTCCTTAATTCTCTTTTATTATATCATTTATTTTTTTGTCTGTCAAGACTTTTTTTATTTTTTTATTTGGTAGTTTTTGGAGGGAACTACCAAACCCTTTCCTTATGCTGCCAGAGCTTCCAGCTTCTGGAACAGGTCGCCGTTCGGCTCAAGAGTATCGCCTAACTTCCAAGTTTTTCTAACGTCTGCATTATCGTCAATCAGAATTCCATAATCTGTATATCTCTTGCAAACGGTATGTTTAAGAGTTCCATACTTTACCACGTGAACCCTATCGGCAGGAAAGCCATATTCTGCCAGCCATTCCTTTTTGGCAGTTTTTACCTGACGAGTATATTCTCTCGTGCCGTTCATAGCACCCCAGCTTACTACCACAATCTGCCAGCCGAATGTCTTTAACTTGTTCAGTATATCTGCCAGCTTTGCCATATCGTAGAGTGGCTGGCAATCTCTGTAAGGCTTAGTATCTTCATTAGTAAGATATTCCAGCCAATCAGGAAACTGGTATAAATCGGCAATAGTGCCATCCATATCGAATACCAAAGTCTTCCTTTCCATTAACTTCCACCTCTTTCTTTACTTAACCATTTTCTTAACTGTACCTATATTATATCATAGATTTTTAGCGTGTCAACCCCTTTTTTTATTTTTTTACGTTTTTATTTTAGTACAATTTAAGATCTCCTAAGAATTAACAATAGAGATAGGGCTTTACAATAAAGTAAATAATTGACAATATTGTGATTAATAAACAAAAAAGTCAAAGATTTACAATATTGTAAAATGGCAACTTTATTGTCAATGTTTGGCATTTGGGAATAATTAACAATTATGGGATTTCTTTCCAAATCTGGAAATTGACAAAATTGTCAAAAATTACCGCAGCTGGTAGAAACTGGAAATCGCTCGCTCCCACGGCTCCAGCGGCGAGCCCGCAATATTAAATTTAGATGACATTCCTATTACATATTGATTATATAATTATTACAAACAAAATACAAATGTATTACATAATTATTATCAAAACTGATCGTTTACCAGTTTATTCCATTGTTAGAAGATAGGAAAAGATGGGATCAATTCCCATCTTTCTTTTAAGCTATCAGAGCTTCCAGCTTCTGGATTAAGGTATTATCTGGATTGATTGTTTTTCCTAACTTCCAGCTTTTTCTAACTTTCTCGTTATCGTCAATCAATATTCCGCTTTCGGCGTATTTACAACAGCTATGTTTAGTAGTTCCATATTTTACAACGTGTATTTTATCTGCTGGAAAATTATACTTTCTTAACCATTCTCTTTTGGCAATCTTTACCTTTTCTGTATATTTCCGTGTGCCGTTCATGGCTCCCCAACTAATTACTATTATTTTCCAACCTATTGCCTTTAACTTTCTAAGAACATTTCCAAGCTCTTCCATATCGTACATCGGTTCAGCGTCTCTGTAAGGATTTACCTTTTCTTCTCTCAGCTGTTCGAGCCAATTATTAACATTATATAAATCTGCAATTGTACCATCCATATCAAATGCTATAACTTTTTCCATCATTTCCCTTTTCATTTTTCTTTACCTCTTTTTTATCTATGGGTTATATTTGTTTAATCAGTGGGATCTATTTGGTAGATCCCACCAGTCTTTCCTATTTATTTACAGCCACGATTTCGTCGTCGTACGGTGTAGCAGTATTTTTTGTATCTACGATTACTTCCAGATTTTCCCCTATTTCAAAATCCTCTGCATTTCCTATGAACTTGTAAGTATTATGGTTGTCTAACTCTACCAGAACTTCGTCATTGGTAAGATTTACCACTCTTCCAATCTCTCTGTTGTAATTATGTGTTTCATTCATTGTATTACATCCGTCTAATATTGTTGTTCCGATAATTACTACTGCTATTATTGCGCTGACTACTTTAATTTTCATTGTTACACCTCTTTCTTTCATTTAATTTTTTTTATTCTCTTTTAAGTACATTCTAATTTTATCAAAAAATTTTTTCCTTGTCAATACCTGTCGAATGTATTTTTTTCTGTACACATTTTATTTATTACGCCGAAAAGCTATCGCTTCCAGATAATAGGTATTAACATTTTTTAACAATTCTTTTTCTTTGTGTTTTATTTTTACCTCTCTTTCAAAATGGCTTAACTTCAACTGTCATAAACATTTTACAACAAAATTTGCCGGCTGTCAACAATTTTTTGTAATTGTAACATAATCGTAATAAGATGACAATTACGTTGCAACAATGTTTCAGTAATATTACTGTAATCATGTTACATTTACATTGCTTTTGTGTTACGAAAGTGTTACAATAATGTTACAACAATGTTACAATTAACTGCCGCGTGAGTTAGTCAACCCTAACCTCTGGAAAAAATTTCCTGGACACCCCGCGGGTGATTCTGGGATTTCTGGAAAAAATTGACTGGTAAAATTTTCCCGGACATTTCCCCCGACCGGAATTTAAGTTTTTAATTTCACGGTCTAAACGAAACCTTTTAATCAATCAAAATAATTTAACAAAATAAAAAAGAGCCTATCGGCTCTCCACTTACTCAAACCATTTTTCTCCTAAATGTTCAAATCTTTTATTCCATTCTATAATTTTCTTAATCCAACTAATTGCAACTCCATTCTGTTCATTTAAATCATAATTAACCCAATCCCACATTTCTTTGTTTCGTTTCTTCCACTCTTCTTCACATTCTTTTTCATCAAAACCCGTAATTACTTTATCAATAACTAAACCAATCTTAATATCTTCGCCGCTTTCGGCTCTTGTAATATCCCATTTATTAAATACCCATCTTTCAATATAAAAAACATTTTTCTCCTCGCCGCACTCCTCAGGGAAACAAATATAGCCTCCATATTTTTCCATGTCAGCTTTTTCAAAGACTTTCATCTTTTCGCCGAAAAAATGCCATTGATACAAATGAAAAAATATCTTCAAATCTTCATCAAAATCTTCAATCCTGTTCGGCGCAGACCAACCTTTAACTTTAAAATCTGAAAAATTCATCTTTCACCTCTAAATAAATCCTTATTCATTCTACATAATTCTTGTCCTTCTCTATAAAATATAACTTTGTCTCCACTAATCTCGTAACCCCATAAACCGCCGATAGTATAATTAAATTCTTCACATTGTTCACTTATTGTCTTTCTATCA
>Ga0310786_10006366_pt1 | contig 15717 bp, 14 predicted proteins | sample AusTroGonzalo_MG_FD_203881 | JGI IMG/M metagenome (GOLD analysis project Ga0310786, IMG submission 203881) | Bovine rumen microbial communities from tropical cattle in Woodstock, Queensland, Australia - Gonzalo_03 (v2) (version 2) | ecosystem: Host-associated > Mammals > Digestive system >... | reverse complement strand
CTGATGCTGATCTTCGAGTGTGTGGCTGTGATTGTGGCCGGCGGCGTAAAGCAGACGCTGGCGCCGGAACTGCGCTTCTTCAGCGGCGCACCCGGAAACATCATCCTGGCCGGACTGGCCTTCGGACTGATGTATTTCATCCTGAACTATACCAAGATCGGTACCTATTGCAACGCGATCGGCTCCAATGAGTTCACCGCGAAGAACATGGGTATCAGCGTGAAGAAGTACAAGCTGATCGGCTTTATGCTGCTTCACTTCTTCGTCGGGATCATGGCAATCCTGACAGTTTCCTACGGCACGACAATGACGGCATTGACCGGCATGAGCACCATGAGCCGTAACTTCCAGCCGCTGATGGGAACTTTCTTCGGCGTAGCGTTCAAAAAATACGGTATGCCGATTACCGCCATTGTGGTGGGTGAGTTCATCATCGCTATGATTTTCAGCGGCTTTGTGGCGCTGGGCGCACCGACCACTATCCAGAATGTGGTGACAGGCGCAGCGCTGCTGATTATCGTTGCCCTGACTGCCCGCGGCAGCAGAGGCAGCGTCGTAAAGTGAGGGCAGTGCGTATGGAAAAGAAGACAATTCTCGTTGCCGAGCACATTGACAAGCGCTTCGGTATTACGCATGCCGTGAATGACGTATCCCTGACAGTGGCTGCAGGCGAGGTCCGGGGTCTGATCGGGGAGAACGGATCCGGCAAGAGCACCTTCTGCCAGATGCTGTGCGGGATCTACTCCATCGGCGGAGGCACCTTCACGCTGGACGGGAAGGAACTGAATATCCGCAATCAGGTGGATGCCAACAATGCAGGAATTGCGATCATCGTTCAGGAAATGGGCACGCTGTCCGGCCTGACGGTGGCTGAAAATATCTATCTGGGGCATGAAGAACCTTTCATGCACAAGGGAATCAAAGATACCCGCGCCATGAACCGGGAAGCGCAGAAGCTGCTGGATGAATACGGCTTCGGACGGATCAAGGCGGGTGTGATGATCGACCACTATAACTTTGAAGACCGCAAGCTGGTGGAAATCGTCAAGGCAACCTACATGAAGCCCAAGATCCTGGTCATTGACGAGACGACGACGGCACTGAGCCAGAACGGCCGTCTGGAACTGTACAAGATTATGGACGCTGTCCGGGCGGACGGCCGTACAGTAATCTTCATCAGCCATGACCTGGGCGAGGTGCTGGCCCGTACAGACACGGTATCCGTGCTGCGGGACGGCGAGTATATTGATACCGTGGTTTCTTCGGAAGTCACAGAGGACGACCTGAAGCGCCTGATGGTGGGCCGGGAAATCGGTTCTGCCTATTACCGGACAGACTTCGGACAGCCGGTATCTGACGAGACCGTGCTTTCCGTGAGGAATGTGACGGTGAACGGGGAACTGGAAGACGTGTCCTTTGACCTGCATAAGGGAGAGATCCTTGGCTTCGGCGGTTTGTCCGAATGCGGCATGCACGAGATCGGCAAGGCAGTTTTCGGAGCCTCCTGGAACCGGGAGGGTACGGTGACGCTGGCGGATGGAACGGAAATCAACGACATTCCCACAGCCATCAAAAAGTCCATTGCCTATGCATCCAAGGACAGGGACAATGAGTCCATTATCCTGAATGAATCCATCCGCAACAACGTGGTCCTGCCTTCCCTGGAGGACCTGTCCAACCATGGCCTGCTGAACGGACGGAAAATGACACGCTTCGCGAATGAACAGGCAAAGAACATGCAAACCAAGATGCAGAACGTGAACCAGTTTGTTTCCGATCTGTCCGGCGGCAACAAGCAGAAGGTTGTGCTGGCCCGCTGGCTGGGCAAAGGCAGCCAGATCCTGGTGCTGGATTCCCCGACCCGCGGTATTGACGTGAAGGTGAAACAGGCAATATACGCACTGATGGCGGAACTGAAGGAACAGGGAAGATCCATCATCATGATCAGCGAAGAGATTCCGGAACTGCTGGGTATGTCGGACCGGATCCTCGTCATGAAGGACGGCAGGATCAACGGTGAATTCCAGCGCGATCCGGATCTGAATGAAGAAGCGCTGATTGCGAAGATGGTGTAAAGGGGGCGGGAAGAATGGACAAAAACAAAGTGGAAAAGAATGAACAATCCAAACTTCGCGCTTTCCTGACAGGCGACCGCCTGAAAGCGCTGCTGCCGCTGATCGGCTTTGTGGTGATCCTGCTGGTCATGCATATCATGACAAACGGCAAGATCCTGACGCCGAAGAAGATGCGGCTGCTGCTGTCCCAGATTTACTACCCGACGATCGTGGCGACCGGTGTGTTCTTTATCATGACACTGGGGTCCATCGACTTTACGGAAGGTTCCACGCTGGGCGTGGCTTCCATCGTGGTCAGCGCACTGTCCTTCTACAGCATCCCGCTGGCGATTGTCGGCGGTATCCTGACCGGTGCGCTCATCGGTGCTGTGAACGGATTCTTCCATGTGAAGTTCAGACTGCCGAGCTTCATTGTTACCATTTGTACTATGTACCTGTTCCGCGGTGTCTGCGCGTATTTCACGACAGAGACCGCTGTGCCTGCAAGCAACGCCATCAAGGCGCTGGATCAGGACTGGCTGAAGATTACCATTACCCTGGCAGTGCTGGTGATCGCCTTCTTCCTGTTTAAGTTTACCCGGATCGGCAACGACGTGAAGGCTGTCGGCTCCGGTGAGACCGCGGCCCGGTTCTCCGGTGTGCGGACCGCCCGGGTGAAGTTCCTGGCTTTTGTGAGTGCCGGTGCGCTGACCGGCCTGGCCGCTTTCGTCAATGTAATCAAGGTTGGTTCCATCACCGCAACAGCGGGCAATCAGCTGGAAACACAGATCCTGATCTCCCTGGTGCTGGGCGGCCTGCCGATTACGGGCGGCGCCAAGGTGCGCTTCTCCAACATCGTGATCGGTACGCTGATGTATGCGGTGCTCAACAGCGGCCTGTCCATTCTCGGTTATGAGCCGCAGGTGCAGCAGCTGATCAAGGGTATCGTGTTCCTGGTCTTTGTTGCACTGACCATTGACCGCAAGGCACTGAAGGTCATTAAGTAAGCGTGTTAGCAGGGTATCCTCATATTCTTCTCCTTTTGGCTTCCCTCTGTGGCGGAGGGAAGCCTTTTTGTATGTACAACACAGAGACTAAATCACACAAAGAGAAACGTTACGTTTTTATTTGACGAAAGTTCGAATTCATTCGCACTTGTCCAAAACGGTAGAATTGCCACCAGATGTATGCTAGAATGCGTACTGATTGATCCGGGTTTCAATGCGGTGGATCCGCATGAAAAAATAATATTTTTAAGGAGACGGTAACATGAAGAAGACCCTTGCTATCCTGTTGGCTGCTATCCTGGTGCTGAGCTGCTTCAGCTTCGCTTCCGCGGAAGCCAAGACCTACAAAGTCGGCGTATCCATCTATCAGTACACCGACAACTTTATGACCCTGTATCGGAACGAGATTGAAGCCTACTTCAAGACCCTCGAGACCGAAGATGTGAAGTATGAAATCACCATGGCCGACGGCAAGAACGACATGGCTGAGCAGACCAACCAGGTCCGCAACTTCATCACCCAGGGCATGGACGTGATCATCCTGAACCTGGTGCAGACCTCTTCCGCTGACGCCGTGATCGATGAGATCGTGGCTGCCGGCATCCCGCTGGTGCTGATCAACCGTGAGCCCCTGGCTTATGACGCTGACGGCAACACCCTGGACGAGAAGTATGAAGGCATCCTGAACAATGCCCAGGTTTGCTACGTCGGTGCTGATGCCCGTCAGTCCGGTACCTTCCAGGGCCAGATGGTTGCCGATCTGGAAAACCACGGCGACATCAACGGCGACGGAAAGATCTCCTACATCATGATCGAAGGCGATCCGGAAAACATCGACGCTCAGTATCGTACCACCTTCTCCATCAAGGCCCTGACCGATGCCGGATACGAAGTTGAATGCCTGGATGACCAGGTGGGCAACTGGGACCAGACCAAGGGCCAGGAGCTGTGCGCGAACGCCCTGAGCAAGTACGGCGACAAGATCGAAGTCGTGTTCTGCAACAACGACGGTATGGCGCTGGGCGCTGAAACCGCCATTGAGGCCGCCGGACGCAAAGTCGGAGAAGACATCTACCTGCTGGGCGTTGACGCTCTGCCTGAAGCGATCGACCTGATCAAGGAAGGCAACATGACCGGTACCGTGCTGAACGACCACATCGGCCAGAGCCATGCCGCGGTTGACGTTGCTGTGAAGCTGCTGAACGGCGAAGCGATCGACAACTACTACTGGGTTGACTATGTTATGGTCAACAAGGCATACGTGGATGCCCAGTAATCATCCGCTGGTACAGATCAGATTCTGATTTGATTTGGAGGTGGGTGAGCCGGCTCTTGGCTCACCCACCTTTTCGGAGTATAATAGGATAAAATAATGAAAAAAGAAGCGCCTTTTGCCCCGTGCCTTTTCGGGGACGCGGCGCAAAGGGTACTGAAGAAACCAATACGAGAGGAGGCATGCCCTCATGTCCGAATACGTACTGGAAATGACAGAGGTCAGCAAGTCTTTCCCGGGCGTTAAAGCGCTGGACAATGTACAGCTGAAGCTTCGGCCAGGCAAAGTGCACGCCCTGATGGGAGAAAACGGCGCCGGAAAATCCACCCTGATGAAGTGTATGTTTGGCATATACAAAATGGACCAGGGCCAGATTCTGATGGACGGGCAACCGGTAACCATCCATGACCCGATGGATGCCCTGCACAAAGGAATCGCCATGGTGCATCAGGAACTCCAGCCCATACCGGCAAGGACAGTCGGTGAGAATATTTTCCTGGGACGTTATCCCATGAAAAAGGCGCTGGGTTTTATCCCGATGGTGGATCATGCGAAGATGTATGCGGATACTGCGGATCTGCTGAAGAAGGTTCGGATGAACTTTGACCCGAAGCAGAAGGTAGGAGAGCTCAGTGTTTCCCAGATGCAGTCTGTTGAAATCGCGAAAGCTGTATCGGCAAACTGCCGGGTGCTGATTCTGGACGAGCCGACTTCCTCGCTGACAGCAAACGAAGTGGAAGCGCTGTTCCGGATTATCGAGGACCTGAAGGCTGAAGGTGTCGCGATCGTTTACATTTCCCACAAAATGGACGAGATCCTGCGGATCGGCGACGAAGTCACTATCATGCGGGACGGCAGGTATATCGGCACCTGGGACGCCAGCGAGCTGACCACCGATAAAATCATCACCCTGATGGTGGGACGGGAACTGACGAACCTGTATCCGAAACGGGAGAATGTGCCAGGGGAAGTGGTCTTTGAGGTAAAGGATTTCACCTCCATCAATCCACGATCTTTCCGGAACGTCAGCTTCCAGCTGCGCAGGGGCGAAATCCTCGGCGTCGGCGGCCTGGTAGGTGCACAGCGGACAGAACTGATGGAAGGCCTGTTCGGCATCCGGTCCCATACCACGGGGCAGATCTTCTACAAGGGGCAGGAGATTACGATCACACGCCCGAAGGATGCCATCGACCAGGGAATCGCTATGCTGACGGAGGACCGGCGCGGAAGCGGAATCATGGGCGTCCTGAGCGTGGCGGATAATATTTCCATTTCCTCACTGAACCAGTATCTGGACCATGGATATTTCATCAACGGCAAAAAAGTGGAGCAGCTGGTACAGGACAACGTGAAGAAGATGAATATCAAAACCCCGTCGTCCAAAACGCTGATCAAATCCCTGTCCGGCGGAAACCAGCAGAAGGTACTGGTGGGACGCTGGCTGGCCAACAACCCGGACGTGCTGATCCTGGATGAACCGACCCGCGGTATTGACGTCGGCGCAAAATACGAGATCTACTGCATTATCGCGGATCTGGCCAAAGAAGGAAAGAGCATCATCATGATCTCCTCTGAAATGAGCGAGCTGATCGGTATGTCCGACCGGATCATGGTAATGTGCGACGGCCGGGTAACCGGTTTTGTGGAGGGCAGCGAAGCCACCCAGGAAAACATCATGACCTATGCGACACAGTTTGAATGACGAAGGAGGCAATAAAGATGGAAACGACTAAAACACAGGAAAGCTTCGTAAGTAAGCTGATAAAGGTCATTACCCGGAATCCTATCGTCTTTCTGCTGCTGATCGCGGCAATCGTGGTAGGCTGCCTGGTGGAGAACTTCTTTTCCTGGGCAAACCTGACGAACCTGCTGAGCAATACGGCAATCCGGTTCCTGATTGCACTGGGTGTTTCCGGCTGCCTGATTACAAAGGGCACGGACCTGTCCGCCGGACGCCAGGTCGGCTTTGCAGCGGTTGTGGCCGGCATTATGTGCCAGCGGGGGGATTATAACGGAAGACTGTGGAAATTCCTTCCGGAAATGAACATCGGTCTGGTTTTTGTGATCGTCGTGCTGGTGGGCCTGTTCTGGGGCCTGATCAACGGCCTGATTGTGTCCAAACTGCATGTGCCGCCGTTCATCGCAACCCTGGGTACCCAGACGATTATCTACGGCATTTCCCTGGTGATTTCCGACGCGCAGCCGATCGGCGGATTCCAGAAGATCTATACCACCCTGATCAACGGCCGTATCGGCAATGTGAGGGGATTCCACCTGCCGTACCTGCTGTTTGTGGCTGCGGTATTCGGCCTTGTGTTCTGGTTTATCTACAATAAGATGCGTTTCGGCAAGTACATGTACGCCATCGGCGGCAATGATATCGCGGCTGAGGTTTCCGGCGTAAACACCACACGGACGCTGATCCGGATCTATACAACAGCCGGCATTATGTACGCTGTGGCCGGATACCTGCTTGCCGCAAAGTCCGGCGGAGCTTCCGCCTCCATGGGACAGGGCTATGAACTGGAAGCCATCGCAGGATGTACGATCGGCGGTGTTTCCACCACGGGCGGTATCGGTACGGTTCCCGGAATCCTGATCGGCGTACTGGTATTTGAACTGCTGAAGATCATCCTGCAGTTCCTCGGCGTGAACCCGTATTACAACTATGTGGTGCAGGGCCTGGTTATCGTCCTGGCTGTTGCGCTGGACATCCGCAAGTATATTGCGAAGAAGTAAGCCATGGATTCGAAAGAAAGAGAACTCGAGCAGCGTGAAAAAGCGCTGGAAGAGCGGGAGAAAAAACTGGAGAAGCGGGAAAAGGAACTGGGTTTCTTTTCCCAGGCAGTCAAGGACAAAAAGGAGTCCTGGTATGATCGTGTCAATGTCAGCGTGAAAACGATGGATAAGGTAATCGGCGTGATTACCCTCCTGCTGATCATCGTGGTGGTCCTGATCGTCCTGGAAGCCACCGGAGTGTTCAAACTGTAAATCGCTTTACGCGGTTGCGGTATCCAGGAGCAGTTATACAGGCGGTTCTTGCCCGGGAGGGAAGAACCGCCTTCTTTTGCGGACAGGTCTGTACGCCGGCTTGCATTTGAATGAAATGCATGTAAAATGGTACAAAAGAAGAAAACAGGATGGGATGTGTTCACTTATGAATAACAATACGGGAAGATCTTCACTGATGGCAATTGCGGGCGGATATATCATTTACCTGGCCTATGAGCTGCTGAAAAACCTGCTGGACAATGTGCCGACGACTATGCCGCGTGCTGTACAGATCCTGGCCATCATTCTCTTCGCCGGAGCCGGTTGCGCACTGCTGGTTTTTGCGTGGAAATTGTGGAAAAAGGGAAGGGAAGATCAGGACCAGAATCCTGTGGATCTTGAGTCACAAGAGGCAGAAGCAAAAAGTGAGGAACAGGGTCCCAAAACGTGAAAACGTTTGCCTGAAAAAGTGAGGAAATACCTTATTGTTTTCTTTCGGTATCGTTTCCAATTTTTATGAAAAAGCCTTTACAAACGATATCTGAAAGTGTAAAATATGGTCAGTTCATTTCCGGATGAACAATCCGGGAAAAAAATTAAAAAGGAGTGTACCCATACTATGAAGAAGATTCTTGCTCTGGTACTCGCCCTGGTAATGGTTCTGTCCGTTGCCTCCGCTCTGGCTGAAAAGGTTGGCGTTTCCATGCCCACCAAAGACCTGCAGCGCTGGAATCAGGACGGCGAAAACATGAAGAAGCTGCTGGAAGATGCCGGCTACGAAGTAGACCTGCAGTTCGCTTCCAACGACGTTCAGCAGCAGCTGAACCAGGTGACCAACATGGTTAACAACGACTGCAAGGTCGTCGTTATCTCCGCTGTTGAAGGCTCCTCCCTCGGCTCCGCTCTGGATCTGGCCAAGGAAAAGGGCGTCATCGTGATCGCTTATGACCGTCTGCTGATGGACTCTGACGCGGTTTCCTACTATGCCACCTTCGATAACTACAAGGTCGGTGTGGTGCAGGGCACCTTCATTAAGGACGCTCTGGATCTGGACAACGCTGAAGGCCCCTTCAACCTCGAAATCACTGCCGGCGACCCCGGTGACAACAACGCCATCTTCTTCTACAATGGCGCTATGGATCTGCTGAAGCCCTACATCGAAGCCGGCAAGCTGGTTGTGAAGTCCGGTCAGGTTGAATTCACCGACGTTGCTACCCCCAGCTGGAAGACTGAAACCGCTCAGACCCGTGCTGACGGCATCCTGTCCTCCTTCTACGCCGATGGCACCAAGCTGGATGCCTGGCTGTGCTCCAACGACTCCACCGCTCTGGGCGTTGCCAACGCTCTGGACGCCAACTACGATGGCGACTATCCGATCATCACCGGTCAGGACTGCGACATCTCCAACATGAAGAACCTGATCGATGGCAAACAGGCTATGTCCGTGTTCAAAGACACCCGTACCCTGGCTGCTCAGGTTGTGAAGATGATCGACCAGGCCCTGAAGGGAGAAGAGGTCGAAGTCAACGACAAGGAAACCTACAACAACAACGTGATCACCGTTCCGTCCTTCCTGTGCGAGCCCGTGTTCGGCAATGCTGACAACTGGAAGGAACTGCTGATCGATTCCGGCTACTACCTCCTGGGCGATGACGGATATCCGATCGTGAAGGAATAATCACAAAGATCTCTTGAACGGTTAATAAACCAGTTCAGTACGAGCGGAGTAAACTCTTACTCCGCTCGTACTAAATAGAGACAAGTTTATCGAACCTTCTCTCCGCGGAAGAGTTTTCTTCCGCGGAAACCATATGATCCTTTGCTGCCGGTCCGACCGGCGGCAAAGGATCGTACAGAGTATATAGTAAAGTTGGAGGAGAGTCATGGCTAAGATTCTTCTGGAGATGAAAAACATCACCAAGACCTTCCCCGGCGTTAAGGCACTTGACAACGTGAACTTCCAGGTGGAGGAAGGAGAAATTCACGCACTGGTCGGTGAAAACGGCGCCGGAAAATCCACCCTGATGAACGTTCTGAGCGGTATATACCCCCATGGAACGTACGAAGGGGATATTATTTACGACGGAAAAGTCTGTGAATTCCACAACATCAAAGATTCCGAAAAACTGGGCATTGTTATTATTCACCAGGAACTGGCGCTGGTTCCCGAAATGACGATCGGCGAAAATATGTACCTGGGTAATGAAGTCGGGCATAAATATGCCATCAACTGGAATAAAACCTATTCTGAAGCCGACAAGTACCTGAAAATGGTGGGCTTGAGTGAAAGCTCCAAGGTTCAGGTCAAAACCATCGGTACCGGCAAACAGCAATTGGTTGAAATCGCCAAGGCACTGGCAAAAAAAGCACGGCTGCTGATTCTGGATGAGCCCACATCCTCCCTGAACGAAGAAGATTCCCGCGCACTGCTGGATCTGATGCTCAGCTTCAAAAAACAGGGCCTGACGATGATTATCATCACCCATAAGCTGAACGAGGTTGCCTATGTGGCGGATAATATAACCGTGCTTCGCGACGGTGCGACGATTGAAAGTATCGACAATCGCGGCGCTGAACCTGTCAGCGAGGAAAGAATTATCAAGGGAATGGTTGGACGTGAAATCACCAACCGTTTCCCGAAACGTGAAAACGTTAAAATCGGAGACGTCCGGATGGAGATTGACCACTGGACAGTGCACCATCCGCTTTATCCGGAACGCAAAGTGGTAGATGACGTTTCCATGTATGTCCGCCAGGGCGAAGTTGTCGGCATCTACGGCCTGATGGGCGCCGGACGTACGGAACTGGCCATGAGTATCTTTGGCCAAAGCTACGGAACAAACTTCTCCGGCGAACTGAAGATTGACGGCAAACATATCAAGCTCAAAAAGAGCGAAGCGGACGCCATCAAACACAAAATCGCCTATGTTACGGAAGACCGGAAGGGCAACGGCCTGGTGCTGAGCCAGTCCATCAAGGTCAATACCTCCCTGGCCCATCTGGATGCGATCTCCAACCATACGGTCATTGACGGCGACAAGGAATATGCGGTTGCCGAGGAATACCGGGATAAGCTGAAGATCAAGACTCCTTCCGTGGAACAGCTGGTGGGCAACCTCTCCGGCGGTAACCAGCAGAAAGTGCTGCTGGCCAAGTGGATGTTTGCTGAACCGGACATCCTGCTTCTGGACGAACCGACCCGCGGTATTGATGTTGGCGCGAAATATGAGATCTACTGCATTATCAACGACCTGGCAGCTGCTGGCAAGTGCGTGGTGCTGATCTCTTCCGAGCTGCCTGAAGTGCTGGGTATGAGCGATCGGATCTACATCATGAACGATGCAAAGTTCATCGGTGAAATGAATGCTGAGGAAGCGACGCAGGAGAAGATCATGACCGCCATCCTCAAATCGGGAAGGGGTGCGTGACAGTGAGCGAGAACGTTGTAAAAGCTCCTAAAGAACGGAACTACAAAGTAGGCGAGTTTTTCCAGAAATATACGATGATCATCGCGCTGGTTGTCGTAACGGCAGCCTTTGCGATGTGGCCCGGCAAGGAAGGCATGATCCTGCTTCCGTCCAACCTGGCCGGTCTGATTTCGGAAAACGCTTATGTTTTCGTGCTGGCAACAGGTATGCTGCTGTGTATCCTGACCGGCGGTAACATTGACCTGTCCGTTGGTTCGGTTGTCTGCTTCTCCGCGGCTATCGGCTGTACCATGATGGTAGCAGGAACTCCATGGTGGCTGGCTGTGCTGGTAATGTTGCTGATCGGCCTGGCCATTGGTGCGTTCCAGGGCTTCTGGATTGCCAAGTTCAAGGTTCCTGCGTTCATCGCGACCCTGGCAGGCATGTATGCCTTCCGCGGGTTCACCAACGTGGTCCTGAACGGTCTCCGTGTGGATATCAAGGATGATACTTACCTGATGCTTTTCGGCAACGGTAAAACAAGCTTCATTCCGGACTTCATCCGTGATCTTTTCCCCGGCCTGAACAATGTTTTCACCAAGGAAAATGCATTTCTTACCAAACTGATTGGTGAGAATTATGTGACCAAGTTTAATGTAACCTGCCTGTGCATCGGCATTGTTGCGGCAATCATCTTCATCATCATGATGATCCGCCGGATTCGTGTACAGAAGAAGCTGGAGATTATTGAATCTGTACCGAAGCAGGTCATTTCAATGATCGTCATCACCCTGCTGATCGTCTGGTTCAGCTTTAAGCTGGCTTGCTACCGTGGATTCCCCATGGTGCTGATCTGGATCGCACTGGTTCTTGGTATTTACGCCTATGTCACAACCAAGACAGCCATGGGCCGCCATCTGTACGCGGTCGGCGGCAATGAAAAGGCGACAGCCCTTTCCGGCGTCAAGACGCGGAACGTGTTCTGGTTTGCCTACGCGAACATTGGTTTGCTTGCCGGTCTTGCCGGTATCCTGACGGCAGGACGTGCCAGAGGTATTGACCCGGTGTACGGTGAAGGATATGAAATGGACGCCATCGCGTCCTGCTTCATCGGCGGTGCCTCCGCTTACGGTGGCAGCGGTAAAGTCTCCGGCATGATTATTGGTGCTCTGCTGATGGGTATCATCAATAAGGGAATGATTATTATCGGTGTTGACGCGAACTATCAGAAAGTGGTCAAGGGCATTGTTCTGCTGGTGGCCGTTATGTTTGATGTGCTGTCCAAGCGGCAGAAGCGCTGACGCGGAAGGAGGAAGAAAACAATGAAGAATGAATCTTTACGCGAGACGCTTAAAAAGAACGCAATGCTCATTGTCCTGGTGCTGGTTTACCTGTTCTTTCTGGCAGTGACAGGCGGCGGTATATTCAGCCCCTCCAGCTTCAGTGAGCTGATCAATCAGAACGCCTATGTGTATATTCTCGGTGCCGGTATGCTGATGTGTATGCTGACCGGCGGTAACATTGACCTGAGCTGCGGCGCGTTCGTCTGCCTGCTGGGCGCCCTTGGCGGTGTGTTCATGATTGTCCAGGGACTGGGAACAGGCGTTTCCATCCTGCTGCTCCTGCTGGTCGGTGTGATTTACGGTGTGCTGCTGGGCTTCCTGATTGCTTATGTGCATATTCCCCCGTGGATCGCGACGCTGGCCGGCTTCCTGGCCTTCCGCGGACTGGGCACCTCCATCCTGACGGCAAATTCCGCTACCGGTTCCCTGGCGCCGTTCCCGGTCAGCTTCCGGAACATTTTCTACGGCAGGATTTTCCCGACGGACAAGGGTGTATTCAACTTGCCCTGCTTCATCTTCGGCCTTGTTGCCGCAGCGATTGTGGTATTTGCCGTATTCATGAACCGCAGGAACCGGCTGAAGAAAGGTTATGAAGCGGATACTGTCGGCAAGGCAGCTCTCAAGAGCGGTATCGGCGGCGCAGCAATCATCCTGGTGATGACCCGGCTGGCCCTGGACGGCGGCATTCCGACAACGCTGCTGTGGGTGGCGGGCATTATCCTTGTCTACAGCTTTATCACGAGCAAAACCACCATCGGCCGTCACTTCTATGTGGTGGGCGGCAATATGGAGGCCGCGCGCCTTTCCGGCGTCAATACCCGCAGGATCATGTTCCTGGCTTACCTGAACATGGCCGTGCTGACAGCGATCGCCACCTTTACGGTTATAGCGCGTTCCCAGTCAGCTTATGCGGACGTCGGTAAGAACTTTGAAATGGACGCGATTTCTGCCTGCGTTGTGGGCGGTGTATCCGCCAGCGGCGGAGCTGGAACGGTTCTCGGCATGGTGATCGGTGCTACCCTGATCGGCGTCATCAACCTGGGTATGAGCCTGATCAGCCTGGATGCGAACTATCAGCGTGTGGTCAAGGGCTTCGTGCTGCTTGCTGCCGTTGTGTTCGATATTCTGTCCAAGAAAAAGCAGTCCTGATCAAATGGCACTGTTTCAACGGAAGAGCGGCTGCTCTTCCGTTTTTAGTTGCATTTTACGCCGTGATGACATATGCTTGAAAAAAACAAAGCCTTGCAGAGGTGAAAACATGAGTATGATATGCAGACAATGCGGTAAGACAATTGAGAATGAGGGTGCAGCGTTCTGCCCGTACTGCGGGACGAAACTGGCAACTGAAACAATACCGGAAATCAGGAATGAGGAAGCTGAAAAGTGGATCCGCAAGGCGCAGTCCGTCAGCAGTTATCCGGAACGGAAAAAGATTCTCGGGAAAGCGATAGAAGCGTGTCCCGGTGACCGGGATATTGAATGGGAAATGCTGTTTGTAGGCGAGGAAGGACCTAAAAAAGGCCGGGTGCTGGACTTTTCCATTATTAAGTGCTGGATCCTGGAGCTTTACCGCAAACCCGGAGAATTTTCAGAAGAGAAAAGAAACAGTATGCGTGCCCAGCTTTTCGAAGATCCCAAACTCGTTCAATGTCTGCAGAAGTTTGAGGATCCGAAACAAAAACAGCAGGAATATCTGCTGCGGCTCTGCCGTGAATATACGGAGATTTTCCTGGAGGGCGACAGCCAGGTTATGGGAAAGCTGTTTGGGTTTTCCCTTGAACGGAATAAGGAAAAACGACTTGCAATGCCGGTGGCTCATATGATTGAACAAATGAAGGCGGATGAAAAGCTGTCCCCGGAGCAACAGGAACAGCTTTGGAAAGCTATGTATCAGGCTTATGCAATCAGGGCCCAGGGAAACACGCAGTATTTGGATGAACAGCTGATGTAATCAGCTGCTCATTCAAATACAATGAAAAATGAAAAAAAGAAGAATGATGGAAGAAACTCCTGCAATGCCGCAGGAGTTTCTTTGAATTTATACGTTTTCGTTAAGAAATGAATCGATCAGAGAAGATGCCTCTGCAACCGGGTCTGCAGACATGTCCAGCCAGTGAATGCGGGGATCCCGGCGGAACCAGGTCATCTGGCGTTTGGCAAACTTTTTGATGGCGCTGCCGAGTTCTTCCTTCATCTGTTCATAACCGATTTTCCCGGTGAGATACCAGGTGAGATACTTGTATTCAAGGCCGAGCTTGACCATGAACTCCTCGCTGACGCCTTCATCCAGCAGGGCTTTGACTTCTTCAACCATGCCTTCCCGGAGACGGCGCTCAAGACGTTCATCAATCCGCTGCTTCAGGATTTCCCGGGGCCAGGTAACACCCAGCTTCAGAAGCTCATAACGCGGATTCTTTCCGGCAGGACGATTATCTCCGGCTTCCAGCTTTTCCAGGGCGCGCATGACACGATGGCGGTTGCGTGGATCAATATCGGTGTCCGGAAGCTTCTGCTTCAGCATTTCGTACAGCTCGGGTGTTTCAAAGGTTTCCAGATGAGCACGGAGGGTGTGATCCGGTGCTTTATCGCTGATTTCATAACCGTCCGCTACAGCATCAACATACAGGCCGGTTCCGCCAACCAGGAAGGGGAGTCGATTTCGTGCGAGAATGTCGTCTATGGCTTCATAAGCCAGACGCTGGAAGTCAGCCATGGAAAAGAATTCACCAGGGGCCCTGACATCCAGCAGATGATGGGGAACGCCCTCCATCTCTTCAGGGGTAATTTTGCCGGAACCAAGATCCAGACGTCGGAAAACCTGCCTGGAGTCGGCTGATATGATTTCGCCTCCGAAACGGGCAGCCAGTTTTACGCCCAGAGAACTCTTTCCGGAGGCGTTGGTCCCTTCGATAACGATCATTTTCGGAAGCATGTTTTCCACTCCTTTTATTACATAAGAAAGCCCGGAAAAGATGATATCACAGGGGTTCCGGGCATGCAAGGGTGCCGGAAAAGGTCAAAAGTGCAAAAACATGGCATATTTTGTGTTCAAAACGCCCAGAATGGCACAAAATAAGGCGTTTCGGCAAAAAAACACTTGACATAAGGAATGGAATGGTTATACTAAAATCGAAAATTCTTTCAAGGAGGTCCCCATAATGAATAAGGGTGAACTGATTGCTGCTCTGGCAGCCAAGACTGAAATGACCAAGAAAGATTCTGAAGCCGCTCTGAACGCCGTTCTGGACGTGATCGCTGAGAGCATGGCTAAGGGTGAGAAAGTGCAGCTGATCGGCTTTGGTACCTTCGAAGCCAAGAACCGTCCTGCCCGCGTTGCCCGCAATCCCCGCACCGGCGCTTCCGTGAAGATCGCTGCTTGCAAGGCTCCCGCTTTCAAGGCCGGCAAAGCTCTGAAGGACGCTGTGAACAAGTAATCCGGTTATCCGATCCCGCAGCCGAAAGGCTGCGGGATTTTTGTTTGCCCGGGCCTGTATATTATTGCAAAAGGGATATAGTTGTGCTAAACTGACTATATTGGTTTGACATATGGTTAACAGGGGAGGAAATAGCTATGATCGCAAGAATGGGCAAGACGCGCTTCATTATTTGCGCAGCGCTGGTTCTTGTGGTTTGTGCGGCAGT
>Ga0310786_10006364_pt1 | contig 15724 bp, 14 predicted proteins | sample AusTroGonzalo_MG_FD_203881 | JGI IMG/M metagenome (GOLD analysis project Ga0310786, IMG submission 203881) | Bovine rumen microbial communities from tropical cattle in Woodstock, Queensland, Australia - Gonzalo_03 (v2) (version 2) | ecosystem: Host-associated > Mammals > Digestive system >... | reverse complement strand
CCGAACTCGTTGCGGGCTGTGCCCTTTACGTCAATTGATTTCATTTTTAAACGTGTTACTCTAAATTGTTATTACTCAATTCACCATCACACAAAACACTACCTTTTACGGCATGCTTTACGTAAAAGCGGCGCAAAGGTAGTGCAATTATTTTATAAAAACAAATGTTCAGAACTCAATCTTGAAGTCCGATGCAACATCCGCGGCGTTGTCGGCCGATGCCTCTGTCGCGGGCTCATCGGCCCCCTCATCGGCCCCGGTTTTCTCGGCCTCATGTATGAACTTGATGGTCTTGGTCAGGCCGTCAATGAAGTTGCTGAAATCCTCGCGGTACAGGAAAATCTTATGTTTCTCAAAACTAACCTGCTGGTCGTCGCCCTCGCCGCTGACTATTTTCTTGCTCTCGGTAATGGACAGATACATCTCATCCTTGCGGGTTTTGCGCACGTCCATGTAGTAGATGCGCTTGCCTGCTTTGATGGCGTGCGAGAATATTACATCCTTTTCAATCTCGTCGGCCGTCTTCTTCCTGAATTCCTCCATAAAAACTAAATTTCCACAAATATGGTGAAATGATTCTATACGACCAAGAAATAGCGCGCGTAAATGGGGTTTGTGACCAAATTTTTTGTACTTTTGCGGACCGGATTAACGGTTCGACACAAATGATAAACAGAGTTCTCATCAGACTGAAAGTAGTTCAGGTAATCTACGCGTACTACCAGAACGGCGGGCAGAAGACTGCCGATGCCGACCGTGAGCTCGCCCAGAGCATTGACAGCGCGTATTCTCTTTACAAAACCCTCCTGTTTATTCCAGTAGCTTGGGCACGCCAGATCAAGAAATCGGTTGCCAAAATGAAACGCATGAACGAGCACGTGTCCCGTCGTGAGGTTTTATTGGCCGATAACCGCCTCCTAGCGCAGATGGAGGGCAACGCCCAGCTGGACGCTTACGTTCAGAGCAATGACTTTGAGTGGCTATTCGAGTCCGACTGGATGCAGAACACATGCGCCGCGATATTGGAATCGGACGCAATGGAGGAGTATCTCCAAGCCGATAAGTTCGATTTTGAGGCCGATAAGGAGCTGGTGCGCAGACTTTACAAGGAGTTCATAGAGCAGAGCGAGGAGCTTGACTCCCTGCTTGAGGAGCAGAACATATACTGGAACGGCGACAAGGAACTGATTGACTCGTTCGTACTCAAGACCATCAAGGCTTTTGAGGACGGAAAGGTAAGCGAGCAGCCCCTCAAGACCGAATTCAAGGATGACGATGACCGCAAATACGCGATTGACCTGCTGCATCACGGACTTGAGATGGCTCAGGAGCGCGAACAGGTGGTTGCCGCCAACTGCCGCCGCTGGGATCCCAGCCGTCTGGCATTCCTGGACGTGATCATCATTCAGGTGGCAATGGCCGAGATGCTCAACTTCCCGCAGATTCCGCTCAAGGTCACCATCAACGAGTATGTGGAGCTGGCCAAGCTGCTCAGCACCCCCTCAAGTGGCAGTTTCGTGAACGGAATGCTTGACACCATCGTCAAGGATATGGCTTCACAGGGCCGTCTGAACAAGGAATTATAAACTAAAAAACAATAAACGATTATGGCAAACATGCTTTTACTCAACCCCTTCCAGATGTCATATCAGGAGGTTAGCGTACACACAATGAACTTCATCCAGGATGTAAATCTCGATGCACCCGCATCATCAGCCCAGAGCGGTCAGGCCCAGGGCGGTATGTTCGGCGGCCCCGCCGGCGGTATCATCTGGATCCTTGTAATCCTGGCAATGATGATGATCCTTTTCCGTCCCCGTCAGGACAAGGAGGGTGAGAAGTTCCGCAACGCACTCCAGAAGGAGCAGGACGTGGTTACCAGTACCGGTATCTTTGGCAAGATCAAGGATATGGACGAGGTTTCAGTAACCCTTGAGATCGCTCAGGGCATGAAGATCAAGGTCGACAAGCGTTACGTCAACCCCATTCCCACACCTCAGCCCGCTAAGCCTGAGAAGCCTTCACGCCGCAAGAAGCAGGATCCCAGCAAGGACGAAAAGGCATAAAAAACCAAACGCATGCGGGAGCAAGGTAGGCCCAAATCCCGATTTGCAGAATTCTTTAAGAAAATCGGAGATGCCCTTCTGAAACTCTTCAGGGGGGATTTCTCCGTTTTTCTGCTTTTCCTGGCCATCACCCTCTTTTTCTGGTGGTCGCAGACCATGAACCAGAGTTACGAGACCCAGATGAAGGTTCCCGTACTTGTGACCGATGTCCCCGAAAACGTGCGCATCACGGCTCAGCCCGCCCGTCAGCTCACCGTATCGCTGAGCGGCAAGGGATCGGCCCTGCGTAAATCGGGCCGACGCGGAAGCCGTCAGGTGTTACGCATCAGAAACAGCGCGTTCGTGATGTATCAGGGACACGCATCGCTCCCCACCGCACGTCTGCGCGATTCGTTGTCGGCCATGCTTCCGACATCGGTATCGATCCATTCCATCTCGCCGGATTCAATTGTGTATCAGTACGCTATGCAGCGCTCGGTAATGCTGCCCGTCCAGTTTGAGGGCGTTACCGAGAGTCAGGACCAGTTCTTCCTGGAGCGCATCGAATTCAGCCCCGACAGCATCCGTGCCCTGATTCTGGATTCTGATACGGCTGTTCACCAGGCCGTGGCCGAGGTAGGGCAGTTGCTGTTGTCATCGGACACCATTATCCGTACGGTACCGCTTAAACGTGAGCGTGACGTGATTTTCAGTCAGGATGAGGTGACTGTGACGGTTCTTTCGCAGCAGTACACCGAGAAGAGTCTGGAGATTCCCATCACGGGCGTGAATTTCCCTGAATACGTGCATCTTAAGGCTTTCCCTGCAAGGGCTGTCGTGACTTTCTGGGTCAAGATGTCCGAGTATGACCGCGTCACTGCATCCGATTTCCAGGTCGTGGTTGATTATAATGATGTATCGGCCGATGCCTCCAAGGCACGTCTGCGCATTTATTCACAGCCGGCCAACGTGCGAAATGTCCGCCTGCAGACGCGTACGGTCGATTATCTGATGGAACGCACCGAGTATTGATATGAAGGTGATCGGGATGACAGGCGGAATAGGATGCGGCAAGAGTTACGTATCGGCCAAGATGCAGCTGCGCGGCATTCCCGTGTATGATTCCGATTCACGGGCTAAGCTGATTACTGCAACCGATCCTGCGATTGCTGCGGCTCTAACCGAACTGGTAGGTCCCACGCTTTACTGCCCCTGCGGCTGCGGCGTGATGCAGAAGGAGGTGCTGGCAAAGTTCATTTTCGGCAATCCGGAGAATATGGCGCGCGTGAATGCGATTATCCATCCCAGGGTGCGTGAGGATTTCAAACGTTGGGCCGATGGACTTGGGAGTAAGGAATTCTGTATTCTTGAGTCAGCAATTCTGTTTGAGTCGGGTTTTGATTCCGAGGTGGATTACAAGGTCTGCGTCGATGCCCCGCTGGCACTGCGAATCAAACGCTGCGTAAAGCGCGACGGTGTTACTGAGCAGGCAATTGTTGCCAGAATCAATAGCCAGATGGATCAGGAAGAGAAGTGCCGTCTTGCCGATTTTGTGATAGTGAATGATGATGTGCAGGCTCTGGAGCCCCAGATATCGGCACTGATAGATAATGTAAGAAAACTTTGAAAATTCAATTGATATTATGCTTAACGAAATTCTGACAATTTCAGGCAAACCAAGCCTGTATAAGCTGCTCACACGCGGACGTGGAGCACTCATCGTAGAGAACATTGACGAGTCCAAGAAGCGTATGCCCATCCAGGGTACCGACAAGGTTGTTTCACTTGGTGATATCTCTATCTTTACTGATGAGAAGGAGATGCCTCTGCGCGAGGTTTTCCTGGCAATTGAGGCAAAGTATGACAAGAAGGAGATCTCATTTGACTGGCGCAAAGCTTCGAACGACGCTCTTCTCAAGTTCTTCGGCGAGATCATTCCCGATTTTGACCGCGACCGCGTTTATCCCAGCCACATCAAGAAAATTGCCGGCTGGTACGACCTCCTGGTAAAGTACGGCGAGAACGATTTCTCTGAGCCTAAGGCTGAGGAAGAAGGCGAGAAAGCTGAATAATTGAGGGGAATTTTTGGGGTATTGACGTCAAAACTACGCGCTTCGCGCTATCCCTCCCATCCCTAATAAGACGCTCTGGAAGACGTGAGTAAACTCCCATCCTCCAGAGCATCTTCTTAGTGACGGGCCCCTCCCGTTCACAAGCCCACGGGCGGCCATGGTTTTGCCTGCCAATACCCCAAAAATTCCGTGCACTTAGGTAGTTTTTTCGGGTTGGCTTGATTCATATAAAATAATATTTTATATGGCATAATTCTTGGTGGATTGTGAAAAAGTGTTTAACTTTGCAGCCGCAACTCCTTGGTAAACTAAAAGGACAATAAATGGAAAAAGTTACGGTATTGACATCGGACCAGCTGTATAACAGTTTTCTGGATCCCAAGTATATTCCCGCAGGTCAGAACAAGTACTATTTACGCAACACTCAGGTATGCGCCCCCAAGAACGGTTGGCGCCACCTGACCAGCAATGAGATTGAGACTCTGGTCAAGAATGACAACACGGCTATGAGCTGGGACAACATTCTTGTGACCGACGAGTTCGATCCCATGATGATCAAGAACAACAAGTTCTACGGGTTTGTGCGTATCGGCCGCGTAACATCAAACGGACTTCAGTATCACGATCTGCGCCTTTCAATCGGTATCACCAACAGTTCAATCCACTCCTGCGATATTGGCGATGACTGTGCAATCCACAACGTGCACTACCTATCACATTATATTATAGGTGACCGATGCATGCTCTTCAACATCCAGGAGATGTCGTGCACCGACCACGCCAAGTTCGGAAACGGAATCGTAAAGGAGGGTGAGGCCGAGGACGTACGTATCTGGCTGGAACTCATGAACGAGACCGGCTGCCGCAAGGTGCTCCCGTTTGACGGAATGATTGCGGCCGATGCCTACATGTGGGGCAAGTTTATCGATGACCGTCGCCTTCAGGACCGCCTCAAGGCCATTACGCAGAACTCTTTTGACAGTCGTCGCGGATTCTACGGAACCATCGGTTACGGCAATGTGATCAAGAACTGCTGGATCATCAAGGACGTAAAGATAGGCAACTGCTGCTACATCAAGGGTGCCAGCAAGCTTAAGAACCTGACAATCAACTCATCGGAGGTGGATCCTACGCAGATAGGTGAGAACGTGGTTCTTGTAAACGGTATCATCGGTTACGGATGCCGTCTGTTCTACTCCGTGATTGCCGTAAGATTCGTACTGGGCAGTCACTCAAATCTGAAATACGGTGCGCGACTCATGAACTCATTCATGGGCGACAACTCCACAATATCCTGCTGTGAGGTGCTCCACAACCTGATTTTCCCGGCTCACGAGCAGCATCACAACAACTCGTTCCTTATTGCAAGTGTTGTCAAGGGCCAGTCAAACCTGGCTGCCGGCGCGACCATCGGCTCAAACCACAACTCGCGTACAAATGACAACGAGATTGAGGCCGGACGCGGTTTCTGGCCCGGTCTGTGCGTGAGCGTAAAGCACTCCTGCAAGTTCGCATCATTTACGATGCTGGCCAAGGGCGCATATCCCGCCGAGATGATCAACCCGTTCCCGTTCGCACTCATCAGCAACGACGAGGTTCACGGTGAACTGCACGTAATGCCCGCATTCTCATGGCTTTACAACATGTTCGCAATGGCCCGCAACAACTGGAAATACGCCACCCGCGACACCCGCGTCTTTAAGGTTCAGAACATTGAGTTCGATGCATACGCACCCGATTCGATGGAGGAGGCCATCCAGGCCCGCAAGCTCCTTGACAAGTGGACCGCAAAGGCCTGGCTGCGCAAGGAGGGCAAGGATTTGGCCGATATGACCGATGACGCATTAGTGGAAATCGGCCATAAACTGCTGAACGGCGATCCCGACAAGATCAAGGACCTGGAGGTTCTGGGCGAGGATATGGAGAAGTCAAAGCGCAAGGTTGTCATCCTGCATCCCTACAAGGCTTACCACGCTTACGGCGACATGCTGATTTACTATGCAGTCAAGAACATCGTGGCTTATCTGGAGGCCAATGAGGACGCTACATTCAAGAGTATCAGCGAGATGTTTGACGGCGACCGCGCCCGCGTATGGTTCAATCTGGGCGGTCAGCTGATGTCAATGGAGGATGTTGACCAGCTGCGTTCCGATATCAAGGACGGTTCGCTGAACACCTGGAAGGAGATTCACCACCGTTACAACGAGATTTGGAAGAAATATCCGGTCGACAAGCTGCGTCACGCATATATGTCGCTCAAGCACATGCTTGGCGTTGATACACTCTCGACCGATGACTGGAACAACGCGCTGAACAAGGGTATCGACCTGCAGCAGTACATATTTGACCAGGTTTACGAGACCCGCAAGAAGGATTATCAGAACAAGTTCCGCCAGGCAACGTTCCTGAGCGAGGACGAGATGATTGCCGCTTGGGGCAAACTGGATGAGAACAGCTTCATCCTTAACCAGCGCAAGGAGCTCAAGGAGTTCACGGAAAGAGTCCAGAATGTCCGCAAGAGACTGATACAGAAGTAACTACTTATAAAAAGAACAATATGAATCTGACAGACAAAAAGTACTCCCAGTACGCACTCGTACAGGAGATGATGGACACTGTTGAGACAGTTAAGAAGTTTGATTCCACCTGCACAAAGAACATCGCAGCACAGGTAAAGAAGGCCGGCAAGGCATATTTCACCGGTGAGGGTTCAAGCCGTATTTTCCCCGCCAAGAACGCTCTGCGCAAGACCAAGCGCTGGGGACTGGACCTGAACGCACAGACCGATGGATCATGGCAGTCACGCGAATATGACCTGAGCAAGTTCGCCGTATTCTTGGCTTCGAACTCAGGCCGCACCAAGGAGGTTACTCTGCTGGCCAAGAAACTGATGGAGGAGGGCAATCCCCTGCGTTTCGGCCTTACCGCCAACGAGGGCACCATCCTTTCAACCTTCTGCGCCAACACCCATGTACTCAACTGCGGTTGGGAGCAGGCCGTTGCCGCCACCAAGAGCGTTGTTGAGCAGGCTCTCTACTACGAGTCAGTTCTGTGGAACATCGCCGGCAAGGACGTAAAAGCCGGTCTTGCAGCACTTCCCGCACAGATTGAGAAGGCCCTGACACTTCAGGTTCCCGCCGAGATCGTCGACTGGGTAAAGAAGGCCGAGACCATCTACTTTGCAGGTTACAACGACGGTGTAGCCGAGGAGCTCACACTCAAGACCAACGAGATTACCCGCCGCAAATCGGACTTCCTGGAGGGCACATATGCACTGCACGGAATAGAGGAGGTAATGAAGGAGGGTGACATCATCTTCTGGGTCGATCCCATTGCCGATGAGTACGAGAAGATTCAGGAGTGCCTCATCAAGGGCGCCGGTGTCAAGGTCGTAGCAATTGCCGATCACGACACCCCGTTCCCCACAATCAAGACTCCCGCAGCAGGCGATTTCAACCCCTACGTATATCTGTGCGCAGGTTGGAACGTGCTGGTTGAGATAGGTATCGCAACCGGTATGGATCTGGATCATCCCAACCGTGCCCGCAAGGTAGGAAACGAGATAAAGATCTGATATTCAGAATATATTTATTAAAGTTTGATTCGTAACGAAACAGGGCCGGAACTCATCCGACCCTGTTTTTATTAATATCGGTCAATCCTGACAGATCTTTATTTCCAATCTTTTGATTGGCCGACCCGGATCTTTATCAGGAATAATGATTTCGGCTATTCTTTCGGATCTGGTATCGTTCTCCTTTACTGAGATGAACGCCTTATTCTCTTTCAGTTCTACCGAGAACCAGTCCCATTCAAGATAGTCGAATCCCTTTTGGGGGTCAATCTCCTTGGGTCTCACAATTATGGAACGTCTGGCAATTATGCTGTCCAGTTGGGCATAATCAGGTTCCATCAGATAGAAAAAGAGGACCGAATCATTGTTCCTCACATAATGAAGGTAACAGTTATCGAACGGAATATCAACAGTGTCCTTTCCACCGTCCGTATCGAACCGTATTGTCTCATAAGAAATATCAAACTCATCGGAGTCTGACGTATTCTCAAGGTCTTTGTTTCTGTCGCAGGAAAAGAATACAAACGCCAACAGAAACGGTAAATAAGCAATGCGTTTCATATTATTTGTAGATATTGACGATACATTCAATATTATACTGGAAGTTGCCTTCTGTGCCGAATGTATCGGTATGTGCTCTTGTTACAGGTCCGCTGTTTGAGTTGAATGCATCTTCGTTGTAGTAGCCGTCTACGCCATATTCCGGCCAACCCCAGTTGCAGTGGACCAGAGGAGTGGTGGACAGGAAATTGGCAGTAAACGTTGCTGTTTCCGAGACGAAATATACCGGAGTCTTAATCCGCAAATATCCGTCAATGAGCCAACCGTGACCGCCTTCATAGTATGTATGGCTGTATTTCTCCCAGAAAATCAAGTACTTTCTGTAAACATCCTTCTTGATTGAATAGCCTGCCACAAGAACCGGACGTTTATTGTTCAGCGACTGGATGACATCGGACGAATTGTATGCCTCGTAAGTGCCGGGGTTATAACCCAAATTGGTCAGATATCCGGGAATATCGCTGAAATTGGCGGTTGACTGATCCTTGCCGTATTGCATGTTGAGGCCCGTTCCGACATCGGACATAAGGTGTGCGGTGGTCTGGAATGTGGCCAGGGTCTCATTTCCGCTGGTGGGGACCATTACGTTCCAGTTGTAAGAGGTGGGATATCTCCAATATGACATGAGTTGTGCTACAGCCGTTGCTGCACATCCGGTGGGAGCGTGCTTGCCTGATATGACCGGCGTATACATGTTGTAAGGATCTTTCTGACCCCATCCGACTTTGATCATGGGAGGTACGATGACAACATAAGACGGGGTCCCGTATATTACCTGCGAATTGTTTGATGCCTTGGTACCCGTTGCGCCGTATTCGGCCTCAATCTTAGCTAATGCGCTGTTGATCAGTGAATCCTGCATCCGTGCGGCATTCTCAACCTGACGGTCATATGCAGCCTCCAGGTTTCCGTAGAATGCCATCAGGCCTGTTGACAGTATGCTTTCGTCGATATCCTCCTGAAAGTCGATATGACCGTCCGGCACAATGGCGAATATGTTATCGGTCCTGCGGTCGGCCGAAAGGATGGCGTAACCATCGTCCTGGCCGAAATTGAATACGTAGGCCAAGGTGTCGGGGTTGGTCTCGTCTTCGCCAGCTTTGGTCAATCTGGCTCTGGTGACGGGTTTGACGCTGGATATCGTTCTGGGGGCGGCTGATTTGGTCCGATGCCCGTCGTCCAGAAACTGGATTATGGACTGGGCGGTCAGCGTGGCTTCATCGGTCGAAATGTGGGGATCGGCTTCGTACCACGACAACGCCTTAATCTCATCGGCCGTCAGATCGTTACTCTGTTCCTGTTGAACGTTAAAATTCTCAGAGGACTTGTCGCAGGAAACGGCAAATGCCAGTGCGACAAGAGAATACAAGAATGAGTTCTTCATTAATTTCAATTGTTAGTAATAGGAAATAGGACTATTTTCAACAAATATAATATTTGTGCGGTTTAGACGCACTTTCATTAACTTTTTTTGAGAACTAAAGAGTACCTTTGCGGGGTATGTCTGGCTTGTTTCGATATGAAATTGCCCCCGGGGTTGAGGCGTTCAGCACTGAGCGCGATGCCGTGCTGCCGTATTACGTGGTGCAGCCGCATCAGGTGCATGGGTGTGAGATTCGTGAGGTGCTCCGGGCTAATACCGCTCGCGATGAACTTGAGGGGGTCGATGCGCTGGTGACCAATGTGCCCGGCGTCGCGATTTCCGTACGTACGGCTGATTGCATTCCGGTGCTGCTGTATGATCCTGTGCATAAGGCAGTTGCGGCGGTTCATGACGGTTGGCGGGGGACTGTTCAGCGGCTTTGTCAGCAGGTGATTGTTCGTATGGGGGAGTTGTATGGAACCGATGCTTGTGACCTGCTGGCGGTTATAGGACCGGGCATAGGACCGGAGAGTTTCCAGGTGGGGCAGGAGGTGGCCGATGCGTTTGCAGCCGCCGGGTTCCCGATGGCGGAGATTCTGCGGGATTGCGGGCCTAAGGCTCCTACGGCGGACAACCCTATGGCCGGTGGACTGCACATAGACCTTTGGCGCGCCAATCAGTGGCTCTTGGAACAGGCTGGCGTCCGGTCTGTGCAAGTAGCAGGCATCTGCACCTATAAAGAAAACGACCGCTTCTTCTCCGCTCGTAGGGAGGGTACGAAGTGCGGTCGTATAATCAACGTGATCAAATTGAAAAACTAATTTTCAATTTTCAATTGACATTGCGAGGCTGATGCGCTGACGCTCCAAATCTACGCTGAGGACCTTTACCATTACTTGCTGTTGGAGGGAGACCACTTGCGTGGGGTCCTTGATGAACTTGCCGGGGGCCAGTTGGGAGATGTGGATCAGGCCTTTAACGTGGACTCCGATGTCTACAAATGCTCCAAAGTTTGTGATGTTGGAGATTATTCCGGGCAGTTCCATTCCGGCTTTTACGTCCTCGATTGTGTGAACCTCGTTTGAGAATTCGAATTTCTTTAATGGACCGCGCGGGTCTCGGCCCGGCTTTTCAAGCTCTGACATGATGTCGGTCAGGGTGGGGAGTCCAACCTTATCGGTCACGTATCGGTTAATATCAATTTTAGCGCGGAGTTCGGCCGATTTCATCAGATCCTCAACCGAGCATTTCAGGTCCTTTGCCATTTTCTCCACGATGGGATAGCTCTCGGGGTGAACTGCTGAATTATCAAGGGGTTGCGAGCCGTCGGGAACTCTTAAAAATCCCGCCGACTGCTCAAACGCCTTTGCCCCCATGCGAGGCACTTTCATCAGCTCCTTGCGCGATTTGAAAGGCCCGTTCTCAGTGCGGTAATCGACAATATTCTGCGCCAGCTGAGGCCCCAGACCGCTAATATAAGTAAGAAGGTGCGTGCTGGCGGTATTCACGTTCACACCCACACGGTTCACGCAACTGATCACCGTCTGGTCAAGCGAATGCTTCAGTTCCGTTTGGTTCACGTCCTTCTGATACTGGCCGACGCCGATCGAAGACGGGTCAATCTTAACCAACTCAGCCAGCGGATCCATAAGACGTCGGCCGATAGACACGGCACCGCGAACAGTTACGTCATAATCCGGGAACTCGTCACGAGCGGTCTTTGAGGCTGAATAAATCGATGCGCCGTCCTCGTTCACACTGAAAATCTGAACGCCGGCGGGCAGTCGCAGATGCTCTACAAAATCCTTAGTCTCACGTCCGGCCGTACCGTTGCCTATTGCAATCGCTTCGATATGATATTGTTCAACTAACGCTTGTATTTTTGCCGCCGCCTGACGAGCCTCGTTGTGGGGCGGGTGGGGGTAGATTGCCTCATTGTGCAGCAGCGTTCCCTGCGCATCCAGACAGACCACCTTACAACCGGTCCTGAATCCGGGGTCGATGCCCATAACCGCCTTCTGACCCAGCGGAGAGGCCATCAGCAACTGCTCCAGGTTGCGTGCGAATATTCTAATCGCTTCTGCGTCAGCCGATTCCTTCGATGATGCCGCGAACTCGTTTTCGACCGATGGCTGCAGCAGGCGGTAGTATGAATCCTGCACTGCCTCATCGACCAGTTGCGACACCTCGGACTTGCCGCGGACGTACTTGTGAGACAGGGCTTCGGAGGTCTTTTCGTCATCGATTTCAATGGAAACTCTTAAGAATCCCTCTGCCTCACCGCGGCGCATTGCAAGCAGACGGTGCGATGCGCAATGCTTCAGTGATTCATTGAAGTCAAACCAGTCGCGGTACTTCTGGGCATCGGCCTCCTTGCTCTTTACGACCTTGCTGTAGATGCGGGCCTCGCGGCGGTATCCGTTGCGGACCATGTTGCGGGCACTCTCGTCCAGCGAGACCTGCTCGGCGATTATGTCCATCGCGCCCTGCAGCGCTTCGTCGACATCGGCCACACCCTTCTCCTTGCTGACATATTTGGCAGCCTCGCGGTCCAGCGGAACGTACTGGTTCTGCTTCATCACGAACTCCGCCAGCGGCTCCAGCCCCTTCTCGCGGGCGGCATCGGCCCTGGTCTTGCGGTGCGGCTTGTAGGGGGCGTAGATGTCCTCCAGCTCGGTGCTGTCCCAGCAGTGCTCAATTCGGTTCTTGAGTTCGGGCGTAAGCTTTTCCTGGCTCTCAATGGTGCTCAGCACGGTTTCCTTGCGCTTGGCCAAAGTCTCCAGACGCTCCAGCGCGTTGCTCACCTCGGTCACCTGAACCTCGTCCATTCCGCCGGTCGATTCCTTGCGGTACCGGCTGATGAAAGGTATCGTGGCGCCGTTCTCCAGCAGCTTCAGCGTGTTCTCCACCTGGTGCTCCCTGAGCCCCGTCTCGCGTACTATTATCTGTATGTATTCGGTGTTCATATCTATTCCATTCGTTTTGTAAAGATACAACCGTTTTTGTCAAATTCAGCACGTTTTCCGCAATTCCAACCAAGCTGCCCGCTGACCTTAGGGAACTACAACGCAGGTAGGGCCATTTCCATCCCTAAGGTGCGCCGAAAATACGCTTTCCCGCTGGCTCCCCCTGCACCTTAGGGAGCTACAACGCAGGTAGGGCCATTTTTATCCCTAAGGTGCGCCGAAAATACGCTTTCTCGCTGGCCATCCCTGCACCTTAGGGAGCTACAACGCAGGTAGGGCCATTTTTATCCCTAAGGTGAGCCGAAAATACGCTTTCTCGCGGGCTCCCCCTGCACCTTAGGGAGCGAGAGCGCAGGTGTGGGACATTTCTTCCCTAAGGTGAGCCGAAAATACGCTTTCTTGCTGGCCACCCCTGCACCTTAGGGAGCTAGCACGCAGGTGCGGGACATTTCTTCCCTAAGGTGAGCAGAAAATACGCTTTCTCGCTGGCCACCCCTGCACCTTAGGGAGTGAGAACGCAGGTGCAAGCGATTTCATCCCTAAGGTGAGTGGGAGAATTCGATTGTTGATAAAATTTTTCGCGGCTGGCTAGGATTTGCGACTCGTTTTCATAACTTTGCCTACGGAGCGTCAAAAGGCGTTCTGCTGGAGAGATACCTTGGAAGACACTCTTCGGGATTAGCTAATTTAATTACAGTCATATTATGGCAAAGAAAGAGATTGAGGGCGCGTCAGGCCTTCAGAATGCGGGTCTTAGCGAAAAGTTGAAGGCGCTGCAGGCAGCAACTGACAAGATTGAGAAGAGCTTCGGTAAGGGCTCCATTATGAAACTGGGTGACGAAAGCGTTGAGAACGTGGACGTTATCCCCACCGGTTCCATCGGCCTTAACGCCGCGCTTGGCGTTGGCGGTTATCCGCGCGGCCGAATAATCGAGATTTACGGTCCCGAATCATCAGGTAAGACCACTCTTGCCATTCACGCCATTGCCGAGGCCCAGAAAGCCGGCGGAATTGCAGCGTTCATCGATGCCGAGCATGCGTTTGACCGATTCTACGCCGCTAAACTTGGGGTCGATATCGACAATCTGTGGATCTCACAGCCCGATAACGGCGAGCAGGCACTTGAGATTGCCGAGCAGCTGATCCGTTCAAGCGCAATCGATATCATCGTAATCGATAGCGTCGCAGCACTTACTCCCAAGGCCGAAATCGAGGGCGATATGGGTGATAACAAGGTTGGTCTGCAGGCACGACTGATGAGCCAGGCACTGCGCAAGTTGACATCGACCATCAACAAAACCAACACTACATGCATCTTTATCAACCAATTACGTGAAAAGATAGGCATCATGTTCGGCAACCCCGAGACAACCACCGGCGGTAACGCACTCAAGTTCTACGCATCGGTCCGTCTGGATATCCGTCGCGTGACACAGCTCAAGGACGGTGACAGCGTGGTTGGCAACCAGGTTCGCGTAAAGGTTGTAAAGAACAAGGTTGCGCCTCCTTTCCGCAAGGCCGAGTTCGATATCATGTTCGGCGAGGGTATCAGCAAGTCCGGCGAAATCGTTGATCTGGGCGTTGAGTACGGCATCCTCAAGAAGAGCGGCTCATGGTTCAGCTACGGCGACACCCGCCTGGCTCAGGGCCGAGACGCCACCAAGCAACTCATGCAGGACAATCCCGAGCTGGCCGAAGAACTGGAGCAGAAGATCATGGCTGCCATCCTTGGCAACCCCCAGGCTCCTGAACCCGACGCCGACTCCGAAATGATGAACGATTAACATATTTGGGGCAGCTCCCATTTGCACATTCTAAAGCGATCCACCCAGGGTCGCTTTTTTTATTTTGCGCGGACGAATCGGTTATCGGACCAAAAAGCTATATTTGCGGATGATAAGTGTTTGACACTATTGTTTGCACCGAAATACTAATACTTAATTACAAATACTATGAAGGATATTTTTCATGTTTGCTTGACCGCGCACAAAGAGGTCATGACGAGAAATTTTGACGACGCACGCGATTTTACTAATCTCATGGCATTGGCTGCGTTCAGAAATGACACCAGCATTCTTGCGGACTCCGTGATGTCCAATCACGTTCACTTTATCATTCTGTCTGAGTCGCCCAAGAAATTTGCGCTCTCACTCCGGTATTCTGTGACAAAACATTTCAACTATGTCTACGGAAGGACTGGCAGGCTCTTTGATAAAAGAGTGTTTATCAGAAAGTTGGAGGGGACGAAGCATATTCAGATGGCAATAAACTATTGCCTCCGGAATGGCTTGCATCACGGCCAGAGTGAGACGGCTTTTGCGTATCCGTTCAGCACCTGCAATTACATTTTTTCCGGGGCCAGGGGCGTCCAGGATTCGAATCTTTCATTCAATAGGGCCGAAATTCAATCGTACTTACCTAAGAATGCTGTTTTTCCGGATAATTTTGGTATTGATAATCAAGGTGTTATATCGAGAAAGACATTTCAGGAAATCCGAATCACCGAGTCCTGGTACGCCACGCCCACCAATTACATATATAACATGAACCGTCGCACGACCGAAGATTGGATTAAGGAACAGGAGAAAGACGATGTGACGGCCGATCCTATCACGCTGAAAATCATTGAGAAAGGCGTGCAGTTTGAATCGGAGTCCGATATGCTCAAGAATGAGATGGGCGGCCGGGCGTCGGTGGTGAACATGAATGACATGCAGGTTTGCTCTGTGGTGGACAATGACATCTTGGGCCGATACAAGACCAAGAGCATCTACCAATTAAATGATAAGCGCCGATGCCAGATCGCTCTGGAACTCATTCACGATTGTCACATCAACGCAATTCAGGCTTCACGCTGCGTTGCGCTTCCAGTATCATTCCTGCCCGAAGAATACCGTCCCAAGAAGCTCCGCTCATACTAAGGTGCAGGGTGCGCCCGCGGGATAGCGTATTTTCTGCTCACCTTAGGGATAGAAATGGCCGCACCTGCGTGCTAGCTCCCTAAGGTGCAGGGGCAGCCCGCGATATAGCGTATTTTTCGCTCACCTTAGGGAGAGAAATGGCCGCACCTGCGTGCTAGCTCCCTAAGGTGCAGGGTGCGCCCGCGGGAAAGCGTATTTTCTGCTCACCTTAGGGAAGAAATG
>Ga0310786_10006362_pt1 | contig 15730 bp, 9 predicted proteins | sample AusTroGonzalo_MG_FD_203881 | JGI IMG/M metagenome (GOLD analysis project Ga0310786, IMG submission 203881) | Bovine rumen microbial communities from tropical cattle in Woodstock, Queensland, Australia - Gonzalo_03 (v2) (version 2) | ecosystem: Host-associated > Mammals > Digestive system >... | reverse complement strand
TGGCCGTAGCACAGGTCATCCTGGTGACCGTAGAGGATATCCCCTTTCGCGACAGCGGCGGAAAGGGTGTTAAGCAGTTGGTCTTTCGGCGTTTCCGCCGTCTTCTTTTCGGCGGAGCCACAGGCGGCCAGCAGGATTCCGGCCAACGGGGCGATGATTCTGGCGATTCTCATAGGGTCAAAACTATACGTTGAGGAAACAATCAATCAGAAGGGACGGAATTCGGGAGCGTTGAAGGGAACCAAGGCCAGGCATTCCATCTCCACCAGCCACGCTGGCCGGCAGACGGGCGCCAGGACGAACACGGCGTTCAGGTCCGGGCAGGTTTTCGTAATAATCGCACGGACAATGGAATAGTCCGCTGCGTCACGCAGATAGACCACGGCCATCGCGATATCCTTGAGCCGGGCGCCAGCTTCCGCAAGGAGGGCGGAAATGTTCTCCAGCATCCGGCGGGTCTGCATCGACACATCCCCGAGATACATCACTTTTCCTTCCGCGTCGATGCTGGCGGTGCCGCTGATAAAGACTTGCCGACGGTCGCCGTAGGTCACGGCCGTGCCGCGCTCGAAGGTCACGCCGTAGTCCATCGTGGGGCTGAGGTGGTCCTTCGCATACAGGAAGCGGACCTGCTCGGAAGCGAGGCCGCCGACGCTGTAGGCATCCGTCTCAACCAGCTTCCGGGGATCCGGATGCCGGCCTTCGATGCCCGTGCTGGCGATGAAATGCGACTTGGAGGTCAGGCCGATGCGTTCGAAATACTGCCGACGGGCTACGACAACGCCGTTGTAATTGACATCCACGTCCCGGGCGAAAATCCAGGTACGGACCGTGTTGGCGGCGACGGAGAGCCCCCGCTGGCCGAGCTTGCCGTCCAGGTCCAGGAAGATACCGGCCATCTGCTCATAGGAATCAACCCCCTCACCAGTCAGGGAACCGGCCCAGTGGTGCTCGTAACCCTCATGGGTGAAGAAGCCGTCGCTTCCCTCCATCGGGGAGGTGCAGTACATCCAGGCGGCGATGCGGGTGCCGTCGAGGGGCGGCTGCTGGACAACGGACGTCACGGCGTCCGGCAGAAAGAGAAGGGCCTCCTGCAGTTGCGGGGCCTGATTGGAAGCGTCGCTGAGGAAAAAACGGCGGAAATGCACGGTGCGTCCTTCGGAAGCGGCCGCGCAGGCCTCCACCACAGCGTCTAATTGATCTTTATATCCCAGGGAAGAGTCCGTCACGGATATCATCACATGAAACTCGACGGTGCCGTCTTTCCGGGGAGCGAAAACGGTTGTCTTCGTTTTAGTATTCATTTGGGCAGAATCGAAATCCTCAATCTTGCTTATTTTCGCGATAGGCTTTCAGGATGGCGTCCTTGAGGGTAGGCTTCGTCCACTTGGGAACGGAGCGGTCCTTCCCGTCACTCAATGCCATCCAATAGAAGCACGGGATGTTGTATTGGGCCGCGGCGGAGACATAGCAGGCCGCCTGCTTGGCCAGTTCGGTTTCCTGACGCTTGGAAGTATCAGCCCCGTACTCTCCGAGGACACAAGGGATGCCCCTCGCGACAAGGTAGTTTCCCACGCGGGCGATGATGGAACGGACCTCTTTGTCGCAATTCGCGTCGAATACCTCCTGGGGCGAATCGTTGTCAAAGGCGAAACGATAGGGCGCGTAACTGTGAATCTCGGCGAGAAGATGGCCCTTGACCTGGTCGTCAGGCAGGACGAAATCCACCAGGACCGGCTGCTCCGAACTGGCGGCATAGGTGTTGAGGATGAGGTTACGGCGGACATTGTTGTCACCGGTGGCCCGGACCGTCGCCACGAAATCCGCATTGAAACTGTTGATGACCCCGTCGGCGGCAGAACTGGAATAGTTCCAGGTGCCCTTGGCATCCAGCATCTCGTTGAAGGACTCGAACACGAGCTTCTCTCCGTAGGACTTGAATTCCGTGGCAATCTGCGTCCATAGGGAGCAGTAACGTTCCCGGACGGACTCATAGACCTGCCGGTCGGCCCGAAGCCAGCCCGTGGAGGCCGTTCCCGTATCATGATGGACATTGAGGATGCAATACATGCCCTCGTCCAGGACATAGTCCACGATTTCCTTCACCCGAGCCATCCAGGCGGGATCCACGTCATAGCCTTCCCAAGTGGACATGTCCCAATGTCCCTTGTTGTCGCTGACCGTCACCGTGACCGTTCCCATGTGCGGATACCAGGTGACCGGAACCCGGATGGCACCGAAACCGGCCTCCTTGAACATGTGGATCAAGGCGCGGGTCGTGACGGGCTGGCCCCACATGGTTTCATAATCGCTCGGAGTCCGGGAGGAGAAGGCCTCGATCCACATGTTGTCCACGTCGCCGCTGTTGGCATCAAGCGTATTGCCGAGGTTCCACCCCACGCCCATGTTGCGGACGGCCATGGCGGCGTTTTCCCAGCCGGCGTCGTCATAGCCGGGCTCCATCGGATGCGCCGGCTCATCAGGATCCTTCATGCTGAAACGGAGACTGACGGCCTGGGAAGCTTTCTGGTTCTCCTTAAACCCTTCCACGGTTCCGGCAGGGATGGTGATGATGTAGCTCTTACCTCTCGCCAGGCCGGAGACCGTCACTGTCAAATCCGGCCCGTAGGCATTCACCTTGTCGACGGATGCGCCGCCGTCCACGGAAATCTTCCGCTGGTTCTCAAGCGAACACTTGATGTTCTGATCGAAGGTAAAGGCGACGGACAGAACGGTTTCGGTGAATCCTCCGGATCCGTCGGCCGGATTCGTGGACACGAGCTCAGGAGCCGCAGCCTCAACCACCGCCGGTTCCTCCGGCTCCTGGCAGGAGGCGGCCATGAACGCGGCCAGCATCCATATTCCGAGATACTTTTTCATGGAAGTCTATTTGAGGGAAGGCACATCCTTCCGATTGATCGTATGTTTGTTCAGGAGGGCCGCTTTCCAGTCCTCCGCCGTATTGTTCCAGGAATACGAGCCGTCACTGTTCTTGCACCACAGGACCGGCGTATTGCCATCGAAATTGCACCAGTTCATGAAATACCCCCAGGGCGCGTCTTCGGCGAAGAATCCGTCGATATCCAGAAGGTTGCCGAATTCGCTCAGGACAACCATCTTCTTTCCCTTGACAGAGTCGTTCACCAACTGGAAGACCGCCGACTGAGTGGTATTCTTGGACACATAGAGGTCCGCGCCGACGATATCGACATACTCGTCTCCCGGATACCAGGCGTCGAGCCGGTCCACGGACGCGAGTTTGCCCCCGTCCGAAGTCTGAACCGTCCAGACCCAGATCAGGTTGTCCAGCCCATAGGTCTGGGTAAACTCCCTGTACATGTACCGCCACAGTTCCTTGCAGGCCTCGGCTCCGTCGTAGCCCCACCAGAACCAGGCGCCCCAGGTATAGTCACCCGCCGCTTCGTGGAGCGGACGCCACAGGACGGGAATGCCGGCCTCCTTCAGGAGCGTAAGGAATCCCGCAACCTGCTTCAGCTGCTTTTTCATTTCGGCATTCTGCCAGGTGCCCTCCGTCAAGGCGTTCCTGACGCCGAATGCCTTCGTATTGTAGGAATAACTGTCGATATATCTCTTTCCGCCGGAGGAGTCAAACGCGTCCTCCGTCGTCTGGGGCACACACCAGTGCCACCCTATCTGTATGATGTTGCGGGCGTTCCAGGCCTGCCGCACCGGCGTGATGTCGGTGTAGTCGGGCCGGCCGGACCACTCGCTCTTACGTTCTTGCCAATTGTTGAACAGATAGTCGAATCCGACGATGGCGGGATAAGTTCCCGCAACGTCCGAAATCATATCTGTATACGACGTCTCCCAGGCGGTTCCGCCCATGGCGCCGGACAAGGTCTTTTTTCCATAGTTTTCCAAGAGCCAGGCGTACAGTTTCGCCGCCTGCGACGAAGGGGCCGGATGGCTCAGCGACGCTACGGGATTCCGGTCATAATGTCGTTCAGGCTCCACGTATTCCATCGAGAAACGGACGGACACGGCGGCAGCGGCATCCTGGTTCTGCTTGAACCCCTCTATCACGCCCGCCGGCACGGAAACCGTATAGCTGCCTCCGTTTTCAAGACCGTCCAACTGGATGTTCACATCCTTTCCGTAAGCGTTCACAAGGGCGATGGACGCGCCACCGCTCACAGTAATCCGCGCGGCCCCGGCCGAGGTCACCTTGACATTCTGGTCCATCGTGATGACGACCGTCAAGGATGTACCCCTCAGGCCGGTGGCTCCGTCCGCGGGATTGGTGGAAACCACCTTGGGGGCCGCTTCCACCGGATCATCGACATCCGTCCCGCCGCCGCAGGCGACAAACGCCAACGCGACGGGAACGGATACGATGGTTTTCCAAAAATGATTCATCTAGAAGATGGCGATGCGGGTAATGATCGCACTCTCACCCTGGCACAGGAGCGTACCGCCCCATCCCTCGATGGCAGTGAGCTGTGCGAAGAGATCCTCCGTAAGGACGAACTCGAGGCAACTGGTCGCGGTGGTCGTCTGCGGATTGGCCACCTGGCCGCCGCCGAGCTCGGCGATGTTCAGAGCGCCCCAGTGACCGTCGAAGAGCTGGATCTGCCACCACTCGGCAGTCGGGGTGAAGTAGATGCGCATCAGGTTACCGACCTTGGCCCCCAGATCCAGGAGGGCGCCTTCGGCACCGAAGAACGGCTGGTTGCTCCAGGATCCCAGGTCCTCGCTGCCCTCCCACAGGGTCTTCTCCTGCGCGATGTCGTGGACCATGGTGATCATCGTCACGGCTGCGCTCTCACCCTGGGTGAGCAGGGCGCCGCCCCAGTTCTCAGCGGCGTGGCACAGGGTGCCGATATTGGCGTCCGTCACTTCGAACTCGAAGTAACCGCCGTAAGTAGGGACAGTCTCAGGAGAAATCGTGTTGGTATTGGCGAGTTCAGGGAAAGTCATCCCTTCCCAGTGGCCGCCGAAAATCTGAATCTGGTACCAGTCCGCCAGCGGGGTATAGTAAATCCGTACCTTGTCGCCGAGGGTGAGACCAGCATCGGAGAAGGCCGTTTCATTGCCGAAGTACGGCTGGTTGCTCCAGGATCCCAGGTCCTCATAGCCTTCCCAGATGACGGTGATACTCTGCTCCAGCAGGACCTCGATGGTATTGGGGCAGGTCTCGCGTTCGCCGGACAGGAGGTCGAAATACATGCTGTACACGCCCACCTTGTTGAAAGGCATGATGAACTGGAGTTCGTTGTCGGTACGCGTCACATAGCCCGTCACCTTCTGCTCGCCGATGTAGATGTTCTCGATCATCATGAAGTTCTCGCCCTTCAGGGTGACGAGAGCGCCGATGTGTTCGGCCGAAGGCATATCGTTCACGATGATGAACGAATCGTAGCTGAGCGTAATGGTCTCACTGGGAGCCACGGTCTCGCCATTGGCGAGGGTCAGGACGATGCCGCCCGAAACGGAGGTGTTGTACGTCTGGAGCGTCAGGTCTCCGTCGGCGTACTCGACACCCACTTCCTTGCCGCCGAGGGTGGCCTTGACGATCAGGTCGAGGTCGGCACCCTTGACGGTGATGGTCTCGCCGGCCATCAGCTCGGTCGGAGCGACACCGGTAACCACCGGATGGACAAGCGTGTAAGCGACCGTGACGGCGTCTCCATTATCCATCGTCAGCGTGATGTCGCCTTCGGTGGCCTTCATGGGAACGCTGGTGACGATGCCCTTGTCGCTGTCATAGTAGAAGGAAGTCTCACCCGCTCCAGGGAAGGAAACGGAAGTGACCACATCCAGGTCGTTACCGCTGATGACGAGCTCGTTACCGGCCTTGACCGGCGCCGGATCGACGGCCAGGCCGCCCGGCTGCACCATCTCGATCCTGCCCGCCACGAATTCCTTGCCGGCAAAATCGACGGCAACCACGTCACCGGTCTGTGCGGTGGCGGGGATGGTCGCGGTCAGCGTCTTGCCGTCGTCGGAAACGGTGAAGTCCGTCACCTCGGTGCCGCCGGCGAAGACCAGCTTCTCGATCATGGCCAGATAGGCGCCGGAAATGGTCACCGTCTCTCCGGGTTTGGCGACAGGAGCCGACAAGCCCGTGACAGTAGGATCGCCGACGGTGATTTCATCCTCGGAATACACCTTGTTGGCCACGGTGTCGGGATCGAGCACCTCATCGGAATCGCCGATGATCAGACGGCCGGAAATGGCGTTGGAGGGGACGATGAGCTTGAGCTCATAGCGGGACTGCGAAACGAATTCCGTCACGTAGGCGGCGCCCTCGAAAATGACCTCCTTGACCAGGTTGAGATAGTCTCCCTTGATGGTCAGTTCATCACCCGGCATCACCGAAGACGGGCTGAAAGAGGTGAAGATGACAGGCTCGGTATAGGTAAGCTTGGCGACCGATTCGATCTTGACGCCGTCTTTGCCGACCAGCGTGATCTTACCCTCCTCCGTACCGTCCACGGGGACGGTGAAGACGAGCTTGCATTCGCGACCCGAGCCGGATACCGTGAAGTTGGTGATGGGATCCACACCGGGAATCAGGATCTGGGCCACCTGGTCCAGGTTGCTGCCGATGATGGTGATTTCACCACCACGGTACACCGGATTGGGCGAGAACGCGCTGAATGCGAGGCTGCCGTCACTGTACTGGTCAGTGCTGATTTCCTCGTGCTGGCAGCCGGTGAACGCCAGGAGGGCGGCCACGGCCAGGGCGGAGAACTTGATTATTCTGTTCATAACGTTCTTCATTTTAGATTACATAGGTACGACACGGATATGGTCAATCGCGATGATCGGCTGACATTCGGCCCCGGTGAAGCCGCTCCAGACGAAGAGAGCGAAACCTTCCAGGCAGCTGCTGTCGAATTTGGTGGAGCAGGCGCCGCCCGAGGGAGTCAGCGTGAACTCGGAAAGCGGAACACTGATGGTCAGCCACTTGTCTCCGGTATCATAGGATCCGGTATCCTGCCAGGGCGTCCAGAGCGCACGCGGGACTGCATCATCCGAGAAATAGTTGTTGTTCATGTTATCGTTGGATACCCAGGAACTGTTGGAGAACATGAGCTGCATGGATGCGCCCGTCCAAGGGTTGGAAGTCGGAATGAGGCACTCGAACTTCAGGGTAAGTCCTCCGACGCCGTACTTCTTGATATAAGCGTCAAAGGCGGGAAGAGTCCGCAGCGGAGGAATAGAGGAAGAAGGATCCTCGCTGTTCCAGTAATCAAAGGAATACTCATCCTCGGCCCAGTTGGAGGTCGGGTCATTGCCGCCCAGCCACAGGTAAGAACCGTCAAGGGCATCGAAAGCATCGTCACCAGGATTGTGAAGATGTCCGTTAGCCGGAGCGCGCCAGCCATTGCCGATGGCGAAGCCGCCGCGGAGACCGTCGAAGTCGAAGAGCATGTTGCGCTGGTCCATGAACTGGAAGGAGCTGTTGGCGGAACCGGAAGCGGTCGTCACGGAGACGGGACCGGCAGAGACGCCTGCAGGCACCTTGAAGGAAATGTGTTCACTGTCATCGACGGTGAACTCCGTCACTTCGGCGCCGGGCATCGACACCTTCTGGACATCCATGAAGTACTTGCCGACGATGGTGACCGTCTCGCCTTCCTTCGCCCACTCATTGGACATGGAAAGGACCTTCGGAACCGGCGGAAGCACCTTGAAGTCATACTCCACGCCTTCACCTTTCTTGTTGTAAAGATACAGCTTGTTGGTGACTTCCGAGGCCTGGGTGTTGGGAACTGACACGACGAGCGTGTTGTCCGTGATGTAACTCGGGTTGAGGATGGCCTTCTGGTCGTTGAACTTGACTTCATACACGCTCCGAAGGTTGGTGCCTACGATGCAAAGGATCTCGTCCATGAAGGCCTGCTCAATGAAAACATCCTTGTCGGCATACCGCACATAGCTGATGGTGGGCACACCGTCGGTGGCACGGAAACGGTCGGGGTAGTCATACCGGTCGCAGGAAACGAAATTCCCGGCGAGGATGAAGGCTCCGACGATGCCAGTGACATGTTTGATGATCTGTTTCATTGCAGGAACTGATTAAAAGTCATAGGAGTAAGTCTCGCGAATGTTCACGCGGATCGGGGGCACGTCGGACGCCATGTTGGGGTTGGCAACCACGTCTTCGGTAGGCATCGGGACGGTGAACATGGAAGGCTTGACGTCCACAAGGTCGTTGTCGCCGAAATAGGTGATGGCGCTGACATCCCAGGTATTGGCACCGGGGCCGGCATAGTTGCCTTCACTGTCCAGGACGAAATTCTTGTAAACGCCATCCAGGCCGCCCTCCCAATGACCTCTGCGCTGAGCCTTCAGGTCGGCGATGCAGGCATTGACGTCGTAGTAGGCGCGACGGACATAGTCGTACCAGCGGTCGCCTTCGAGCGCGAGCTCGAGACGACGCTCCTTCCAGATATCCTCGTACGTCACGCTCGTAAGCGGAGCGGCATTGGCGCGCGTGCGGACGGCATTGACATAATTCATCGCCGTGCCGGTGTCATTCGTCAGGAACGCGGCCTCCGCAGCGACAAGATAGATGTCGGAAAGCCGGAGGATATGGGTCGGAAGCTGGTTGTACTGCTGATGAGGCGTGACACCGGTTCCGTCGATATGGTCCTGATAGTCACCGTAGATGTGCTTCCCGTAGAAAGCGCCGGTGGAGCAGCCCCAGTTCTGGCTGGAGATGTTGGGATTATCCGTTCCAAGGCCATAGCTCTTGTCATAGAAGAAACGATAGAGGTCGAAACCGCCCTTGTCCTTCCAGAAGTAGTCGTACTGGTCGCCGAACATCATGATGGTCACCTTGCGGCGGTCGTCCTTGTCCTCGCGGGCCTGGGGGTTGCCGATGGCCGAGACGCCGAAAGCGTCCTGCAGGTCGATGGAGGGACCCTTCCAGTCTCCCCAGTTATTCTCCTCGGAGAAGCCGACAAGACCTACGTCATTCTGCATGTAGCTCTGCGTGCACCACATTTCCACCTTGGCCTGCCACAGCCAGGAGAAGAGACACTCGCCCGTCTGCTGGAAGACCTTGGGATCGATGCGGAACACATCGGAATACTTGGGAGTAAGGGTACGTCCCGAGTTGTTGATGACATCCTGCGCGTAGCTGAGAGCCTTGGCGAGGTCGCCGCTGTCCAGCGAACCGGACACGCCGGCCTTGGTCAGGTAAACCTTGGCCAGAAGGCCTTCGGCGGCATAATAGTCAACTCTGTTGTACTCGCCCTTGTGGGCGTTCTTGGGAAGCATTTCCATGGCTTTCTCCAGGGTGAGGATGATGTAGTCATAGACATCGGCCTTGTCCACTTTCTGGAGTTCATTGTAGGTGCCTTCCTTGATGATCGCCGTATTGTCATGCACGATGGGGACATCGCCGAAATTCCTCACGAGGAAGAAATAGGCCATGGCCTTCCAGGCAAGACATTCGCCGATGCACTGGTTGATGACCGCCTGGGAAGCTCCGGAGGAGCCCAGGAGATTGTTGATCACGGTATTGCAATGCGCGTTGATGGACCAGAGCGAAGCGGACATGTCCTTGAGTTCCTGGTCCGTACCGTTCACGGTAAGGGTGGTGTACGGGCTGTTGCTGGTCCATACGTTTCCGCTCATGTACTCGGAATCGTACACATAGAAACGGGTGACGTCACTCCAGGGGCCGGAATACAGATAGTTGACACCCATGATGCACTGGTCGTCATTCTTGTAGAATCCGTCCACCACGTAGCTGTCTTCGGAAGGACGGTTGAGGAAGTCCTCGCAGGACACTGCGCCGAAGACCGTTACTGCTGCTGCTATAATTCCATATAATTTCTTCATAATCTTGTCCTCCCGTTAGAAAGTGATATTCAAACCAAAGGAATAGGTAGTAGGAGAAGGATAACGTCCGTTGTCCACGCCGAAGGTCATGCCGGTGGCGTCCTGGGTGCTGGCGCCGACCTCAGGGTCATATCCGGTATACTTCGTGAAGGTGTAGAGGTTCTGGATGTTCACATACATGCGGATGTTCTCGATCTGCCATTTGTTCACCAACTTCTTGGGGAAGGTGTATCCGAGAGTGATGTTCTTGATGCGGAGGTAGGATCCGTCTTCGATGTAGCGGTCGCTCATGCGGTCGTTGTCGTTCGGGTCCGCCGTGGTGATGCGGGGCATCTTCGTGTCGGGGTTCGCCACCCTGACGTTGTTGATGTCGTCATACCAGTTGTCGGAATAGACGCCGTCCACGGGAACGAGCTGAGCCCGCTGCGTGACGATCCTCTGCTGGTTGGTCCAGTAGCTGGTCATGTGCGACAGACCGTTGTAGCCCTGTCCCATGAGGTTGTAGTTGAGCACCTTGTTGCCAAAGGTTCCGTTGAAGAAGATACTCAGGTCGAGGTTCTTGTAACGGAAAGTATTGGTCCAGCCATAGGTGAACAACGGGAGCGGGGAACCGACATTGGTGCGGTCATACTCGTTGATGACGCCGTCAGGAACGCCCTCAGGACCACTGATGTCCGCGAACTTGAGGTCGCCGGGCCAGACGGTCGTGCTGCGGTTGAACACACCGTCGGCAGGATACTTCTCCGCCTTCGGGCTGTTCAGAATGTCGTCGAAGTCCTTGTAGACGCCCACGACCTTGTAGCCGTAGAAACCGTAGAGCGGCTGGCCGATCTCGGTGACGCTCACGATGTCGTTCCACTGACCGTAACCGATGAGCTGGGCATTCTCGGTGCCGTCCAGGGCGACGAGCTTGTTCTTGTTGAAGGAAATCTGGAAATTGCTATCCCACTCGAAATCACGGGTCTGGACCGGATAACCGCTGATGGTGATCTCGAGACCCTTGTTGTCGATCGTACCGAAGTTGCCCTTCGGCGCGGCGAGGGCGGAGGAGCTGTTGCCCTTGGTGCCCATGTAGGACGGGAGGTCCAGCGACATCAGCATGTCGGAAGACACCTTGTCATAGGCATCGACCGTCAAGTTGAGCCGGTTGTTGAAGAAACCGAGGTCGAGACCCACATTGATCTGCTCCTGCTTCTCCCAGTGGATACCCGTATTGGGAATGTTGGTCGGGCGCTGGGCGTCACCGAGGGCGGAATAGGAGTCGTAGATGTTGGCTTCCCAGGCGCCGCCGCCGATATTGGCATTACCGGTCTGTCCCCAGCCCACGCGGATCTTTCCATTCGAGATCACGCCCTTGAGGGGCTCGAAGAACTTCTCATTCGAGAACTTCCAGCTGGCGGCCACGGAATGGAAGCCGGCCCAACGGTTATCCGGACCGAAGTTGGAGGAACCGTCGTAGCGGTAGGTGTAGGTGGCCAGATATCTGTCCGAGTAGTTGTAAGTCCAACGGGTGAAGAAGGAAGCCATGGCCGAGCTGCCGAATCCATGACCGACTGTCGGGTCGCCGGTGGCCTTCGAGAGGGTCCTGACGATGTTGTCCGGAAGGTTGGAGTTCGAGGCGCTCAGATAGTTCCACTTGGACTCCCAGCATTCCTGGCCCACCATGCCGGTGACGGCGTGGCTGCCGAAGGACTGGTTCCAGGTCAGGTAGTTCTTGAGCTGCCAATAGACGCTGGCGTTCTTCTGCACCGACATCGAGTTGGTCTTGTTCTCCTTGCCGCCCAGGATGTAGGTGGGCTTGAAGGTGTTACTCTCCGAATTGCTGGAGTCGAAGCCGATCTCGGTCCGCCAGGTGAAGTGGTCGATGGGCGTCACGTCGGCGTAGATGTTGCCGGTGAGTTTCTCGCGGTTGAGCTTGTAGGTGTTGATCATCGCGAGGCCGACCGGGTTCGCGGAGGTGTAACCCTCGCGGATGACGGTGGCATAGTTGCCGTCAAGGTCATAGACGGGAATGTCGGGAAGGGTGCCGAGGGACTGGAAGATGAGTCCTTCGCCGCCGTCCGCGAGCTTGAGGTCGTCATTGGTGACGGCGTAGGTGGCGTTCACGCCCACCTTAAGCCACTTCTTGACCTGCGCGTCGATGTTGGTACGGACGCTGAAGCGGTCGAAGTTCGTGCCGATGACCGTTCCTTCCTGATTCATGTAGGAGCCGGAGACGTAGTATTGGATCCGCTCGTTACCGCCCTGGGCACTCAGCTGATGCTGGTGCTGGAACGCGGTGCGGAACACTTCGTCCTGCCAGTTGGTACCGACGCCGAGCAGCGAAGGATCGGCATAGTATGCATTGGCGTTCGCTTCGCCGAGTTTCACGAAGTCGTTGTAGAACTCCGCCCACTCGCGCAGGTTGAGCATGTCGATCCGGACATTCTGCTGGCTCATGGCCACCATTCCGTCATAGGTGATCTTCGACTCGCCGGCCTTGCCGTGCTTGGTGGTGATCAGGACGACGCCATTGGCGCCCTGGGCGCCGTAGATGGCCGTCGCGGATGCATCCTTGAGGATTTCCATGCTGACGATATCGGACGGGTTGAGGGTGGCGAGGGGCGAAATCGTGGAGATCTTGCCGTTGCCCAGGCCGCCGAGACCGTAGTCCCAGCCGGAACTGCCGCCTCCCTGGACGATGACACCGTCGATGACGTACAGAGGCTCGGCACCCGCATTGACCGTGGCCTGGCCGCGGACGCGGATGGAGGACGAGGATCCCGGAGCACCGGAGGTCTGCACGGCGGTGACACCGGCAGCGCGGCCCTGGAGGGACTGGTCGAGGTTGGTGATGATGGATCCCTTCAGGTCCTCCTCCTTCATGGAGACGGAGGCGCCGGAGAGGTCGCTCTTCTTCATGGTACCGTAACCCACGACGACGACTTCGTCGAGGAATTCGGCATCCTCTTTCAGCAGGACGTTGATTCGGGACTGGTCACCCACGACCACCTCCTGCGTTGCATAGCCGATGGAAGAGAATACGAGCGTAGCTCCGGACCGAACCGAAATCGCGTAGTTTCCATCCAGGTCTGTGATGGCACCGTTCCGGGTGCCTTTTTCCATGACACTGACTCCCACGACGCCGTTACCGGAATCGTCCGAGACGGTTCCGACAACCCGGTTCTGCGCGAACAGGGATCCGGCGGCAAGGAGTGCAAGCGTCAAGGCTAACAGCTTGTGTTTCATGCTACTTGGTTATTTGTAAAGGTTTATGTTGATTGGTTTGATAATGTCCACGGTGGTATCGTCGTCATAGACGCCGTTCAGGCCCTGGGCCTCCTGCGCCGGATCGCCGGCATAGTCATCGCCTTTCTCCCACTGGATATGAGTCGGGCGGGCGCTGCCGCTCCACCCCCAGAAATTGGCTCCGGCAATTTCGTTTCCCACTTTTGCGAAGAGGTGGCTGTAATAAGCGTCGCGGTTCGCCGTCGTCGCACTCCGTTCCGGCGAAAAACCGTCGCGCGGGAAACCGAATTCCTCGCAAACGACAGGGAGGCCGTACTTCGCCGCCAGTTCCGTGTGCACGCGGATATATTCGTCTGTCTTCTCCATAGCGACGGGCAGGTCCTCCTCGAGGCTTTCCGCACGGACCCAGTTCCAGTTATAGGGCCAGATATGGATGGTCATATAATCGACGCCCGGGATGGCGGCGACGGCCTCCAGGAGGGCAGGATCGCCTTCACAGCCCATGAGTCCCTCATTCCCGGTGGAAATCAGGTGATTCGGATCGATTTCCCTGATGAGGCGGGCCGCTTCCGTAAGCCAGCCTATGAACTTCTTGCGGACCTCGGGATCCGACGAGAAGCAGCGCGGCTCATTGCCGATCTGCCAGGAGAAAATGGCCGGATCCTCGCTATAGGGCTTGCCGGTGACGGAATTCGTCCGACCGACGATGAACTTGAGGTGATTGAAGAATAATGCCTGCGCCTTTTCGTTCGCGGAGAATTGCGCCATCTGCTGCATGAACGGTCCATAGCCGCTCTCCAGCGGGATGAGCGCCTTTCCGGCACCGGCCCACTCCAGATACATTCCGTAGCCGCCCGACCACTCCCAGGAATTGTTCAGGTACAGGACGGCCTGCATGTCACGTTTGCCCAGTTCGACCAGGAAACGGTCCAAACCAGTTAAAATAGTATCATTATAGCAACCAGGCTCTTTTTGAAGAGTAGGCTCAATCCTGGAAAACACGCCATCGGGGCCATCACCGCCCACCAGGACGCGGAGATTCTCGATCCCCAGGGACTTCATAGTATCCAGTTCGCGGACAAGACGCTCATGATCACCGCCTTCCCCATCAGAAGCCAGGATAGGGCCGTACCAGAAATTCGTTCCGACGAACGAATAGGGCCTACCGTTCCGGACGAACTGCCCGCCGGAAACGGTCACGAAGGGTGACGGAGTGGAGCAATTCGCTGTCAAAAAAGCGAATAGAGCGATGAAAGCGGTTTTTAGCCGTGTTATTCTCATAATGTTTAGTCGCATGCGTTACCTCCTAGGGAGATTTATTGCAAAAATACACGGAATTCGCATCTCTAACAAACACAAAATTGCCCAATTATGATACTTTCTTAACATTCCCTCAAACAAAAATTCGGCTTTTCTTGAAAATCACCCGGAAATCCCGGGGCGTACAACCGCGCCTCGCCTTGAACGTCCGATTGAAATTGGACAGGTTGTTGAACCCGCAGGCATAACTGATTTCGGAGATGCCCGATGTCGTATCCACCAACAACCTCGCGGCGTGACCGAGGCGGATGTCGATGACATAGTCCATCAGCGTCCTGCCCGTATGCTGTCGGAAAAAGCGGCTGAACGCGGACGGGGCCATGCCCACGAGGGCCGCGCACGCATCCAGGCGGATATCCTCGGCATAATGGGCGTTGATGTATTCCTGGACCTTCCTGATCCGGCGGCTCTGCACGTTGCGCTCCACCTGGGCGAAGGAAGTGCTGGCCAAGACCCGGGCCTGATCGTCATTGGACAGGACATAGAGAATCCTCAAGAATTGCTGGAACTGCTCGAAACCATCCGATTCGGAGGCGAGCACATCCAGGATGGGATAGACCTTCATGATGGCCTTGTGCGAGAAGGAAAGACCGAAGGAAGCCTTCTGGAACATCTCGCGGATGGACTGGAACTGCCTGCGAGCCAGCAGCTCCGCAGAAAAAAGCGAACTGGAAAATTGGATGGTGATCTCACGGATGTCCCCGCTCCGGCAGTTCCCCTGCTCCCAGGCATGCTCCAATTGGTCTCCCGCGACCAGGGTCAGTTCATAATCCCCGATCTCTTCCACGCTGTCTCCGACGATACGACGCACGCCAGCACCGTTCTCGATGAAATTGAGCTCATATTCGGGATGCCTGTGGATGGGAAACAGGAATTCCGACTTATGCCTTTCCACCACGTAAAAACAGTCCTTGTCGGACAAAGGGGTGATTTCATGCATGATCTGGCTCATGGTCGATTAGCTTTGGCGTTATACAAATGTAAGGAAAAATCAATATTATCATGATTATTTTTCAGAATATCTGTATCTTGAACCCGCAAATGGAACAACAGGACGAAAAATACATGCGCGAGGCGCTGCGGGAAGCGGCCGCCGCCCTCGCCGCCGGGGAGGTTCCCATCGGCGCGGTCATCGTTTCGCGCGGCCGCATCATCGGCCGCGGGCACAACATGACCGAGCGGCTCACCGACACCACCGCCCATGCGGAGATGGTGTCCATCACCGCCGCGACCGAGGCCATCGGCGGGAAATATCTGACGGATTGCACCTTGTATGTGACGGTTGAACCCTGCCCGATGTGCGCGGGCGCGCTGAACTGGGCGCAGATCGGCCGCATCGTATACGGCGCCATCGACCCGCGCC
>Ga0310786_10006361_pt1 | contig 15733 bp, 11 predicted proteins | sample AusTroGonzalo_MG_FD_203881 | JGI IMG/M metagenome (GOLD analysis project Ga0310786, IMG submission 203881) | Bovine rumen microbial communities from tropical cattle in Woodstock, Queensland, Australia - Gonzalo_03 (v2) (version 2) | ecosystem: Host-associated > Mammals > Digestive system >... | reverse complement strand
CCAACCAACAATCCATCAATATATTTTATATCCGCGATTTGTTTTGCATTGTCTGAATTAACGCTGCCACCATAAAGCAGGGCAACATTGTTACAGCCCGCCCCATGTAGCGCTTTGTGAATCGTTTCAATGACAGCCGTGATTTCTGTGTCTGTTGGTGTTTTACCCGAACCTATTGCCCAACGTGGTTCATAAGCAACCATAAAATCCCCACGTGACGGTATGCTTTCTAAAAGCATTTTTTTAACGACACTCATGGTACGTCCCGCGTTTTTATCTGCATCTGTTTCACCAATGCAGACTATCGGAACAATTTTATTTTTAATTGCAGCTGTTGCTTTCGCCTTTACAATCGCATTAGTTTCGTTATGGTTCTTTCGGCGTTCGCTGTGCCCAACCAGAACATATTTAACATCTGTGTCTTTCAACATTTGTCCGGATATATCACCAGTATATGCACCATTGTCGTGTTCGCTGATATCTTGTGCGCCAAGTGTTATTCCGTGGTCATTACCGCAAAGCAAAGTAAACGGCAGGCATAAAACAACTTTGTTTTTCGTGCGAATATTTTTCAGCGATTTCAGAAGCGCTTCCTTTTCGTCCCATGTCCCGTTCATTTTCCAATTGCCGACAATGAATTTCATTTTTCTTCCTTTTTTATTGATTTTTTATCATCTTTTTTGCTATGGTATCGCAAAAGGTGGAAAAATGCTAGAATATTTACGTAATGCTGCTGATAAACCTGTGGCAAAAGTTTTAATGTTTATCTTGATTTTCAGTTTCGTGGGGTGGGGTGCTGCCGAATGGATTTTTGGTGGGGCTTCGCGTGATACGACATTGGTGCGTGTGGGCAGTGCTGATATTTCCTTGCAACAATTTAATAATGAAAGATCAAGCCAATTGGCGTCTATGTCAAAAGATGAACAACGTGCATCTTATACGGATCCGAAAAAAGCGGCCCAACTGACGAACGATGTGATTTCCAAATTGACGACTAATCAATTGGCGATGAATCGTGCAAAGGATTTGCGTTTCGTTGTTTCAGATAAACGAATCGCCGAAGAAATCAAAAATCATCCGCAATTCCAAGTAAACGGCCAATTCCAACCTTGGATGTTTGATATGATTTTGCAAAATTCAGGGATAACAGAAAGGGATATAGCGGATTCTTTGCGTGGCACTATTTTGCGTGATATGGCACTGGGCGCGGTAAATGAAAAAGTATCTGTACCACAGTTCGCTGTTGATGCCGCTTACAATGCGCGCTATGCAAAACGTGGGGTAAAGTATGCAACCGTAAAGTTTTCTGATTACAAAGTTGGGGAACCAAATGATGAACAGTTGAAGGCTTATTATGCATCTCATCCGATAATTGTTCCAGAAAACCGTTCAGTATCTTATATCTTTGTTGCATCGGATAACAACAAACCTGATGCTTATGACGAAGGTTTCAAGAAAATGCAACAAATCGAAGATATGATTATTTCTGGTGATGCAATGAAAGTTGCTGCGGAAAAGGGCAAGGCAAAATATGTAAGCATACCAAAAATCGAACGTGGGGCGAAAGTGTCTGACAAAGTTTTGTCTGGTGATTTGGTCGCTAAATTATTTGCGATGGAATCTGGCAGTGAAAGTGAAGTAATTGAATTGAAAGATGGGTTCGTCATTTTGCGTGTTGATTCTGTGGTTGCTGAACATAATGCTGAATATAACGATGTGAAAAAGTCTTTGGTCGGTGGATGGAAGAAAGCAGAACAACGCAAACAGGCCTATATTGATGCAAACGAAAAATTGATTGCCTTGAACAAAGGTGAAGCAGTTAAAAATATGAAAGATGCAAGTGTATCCAGAACAGAAGGTGCGCCATTGGTCGTGTTAAATGCGGCTTTTGCAGGCAAAACCGGTGAAAATACAATTGCTGAAGGTACTGATGCATTCTATGTTTTAACTGTTGGCAAGAACACCATGCCTGCACAAGATAAAGCAAAGAAAGAAGCTTTGCGTAAAGAATTGGAAAAAATGTCAGTACATTTTGTTCAAGATGATTACACAAGATTCTTGAAGCAAGAATATCCTGTGAAAATAAACGAAAGAAACTATGAAAAGTTTATTGCTAAATAAAAACCGCCCAAAAGGGCGATTTTTATTTTGTAAATAGTTCCTTTTATATATAATAAGAATATGCAGATTGAAACAAATGGTATCTTGATAAATATACGACCGTTTTCTGAACGTGATGTTATCGCACATATCTTTACATCGGATAATGGGGTTATGGTTGGGATGTTGCGTGGTGCTATGTCAGCTAAGAAAAATAAACCGTTGATCGGACAATATGGAAGTGTTTCATGGAATGCGCGTATTGATTCACAATTGGGTGTGTTTCATTTCGAAAGTGAAAAAAATTTGTCTGCGCCGTTGATGTTGAATAACGATTTGTTGAAAATAATGAATGCTGTTTTCGCATTGATTTACACTCTTGTCCCAGAACGCGAATCTTATAATCATTTGTACGAAAGAACTATTAAGTTATTGCAAGAATTACCGGATGCAGATTCGCCTTTTGATGTTTATCTGAAATGGGAAATTGAATTGTTATCTGATTTGGGATATGCGCTGGATTTAACAAAGTGTTCGGGGTGTGGTCGGACCGACAATTTGGTTTATTTGTCGCCAAAAACAGGGCGCGCAGTATGTGCGGACTGTGGTGCCCCTTATACAGATAAATTGTATAAATTGCCGGTAAATTTGAATATTACCAAACGCTTTGTTTCTGGTATTTGTTTGGGACAGGGGGTTGATGTCCCGATGGCCAGAAAAATATTTTAATTTGCGTCTTTTTTTGTTGCAACATCAAGTTTTTTTTTCTAAGATTCTCTTGTTCAATAACAAAGGAGAAATACTATGATTTGGACACTTTTAATCCTCGTTTTGGCGATAGCATTGTACATCTTTGGTGGTAAATTCATCAATGGTGATAGCAAGAAATCTTCAGGACTTAGCATCATAATGCATAAAACTGTCAATGCAATTGCAATTGTTTTGATTGCTGGTTGTGTGGCTCGTTTGGTTACACCTGTATATTTGGTGAATACAAATCCTGCAATCTTGCAAGAAATGGTTCAGAAAATGCAAGCTGAACAAGAACAAATTAAAAACAAAGAAATCAAGAAATTTGTTAAAAATCATATGATTGAAATGATTGGCGATGCACCAATTGCTGGTAATGTAGATGCCAAGAATACAATTTTCTTGTGGTCTGATTATTCTTGCCCATATTGCCGTCGTGTTCACAGTGAATTGGCACGTGTTATGGCAGAACGCAATGATGTTCGCGTTGTGTTGAAAAACTTCTCTATCCATGGCGCATTATCTGATGCACCAGCAAAAGCAGTTATTGCTGCGAAAATCCAAGACAATGCAAAAGCAGCAGCTTTGGATAAATTGTTGATGGATAAAGAATATTACACACAAGATGATATGAAAAATCAAGCAAAATTGCCTGAAAAAATCCATGCTAATGTTATGAAATTGGCAAAAGAAGCTGGTTTGGATACAAAGCAATTGGAAAAAGATATGGAAGGCGAAGTTGTTGCTAGAGAATTGCAAAATGTTCGTGAATTGGCACAACGTTTTGAAATCAGCGGAACACCTTTCTTGATCATTGGTGATCAAGCATTCCCAGGTGCAATTCCATATGCAAGAATCATTGAAGCTTTGAAATAATCTTTGATGTGACAAGATATAAAAACACCCGCGATTGCGGGTGTTTTTTTATTTGTCCCATACTGGTGAAATTATGGATTCTGCCAAAAGCGGTACAGATAACTTTGTTACATTTTCCATTTCGGCTTTAATTAAATCAGCAAAATGTTCGGCAACTTTTTCATCGCATTCAAATATGATTTCATCGTGAACCTGTAAAATCATTTTAATTTTATCACTGTTTGGCACAACAATTTTATTATAAATATCTACCATTGCGCGACGAACTATGTCTGCTTCAAATCCTTGAATCGGGGCGTTGATAGCAGCACGAACCGCGTATCCACGCATACGTGGATTTGCTGCTTCCGGAATCTCTATGCGACGATGCCAAGGTGTATAAACACAGTGATTTTCTAATACAAACTTGGTCACATAATCAATGTATTCTTTGATTTCGGGCAGCCCCGCCATGTAAGAATCAATAATCTTTCTTGCTTCTTCGCGTGATATGTTCAACTGGTTCGCCAAACCAAACGCCGATATTCCATATATAATGGAAAAGTTTATGGTTTTGGCCGCGCGACGCAATTCTTTTGGAACAGGTGAACTTTGCGGAATATTAAAGATTTTGCGAGCTGTCTGTTCGTGAATGTCCAAACCTTTGTTAAAAGTTTCCTTGAACATTTCGACATTTGCAACATCCGCCAGCAATCTTAATTGAATTTGAGAATAATCGACTGAAATTAAAAGCTTACCAGATTCTGCGACAAAACATTTTCTTATCTCTTCGCCCAGTTCGGTTTTAATAGGTATGTTTTGCAGGTTCGGATTGCGACTGGAAAGGCGACCTGTGTTAGTGCTGGTTTGCAAAAATGTTGTATGGATTCGTCCGTCGTTTGCGATTTCATGTGGCAGGGCATCTGCATAAGTGCCTGCCAATTTTGCCACTGAACGCCAGGTTAAAATCTTTTCAACAATTGGGTGAGATTCAACCAAGTCATTCAACACCGCTGCATCCGTTGAGTGTTTTTTCTTGTCTGGTAAATGCATTTCGTCAAACAAGACCGTCGCCAATTGTTTTGGACTGGCCACATTAAATTCGTGTCCTGCTGATTCATAAATCTCTTGTTCCAGTTGTTCCAGCTGTTTGTGGAACACTGTTGATAACTGGTTTAATCTGTCGCGATTAACCGCAACGCCATATTTTTCCATCAAACACAAAATAGGGCATAACGGTAAATCACATGTTTCATACAGTTTGCGCAATTCTTTGTTAGCATCTAGTTGTGGACGGAACAGATTATAAAGCGCCATGCAAACAATTGAATCTTCACCAGAATATTTTGATGCGACTTCTATCGCAAGGGTTTCAAAATGTCGATCAGCGTCTTTTGTTTTTGCATCAAATAAATCACTGAATTTTATATCTTGATGGCCAAGGTATTTTTCTGCTAGCTCATCCAAACCGTGTCCATGCAGTGAACCATACAACGCATACGACAACAACATTGTATCATCAATCGGGTTAATCTTTGTTATGTCCCAACCTTCGTTAGCCAAAATATGTAAATCGTATTTAATGTTATGAGCAACTTTGACTATGTTAGGATTTGTGAAAATCGGCCAAAGTTTTTTGTACACAATATCTATCGATAACTGGTCTGATGCTGGTTTGTCTTCGCCAAATAAATCCATAGACCTTGTTGTGTGGCGAATCGGTATATAGGCACCATGTTTGTCATCGTAAGCCAAAGAAAGCCCGACAAGTTTATCGCTTATCTGATTAAGCCCTGTGGTTTCTGTATCAAAAGCAATCTTGTTCGTAATGTGTGATAAAAAATCATCCAATTGCTTTTCTGTCGAAATTGTCATGATGTCCATTTCACCCAAAGAAGATGTGCGTTGCGGGGTGTCTGGAATATCAACCACTGGACATATAGATTTTTCATATTCTGTTATTTGTGGCGTACATGTTTGTTTGTCGTTTGGAAATAATTTTTCTATCTTGGCGACCAAAGTTTTACTTTCTACTTTGTTTTTTATGAAATCAAGTGCGCCGTTTTTATCAAAACAAAATGGTGTTATGTGCAGGCCTTCTAAATCGACATCGCATTTTAATGTGACCAGTTTTTTAGAAATGTAAGCCATTTCTTTGTTGTTGTGCAACAGTCCGCGAATCCTTTCGTTTTTTACAGAATCAAGATTTGCGTAAAGGTTGTCTAAATTACCAAATTCATTTATTAGTTCTGCTGCTTTCTTTGGACCAATACCAGGAACCCCAGGGACATTGTCACTTGAATCGCCCATCAAAGATTGAACATCAATAACCTGTGTCGGTTTTACTGCGAATTTTTCCATGACTTCAGCTTCATGAATTTCTTTTTCTTTCATGCCATCATAAAGAAATACACAATCGGACACCAGTTGCATTAAATCCTTGTCGCTGGTAATGATTCGCGTACCACCGTCATTATTACAATGTTGTGTTGCAATTGTTGCGATAACATCATCTGCCTCTACGCCAGGAATACAAAGTACAGAAACCCCCATCGCGTGCAGACCGATTCGGATTAATTCGCTTTGTGTAATTAAATCTGCCGGTGTTTCACTGCGGTTTGCTTTGTATTGTGGGTAAATATCTTGTCTGAAAGAAATTCGTGATGCATCGAACACGCATACAAACGAATCGTTTTCTTTTGCTTTTGCCAATATCGGCAAAACCATGTTAAAGAAACCATAAACGGCACCAACTGGCATTCCGTCGCTGCGAGTCAAATTACTATGTACACCATAGTACGCACGAAATACCAGTGAATTGCCGTCAATTAATGTTATCATCTAGCTTATTTTAGAATATATAACGCATTTTTGCACGAACACCGTATTGCAACATGTCAGGCGTTGTGTTTGTTGCTTCAATTTTATAAAGGTCTGGTGCGTACAAAACGCGTCCTTCGATATCAAACTTTATTGGCAGTTTCAGAATGTCGATTGTCGCACCCAACATAGCCTGATAAGCCGCGGTTGAATCGATAGTGTATTTTGTCTTTACATCATTTTCGGTAATTTCTTGTTTGCCACCAAAGACCATACCAATACCTGCACCAAGATAAGGCAAGATAACTGTCGAAGGCATTTTAGCATACAAATTTAACATTGCCGCGTTAGTGTTCAAATCAGAAGAATTAAAGTAATCATATTCACCTTCAATTCTAAATACTGGCAAATCCATACCAATAATTCCGCCAAATGTTTGAGAAGATTCTGTTTCGTTTTTGTGTTCTGCGAACATAGTTTGTCCACCGACGCCAACCATACCACCAATATAAAAATCAGTCCATACCCCAGCATTAGCAGCAGAAGCACAAGTTAATACAGATACAATAGAAATTAAAGATAATGAATTTATTTTCATATTTTTCTCCTTTATATGATATTATAGTATAAACCAAAAGGTAAAACATGCAAGAAAATAAACCTGTTTTAGTCGTTGGATTGGGCAATCCTGGAAACGAATATGATATGACACGTCATAATGTGGGCTTTATGGCTGTGGATACGTTGGCACCAACAGATGCGGTATGGAAAAAAGAAAAGAAAGCTTTGACAACACGCTTTGATTTTGACGGTGTTAAAATTATATTGGCAAAGCCACAGACTTTTATGAATAACAGTGGGGAATCCGTTGGCGCATTGATGCAGTTCTATAAAGTACCATTAGAAAACTTGGTTGTGATCCATGATGATATGGATATCAAGGTTGGTGCCTTGCGTGAAAAAACTGGTGGCAGCAGTGCAGGTCATAATGGAATTAAATCTATTGATGAGCATGTTGGAAACGGTTATCGTCGCATTCGAATCGGTGTTGGACATCCGCGTGATTTTAATAGTCCGATAAGTCCTGTAGATTGGGTGCTGGGAAAATTTGATGACGAACAATTGAAACAAATCAAATCTGTTATTGAAACAATAACTATTGATTAGTTAACACATATTTTATCAAGACGTTTTGACTTGGCTTGACGCAGTTGTTGCCCCAAGTCCATTCATTGTTGTTGAATTTCCATTCGCATGATGTTAAGGATGGATCGCTACCGTCTTCTGTCGGACAATTGTCTGTAGGTTTGTTATAATACATCACTGGTCTTGGTGCGGTATCCGCAGTGTCTTTATTGGCGTTATAATAATTTCCTTTGTCGTCAACAATAATCCACATCGCTTGGGAATCGTATGTCGGATTATTGTTTTCGCCCATATAACCGCAAAGGTATGCAGGGTCTGATCCTTGTTCTTCGTCAAACCCTGTCGCGCTATATACAATAGGACTTTTTTCTGTGGATTTGGTCACGCAATAAAGTGACATGTTTCCTTTATTTGGGCACAAATAAGGATCCGTTTCTGTACATTTCAGGTTCCACAGACGTGCCGCTTGCCAATTCGTACCCGGAACACATATACCACTGTTTTTCTTGCCAGATGTACAACAGTTGCCATAAAGATCCAAAACCCCTGTTTTACAGTGATTTGTCAAATTGTCTGTCACAGTGATAACGTTAATTGAAGTGTCCGGATGGCCACAATCAGATGTTGTTCCAGAATACGCAGGCAGACATGTTTCATTGACCATAACAAAACCTGTGTTGCAACCTGTGGCATTGCAATTGTCAGGGGCATCGGCTGTTCCTGTGTTCGTTGCAAACCAAGACAACAAGGTGCTTCCTGTGTCAGGGACAGATATTTTGTTGTTTTCGCAAGTGCCCCAAATTTGATTTGCAATAGCAGCCGTATCCTTATCTGAAAAATTGTCGGCCTTGCTTATGCAATCAAGGACTTTTTGTTTACAAACCCCGCCGTTCTTCAATATTTCACGACGATTAATATCTGTTGCTTTTTGACATAGTGCAAAGTTTCCAGAAGTTCCATTGCATTGTGTTATGATACAGTCGCGCCCGATGGCTGTGCATGTGTCGATAATTTTCTGATAGGTTTCATCTTTGGCGATGCCAATCATACCATCTTTCCAATCATCAGAATACATCAATGTTGAACAAGAGTTTTGGATGTCGGCACACATTGCATTTGCTGTTTTATCGGCAACTATATTGAATGTTGATAGTGCACGTGCGTCGAAATCAGCTAAGTTTTGCAGTGCTTCCGTTTTACATTCTGATACCAATGTCGTACAACTTAATCTTACTTCTTCCAATTTTGCGTTTTGTGCCAATTTGATTCTTGCCAGTGCGTCATCAAGGAAATCTTGCCATACTGTATCGGCAATGTCTTGACATTGTTTTGTTGCAGGTTCCAAGAACTTTTTCTTAGATTCAAGGAATTTAACAAACTTTTCATTTTGTTGGACTTTTGACCAAGTTTCACCACCGGATGGTTCTTTTAACAAAGATGCCAATTCACTAAGTTCTTCGGACAAGAACGCTTTTCCTGTTGATGGGTCAACATATTGTCCAGACATGTCCAAACACTTATACAGATTTTCACCGCATACAGACGTGTCAGATAATTGATCTAAGATTTTTTTCTTGCAAGTAAGGGTGTTGTCGCTGTTGTGTTGTTGGTAAAGGTTTAGCCGTGACATATCCAATAATGCGCTGCTTTCGTGGATTTTTTCCATCGCACTGTTGTATTGTGTTTTATAAGATTTTGCGACAGTATCACAGTCTTGTTGAATTGTTAATTTGTATCCATTTTGTGCGATATCAAGTTCTTCGTCACTGCAAACTTCACGGGCCATTTCAATACAGATAGGTGTTGCAGCGTTGTATAAGTCAAGACCTGATTTTGCGGAAGTTGCGGTGCCAGATGTCGAATCGATAGTGTCCCATGCTGTATCAACATTTAATGACAAAGATATGGCTGATAAATCATTATTGATTTTTGATTTGTCGGAATTGTTAAGTGAATCTGTAATTGATCGCAAAATTTTTTCTGAAGCAGATGTGTCTTTTGTTGCAAAAGCCAGTTCGCCTTCGGTTGCGACATTGATAGCGGCAGCATCTTCTTTGTCCAAACTTACGGTTAAAAGACGTTGGTTGAAATCAAGCATTTTATCTTCGACGTTGCTTAATTGTTTTTTGATGTTGTCGAATTCATGTATACGCGAAGAACAAGCGCAACGACGCAAGTCTGTGTCTTTGTTTGCACAAAATTCATCCATGCATTCATAATAGACAGTTTTGCATTTAGAATAATTCAGCGATTTTATGTTTGTTATTTTTTCGTTATTTAATTCTGTTGCTCTGGATACGTGTTTTATTCGCTGGGCAGATGTTGCAGATCGGGATGTTTTTTGTTCGTTCTGACGTGAATTAATTGCCCGTGAAGATGCCACGCGTGAAGCAGTTGAAATACGTTTTGCCGCTTGTGTTGTTGCGTTTACAACAGAATTGTCGCGTGCTTTTACAGTTTGTTTTGTCGTTGTGGTTCGTGATGTCACGCGTTGTTGAGGTTGGACGGCAGTTCTGGTGTTTTTAGAAGCGTTTTGTGAGTTGTCAGCACGCTTTGCAGAAGAAGTTATTGTGCGACCTGTCGATTGTTGTGTTGAAACAGTTGTTACAGATGTGCGTTTTGAGGCCGTACGAACCGTATCTGCATCGTCAGCAAATGTCGTCTGGGACACAGACAAACCAAGGCATACAGCAAAAAACAGTATTATCCTTTTCATTCCTTAAAGAAATGTTAGCAAATTTATAATTTTATGGGCAAGCAGAAAATTGATTTTTTACAAGATTTATTTGGTGCGGCCGGGGGGACTTGAACCCCCAAGGATTGCTCCACAGCATCCTTAGTGCTGCGCGTCTACCAATTTCGCCACGGCCGCGTTTTGATAAAACATATTATAAAACTATTTCATTTTCAACCTTTTTATGTTATAATCTTAAAGATAAAAGAAAGGAATATGCATATGAAAAGATTTTCTTTGTCCGTGTTGGGGGTAAGTATATTTGCTATGATGCCCGTAATTGCTGGTGCTGCAGGGACTTATTATGATAGAAATACATATCAAAGCGCTAATGCTCGTGGCGGATATTACAGTACTTATGGCGCAGGACGTGGATATGGACAAAATCAATCTATGATGGTTCGTAATACACAAACCAAGGTGACAAAGAAGTCTGTCGCAAAACAAAATGTTGCATCGGCAAAGAAAGGCTTGCAAATAAACGCTGCTTTGTCGCATGAATTTGCAAACTGGGATTTTGAAATGGAAAAAGCCGGTTCCAAATTGCGTTATGATGGTGTTGCGTGGAATGTTTTAAGTGCGGACGGTGTGTATTATCTCGATACATCTACACCTTTGCAGATTAATTTTGGTGCGCGTTATGGTAAACAATTTGGCGAAACAGCCATGATTGACGATGATATTTCGCGGGGCGGATACGCTTCACAATCTTATGATGCGGGCGTTGCTACTGGTTATGCTATGAGCGTTGGAACCAGTAAAGACGGAACACAGATGGGATTCAACGCAGGTTTAGGATTGACTGATTTCTTTAAGTCTGGTCGCATAAAAATGACACCGTCTGTTGGGTATCGTTATTTCAAACACAAATTGGTGACCAAGGATAACAGTGGTCTTACCATGGATGTGTTTGTAGGCAATTCTTCTTATCCGTATGTGAATTGTATATCTGTGGGTGGCGAAACACAATGCGATCCATTTGTTTCATACTACACCTATAATGGAACAACATGGACAGGTCCATTTATTGCAGGCAGGGAAGAAGATATACTTGGGTCTTTGTCTGATATTTTTATTAATGTTTCTGGTGCTACTGTTGTTAATGTTGATTTGGGTGATACATACTATTACAGACAAGCTGGTTCTTCACACGAATATGAAACAGAATGGGCAGGACCTTATGTTGCCTTGGATATGGAATATTCCATAGACGCAACTAATAATGTTACTGCAGGAATTGAATTGGGGTTGCCTATGTATGATTCCAAAGGAAATCAACCTTATCGTGTCGATTGGGCACACCCAACCAGTGTTGAAGACAAAGGTGGTTTCGGCGATGCTTATCATTTAGGGTTGAATGCTGCATGGTCTACCGCGATTACTGACAGTGTTATGTTTTCGTTGGGCTTGACATATGATTACTATAATGCGAAAAAGGCCGATGCAACGACATATATAAGTCAATCTTATTATAACGGTATTGTTTCAGATCTTGAAACCGCGGTTACTTGGTTGGAAGCTAATAATAGACCAGAGTTATCAGCATACCAAACAGCGTTAACAAACGCGAAAGCTGTTGTTGATTACTATAATGGTATTGGTTGGAAAATAGAAAGCAAAGATGAAATCAAATCTATTTATTCTTCCATGGGAATCCGTTTAGGGTTGAATGTTAAGTTTTAAGGATGTTAGTGGTGAAACTTTCGCATAAAATATTATCTGGGATTATCTTTTTATCGTTGGCTGTTTTGCCTGAAACATATGCTGCTTCGTTATCTGGGACTATGTCTGTTAATCAGACCAGCGATACCGCTGCAAATGCAAAGATTAATGCACTGAATTCGGCGCGTCGTCAGATATTGACAAATGTTTTATCACAGTATGCAAATAAAGAACCTTTGACACAACTGATTAAAGATACTTCAAATGATGATTTGATGAATCTGATTTTATCAAGCAGTGTGTCTAATGAACAAATGTCAGCGAATACTTATTCTGCAAATATCACAATGAACATTGATAATGATGCTGTTAAAAAGTGGTTAAATACGAATAATGTACAAAATTGGGTTCCTTTGGCAGAAAGTGACGAAAAGTTTACTGTGTTGATGGTTGTTCCTAATGGTATATCTGATTGGGCTGTGTTAAAAAATATTGCCCGCGGAGATAACATAGAGATAGAAACCCAAGCAATGCAAGGAAATCAAATTGTGGCAAAAATGCCATTGGCTTATCGTACCAAGTTCACAGCGGCTGTTCGCGGTGCGGGTTGGAAATATTCTGATAATGATGGAACTTTGCAGATTTGGAAATAAAAGCGAAAGGAAAAGATATGAAAAAGTTGTTATGCGGTTTGGCATTAGTTTTGCCAATGGTTGTTATGGCTGATGAATCTCCGAAAGAAACAAAATTCAATTTAGATGTTCGTCGAATTGGTCTTGATTGGACCAAGACGGCCATGAAAAATGCAGAGCAATATCAAAACTCTTCAGTAGCCGCATTGAAAGCTTCTGATCAAGAAAATATCAAGGGTGTTTTTGACGTTGCGTTGGAATATGGTTTTGACAGATTCAAATGGGATAATTCGCTTTTTATGGAATATGGAAAACAGAGCATCACTGATGTTAACGGTGAAAAAACTGTTGATGAAAGTGCAGATAAGATTTTGTTGTCTTCTGATTTAGCGTACGCCTGTTGGGATTTCGATTCTTTCAAATTGGGACCTATTGTTCGTGGACAGTATGAAACAGAATTTCAAGGTGATCCACATCGTAATGTTATTCGACCAAATGCCGGTTTCGCTTTGTTCGATCATGACATTATAAAAAGTTTGTACATCGTTGGTGTGTATGAATATGATTTCACTTATGCTGATGAAAAAGTTAACAAGTCTGCGGTTGAAGCTGGTTGGCGCCTTGATTACAAATTACGTGAAGGTGTAAAGTTTTCATCAGACGGATATTACAGAAAATATTTGTCTTTCTCACAATATGTTGGTGAAGATTTGGAATATGATTTCTTGGCTGTGGCACGTATGGATACAAATGTTTGGGGTGATTTAACAATGGGGCCTTATGTAAAATATCGTCGTGCTCATTCACGTCAGGCACACGATTATGGCGCAAATACATCCATCGGTATATCGTTCAGTTATATCCACAATTTTGATTTGATGTACAAGAAATCAAGTGAAGAATAATTAGAAGGCAAACTTTGTTTTTGCCATGAATACGACTTCGTTTTGATAGTCTGGGTTATTAACGAAAGTTGCTGATAATCCGCCATAGTTTACAGTGTATTCAATGCTTGGGCGATTAGCCAAACTGATGGCAGTATTGTTGTAAATTAAATTGCCGTTGTTGTCCATGCCGGTCGGTGTGTTCAGGTACACGTTTCCAGATATAATTGTATCCGGCATTGCAATTTCCAAAGATAATTTTTCAATTTCAGCACCAAATTTCACAGATGCAGAATACATGTTAGAAAAGCCTGATATCAAAGAACTTTCGTTTGCTGTTGGGTTGGTTATACCCATGCGAACATTTTGATAGAAACGAATATTGTTCACATTAAATTCGTTTTTATATCCGACGAAGTTAGTTAATTTATTAGAATTAACAGAAACCAAACCAGATGATTTCAGCATGTGATTTTCTTTGAATCCAAATTCAAATGTATCAAACAAAGTGACAGAATTATTTTCATTTTCTGTTAATTTCTCGAAACCGCGACCATAAGGAATAACATTTATGTTGTCTGACAAATTGGTTGTGAAGGCTCGTCCGAAATCGTCAACAAAAGCGATAGTGATATTTGCGTTTTTGATTGCTGTGGCGGCAGAGCCTGAAACATTGAATGTTCCCAAAGGTTGCACAGTGTCATTTGCCAAAATAATCTTTGGGGTACCGACGGGTCGTGTCGCTTTTTCCATATCTAACAAACCCCAACCATAAACAGAATCAACACCTGTTTCGCCAAGGTCTTGGGCGGTGACAAATAATAACTGGGTTATTTCTTCAGATTTCATATAAGGAAACGCTTCTTTGATTGTTGCGATTGCACCACTTACAACAGGGGCGGCAAAACTGGTGCCTGCGATTTTATAATTTTCTGCATCTGTGTCCCATTGAGAACCAGGGGCCGCAATACAATAATTTTGGGTTATGCCACATTGATTGCTGTACCATGCCAATTCATTATTGTTATCAACCGCGACAACGTTTACAAAGTGTCCAGTTAATTCTGGAAAAGCAAGGGGCAGGGCAGACAAAGCACCGCTTTCTGTTTTTGATTCATTGCCTGCGGCCCAAACAAAAATTGAATCATTATCAATTGCGGAGTTTCTTATCTGGGTTATGAAATTATAACTGGTGTTATCGTACATATATTGTTGTGCGGCCGCGTAGGTTTTTGTTTCATTTTGACTGTTGTATATCGCACTTGCGGCGTTTTGAGATTCTGTGGCGGGGATTTGCCAACTGGCATTATAAATATCAAAAGCCCCAGATTTAGTTATTTCGTTTGCAATATAATCATAAGATTGTAATTCGTTGTTAGACAGCCCAATATTTGTTTTTGTTATATTTGCATCACTTGCAATTGTTTGGGCGATTTCGTAAACGCTGCTGCCATGACTGATGTTGAAATTGTCGATTACGTTTATGCGGACATCTTTTCCTGTATAACCACGTGCGTGTGCAATATCGAAATGAATATTATTGAATTGTTTTTTGTTCTTTTGATACACTCTTGATGATTTAATGGTGTTCAGCAGATAACTGTCAACATCATAAGAGCTGGAAATGTAATCAAACGAAGAAACTCTTTGATTTGCCACATTATCGTTTTGGGCATAGTTTTGTTTTATGTTTGTTGATAAAGCCAAACGTGGAAAGGTTGTTTGGTTAGAAATTGTGGACGCGGAACCATTGTCGCCAGAAGATTGAGATGCCAAAGCTACACCAATACCGGCCAATGCGGCGCCACCGACCAAGGCAAGAAATGTATTGTTGCCAGAGGATTTGATCTGAACGCATTTTTCTGGGTATGCGGCACGATATTTTGGATTGCTGCAATTCGGGGCGCCAAAGGCAACTGTCGTTGTGAAAACGGCTGTAAATAAAACTGTAAAGATGTTTTTCAATGATTTCATCCTCGGCATCCTTATACTATATAATATAGACCAAATACATAATTTGTCAACACTTTTTGTCAATTTTTTCTAAAGAAATAAACAAACGGTTTTTTGTTAAAAAATACTTGATTTTTGGCTGAAATTGGTTTATTATGGCGGCACGTGCTTGCACGAAGAACACAGGCGGCGGATCT
>Ga0310786_10006360_pt1 | contig 15733 bp, 11 predicted proteins | sample AusTroGonzalo_MG_FD_203881 | JGI IMG/M metagenome (GOLD analysis project Ga0310786, IMG submission 203881) | Bovine rumen microbial communities from tropical cattle in Woodstock, Queensland, Australia - Gonzalo_03 (v2) (version 2) | ecosystem: Host-associated > Mammals > Digestive system >... | reverse complement strand
GTGCTCTCACCCAGGAGCAGGCCGACAAGAAGTATCTCGATTGGAAGGCCCAGAGGGACGCCAAGATCGTTGCCAAGAAGCAGGGTCTCACCAAGGACGCCGCCGCCAAGGCCAAGGCCGCAGTGGAGGCTGAAGCAAAGGTGAACCAGGAGAGGGCCGAGGCCATCGCCAAGAAGAAGGCCGAGGCTGAAGCCGCCGCCGCTGCAAAGGCCGCCGAAGAGGCTGCCGCCGCCGCTGCCGCAGCAGAGGAAGCCGCCGAGGCTTAATCCATCCTGGTCCGTGGCAAGCCCTGACTCATTGGTCCAGATTGCCAAGGTCCTGAAGTCCCACGGTACGGACGGCGGGGTCCTGCTCGGATTCCGCGACGTCATGCCAGAAGACATCGATCCACAGGAACCGGTGTTCATCGAATTCGATGGACTGCCGGTTCCCTTTTTCTTTGATTCTTTCGCGAAGAAAGGCCGGGACAAGGTCATCGCGCACCTCACCGACGTCGTCTCGCTCGAGGACGCTGAGGAACTCGTAGGGCGCGCGGTCCTCGCTGACGAGGACAGCGTCGCCGAATACGAGGACGACGGTCCCTCGCTCGACGACTTCATCGGCCTCATACTCTTCAACCGCGACTCCCGAGTGGGAGAAATAACTGATTACGAAGACATTCCCGGCAATCCCTGCCTCTATGTCGAAACGGCAGCCGGGCAGGCGATGATACCCCTCCACGAGGATTTCATCGTCTCGATCGACCCCGATGCCGGGGAAATCGTGATGGACCTCCCAGACGGGTTGGTCTAGTCTCTTTACCGTTGCAATACGGACAATCGTCCTTTTTTGAACAACCGCTGCAGGAGCAGGCGCCGCGGTCGCGCCGGAACGCGGCGCGCAGCGCCAGCGCGACCAGCGCCGCGACCACCGCGAGTATGGCTATGCTGACGACGTTCATGCGAAAATCAAGTAGGCGGCCAGGGCGCAGACCCAAGCTATGGCACACTGGAGAAATACTACGATGAGCGCCCACTTGGAGCCCAACTCGCGGCGGATGGACGCGATGGCGGCGACGCAGGGGGTATAAAGGAGGCAGAAGACGAGCAGGGGAACGGCGGTGGCGGCGGTGAGCGCGGAGGTCACTCCGAGCACCTCCATCGTAGAGACGACGCTCTCCTTGGCGAGGAAGCCGCTGATGAGGGCCGTCACGATGCGCCAGTCACCGAGCCCGAGCGGGCCGAAGAGCGGAGCGATCAGGCCCGCCAGCCAGGCGAGGATGCTCCGGCTGCCGTCCTCCACGAAGTTAAGCCTGAAGTCGAAGGACTGCAGGAGCCAGATGACGATGGTCGCCACGAATATGACGGTGAAGGCCCTCTGGATGAAGTCCTTGGTCTTGTCCCAGAGCAAGTGAAGGACGTTCCGCGCCCGCGGAATGCGGTACACCGGCAGTTCCATCACGAACGGAGCGGAATCCTTGTGCTTACGGAATAACTTGGAAATCAATGCGGTAATCACCCCGACAACTATTCCCAGCAGATATAGCGAAATCATAATGACGCCGGCCTTGCCCGGGAAGAACGCGCTGGCGAGGAAGCCGTAGATGGCTATCTTGGCCGAGCAGCTCATGAAAGGTATCATGAGTATGGTCAGGCGGCGGTCATGCGACGAAGGCAGGGTGCGCGTGGCCATCACGCCCGGCACCGAGCATCCGAAGCCGATGAGCATCGGCACGATGCTCCGGCCGGACAGGCCCAGGCGCCGCAATATTTTGTCTGAGACAAACGCGATGCGCGCCATATACCCGCTGTCCTCAAGCATCGACAGGAAGAAGAACAGCACGATGATGATGGGAACGAAACTCAAGACTGAACCGACTCCCCCGAAAATGGCGTCGACGACCAGGGAACGGACCGGCTCGCTGACCTCCCAGCGGACGAAGGCGTCATTCACCGCAGCCCCGAGCCATTCAATCCCGGCAGCCAGAATGTTCTGGAGCCAAAGTCCGATGACGTCGAAGGTCAGCCAGAAGATGAGGGCGATGATGGCCAGGAATACCGGGATGGCCGTCCATTTGCCCGTAAGGGTACGGTCCAGCTTGACACTGCGCAGATACTCCTTGCTCTCACGGGGCTTGGACACGGTCTGCGCGCAAAGGCGGCCGATGAACGAGAAGCGCATGTCGGCCATGGCCGCGTCGCGGTCCAGACCGCGCTCCTCCTCCATCTGGGTGATGATGTGCTCCACCATCTCCTTCTCGTTGGCGTCGAGGCCGAGGCGCGCCGTCACGGCTTCGTCTCCCGCCACGAGGCGGCTGGCGGCGAAGCGGGCCGGCAGGCCGGCGCGCTGCGCGTGGTCCTCCACCAGGTGCATCAGGCTGTGCAGGCAGCGGTGCACGGCTCCGCCGTGGTCCTCCTTGCTGCAGAAATCCTGGCGTCCGGGCTTTTCCTGGTATTTCGCGATGTGCACCGCGTGCTCCACGAGTTCATGCACACCCTCCCCGCTCGCCGCGGAAATGGGCACGACGGGGATGCCCAGCAGGCGCTCCATCTCGTTGACGCGGACCGAGCCGCCATTGCCCCTAAGCTCATCCATCATATTGAGGGCCAGGACTATAGGCACATCCAACTCCATCAACTGCATCGTGAGATAGAAGTTACGCTCTATATTGTTGGCATCAACGATGTTGATTATGGCCTTGGGCTTCTCGTCGAGGATGAAGTCCCTTGAGACCAGTTCCTCGGCGGTATAAGTAGAAAGGGAATAGATGCCCGGAAGATCGGTGACGCGGGTATTGGGATAACCCTTGATGACTCCGTCCTTGCGGCTGACCGTCACGCCGGGGAAGTTGCCGACATGCTGGTTCGAGCCCGTAAGCTGGTTGAAAAGCGTGGTCTTGCCGCAGTTCTGCTGGCCGACCAGCGCGAAGGTAAGGGTCTCGTCCTTCGGCAGGGGATGCTCGTCGGCCTTGTCGTGGAAACGGCCCTCCTCGCCGAAGCCCGGGTGGGCGTTGTGCTCGTGCAGCGAGAGATTGTAACCGAAATCCTCGTCGAGGAAAACCTGCGACTCCTCAGGGACCATATCCTTGTCGACCTCTATCTTAAGCGCCTCCGACAGCCTGAGAGTCAGCGCGTAGCCGTGAACCCTTATCTCGAGGGGGTCTCCCATAGGCGCAGTCTTGACAAGGGTCACCTCGGCCCCAGGGATGAGTCCCATGTCCAGGAAATGCTGTCTGAGTGCGCCTTCGCCGCCAACGCCTTTCACGACGGCGGACTCCCCGACCTTCAAATCTTTCAGTGTCATAAACCGATGCTGCTTTTCCATCTGCAAAGTTACGGCTTATTTGACAAAGCGACATCCCCATTTATAGGGATTTTCTGGGGTTGGGGGAACCTATTAGCATTTAAAGAACTATCTTTGCATACTCACATTCACCGAAAAATGGCATTGACGGACATCAATCCCAACATCAAACTCTCCGAACTGGTGGACAGGAACTTCCAGGTCATCGGTCTGCTGGAGCGCCTCGGGGTGCGCGGCAACTTCGGCGACAAGACCGTCGGGGATGCCTGCTACGCGCAGGGGATGGACCCCGGCACGTTCATGATGCTGTACAATTTCTATGTCGACGAGCGCTTCAAGCCTTCAGGGAAGATGCTGCGCGAGGGAAGCATAAGGGATGTGGCGGAGTACCTCCACCGCTCGCACGAGTACTACCTGGACACGGCGCTCGGCTCCCTTTCCGAACTGCTCTTCCGCCTCCTGGCGCCCTGCAACGAGACGCAGAAGAAAGTCTTCCGCAAGTTCTACCAGGACTACGAGGAGGAACTGAACCGCCATTTCGACTTCGAGGAGAAGCACGTGATGCCGTATATCCGTTCCCTTACCGAGGGAGGTGACGCGGGCGATTCCGCCATAGAATCCTTCACCGACGACCACAACAGCATCAACGAGAAGATCTCCGACCTCAAGAACCTGGTGATGAATTCGCTGCCGGAAGGCTGCGACCCGTCCCTGAGGATGCAGACGCTGTATATGATATGCTCGCTCGAGTACGACCTCGCAAGGCATACCGCAGTAGAGGAAGAGATACTCGAGCCAATGGTGCAGATGCTGGAGAACAGCGCCCCCCAAGGCCTCCACAAGGTCTCCGGAGAAGAACGCGAAGCCCTTTCGGAGAGGGAGAAGGAGATACTTGTCGGAGTGGCCAAAGGCCTGCTGAATAAGGAGATAGCCGACGTCTACAACATCTCTCCATACACCGTCATCACCCACCGCAAGAACATCACCCGCAAGACCGGTATCAAGTCGGTGGCGGGTCTGACAGTATATGCACTGCTCAACGGTCTGATCGATTTCAACGACGTCGAATGATGGGTAAGAATAAGGGGCTCATACTGGAGGTGCCGGGGGGCGCGGAGCGTGTGCTGCTGCACACGTGCTGCGCACCGTGCTCCTCCGCCATCATCGAGATCATGCTCCGGCAGGGCATAACCCCGACCATTTTCTTCTCCAATTCGAACATCTTCCCGCAGGAGGAGTACCTGCACCGCAAAGCGGAGTGCGCGCGCTACGCGCAGTCCCTCGGGCTCGAAATCGTCGACGACGATTACGCGCATGAGGACTGGCGGCGCGAGGCCGCGCGGGGGCTCGAGAACGAGCCCGAGCGCGGCGCCCGCTGCCTCGCCTGCTTCCGCTACCGGCTCCTGCGCGCCGCCCGCTACGCCTCGGAGCACGGATACACCGTCCTCACCACCACCCTGGCATCCTCACGCTGGAAGGACCTGGCCCAGGTGGACGAGGCCGGCCGCGCCGCCTGCGCCACCGTGGAAGGCGTCACCTGGTGGGGCCAGAACTGGCGCAAGGGCGGCCTCCAGGACCGCCGCAACCAGCTCATAAAGGAACTGGGCTTCTACAACCAGCAGTATTGCGGCTGCGAATATTCTTTCCGCGATAGGGAACAAGTTGAAAAATAACGGGATAATTATTATCTTTGGGTTTTGAAACTGATAATCCCGTGGACCCTCACATTCAATCCATCCTCGACGAATACCGTCGCGACCTGCCCCTCTTCCAGGAGGCGGCGGGCACTGTCACGTCACAGATCAAATCCACCCTCGCCGACGCCGGCATCATCGTCGCCGCCGTGGAGTCCCGCGTCAAGGCCTACGACTCCCTGGCCGGCAAGCTTGAGCTCAAAGGCCACAAATACAGGTCCCTGGCCGACATCACCGACATCATAGGCCTGCGCGTCATCACTTTCTACATCGATGACGTGGACAAGGTCGCATCGGCGATAGAGCGACTCTACGAGGTGGACTGGGAGAACTCCGTGGACAAGCGCAAGCTTCTGGAAATAGACACGTTCGGCTATCTTTCCCTGCATTACATCTGCTATCTCAAGGGTACAGACTACCGCTTCGAGGTGCAGATGCGCACCGTCCTGCAGCACGCCTGGGCAAACATGAACCACGACACCGGATACAAGTCCGGCGTGGAAGTGCCGAAGGAGTATCTCCGCAACCTCAACCGCCTGGCGGGCATGCTCGAACTGGCCGACGAGCAGTTCAGCAAGATACGCATGGAACTGACCGACTACCGCCGCCGCGTCAAGGCCCTCGTCGCCTCGGGCAACCTCGACGAGGTCCCGCTCGACGGCGACACGTTCAGGGACTACCTCGACCTCGACCCTTTCCGCAACCTCAACCGACGCATCGCATCGGTGAACCAGGCCGAGATACAGACCGTGCCGCTGATGCCTTTCCTCACTGTTTTCAAAGCCCTGGGCTGCAAGACCCTGGGAGACATTTCGAGGATGATAAAGGAGTTCGGCGAAGGTGCGTACCAGATCGCCTGTTACCAGATTGGCCTCACCGACCTGGACATCATATCGTCGTCCCTGGGCCCGCAGGACCTCTGCATCGCCGCCATCCTGAAGAAAGGCGGCGGCCGTGCTGGCATCCGCATGCTCCTGGACGAGCTTAACGGTCCTTCGGGCAGCAATGAAGCGATGGCGGAATTCCTTGTGGAGCAGGCCATGGGCCTTCCTTTCATGAACCAGTAGGCAATGGCGAACAATGCTCTAGACACTTCCCTGCTCGACCGCGCCATCATCTTCGCGGTCAGGGCACACGCCGGGACGGAACGCCGCGGCAAGGGTTTCCCGTACATCATACATCCCATGGAAGCCATGGAGATAGTCTCCACGATAACCGCCGACCAGGAACTCCTCGCCGCCGCCGCGCTGCACGACACTGTCGAGGACACCGAAGTGACCGTGGAGGAGCTGCGCGCGGAGTTCGGCGACAGGGTCGCCGGAATCGTAGCGGCGGAGAGCGACTCCACGGATGCGGGCCTCGACTGGCACTCGCGCAAGCAGGCGGCCCTCGACAAGCTGCGCAAGGCAACCCTTGACGAGAAAATCGTCGCCCTCGGCGACAAACTCTCGAACATGCGCGCGATTGCCCGCGACTATGCCGTGAAGGGGGATGCCCTGTGGAGCCTCTTCCATGCCAGCGATCCCTCGGAGCACGCCTGGCGCTACCGCGCCCTGGCGGACGCGCTCCGCGAACTGGAAGACACCGCGGCATTCCAGGAATTTGAGAGCCTTATAAATCAAGTCTTCGGAAAATGACACTCACCCCCATAAAGATTTCCCTCGACGATTACATCCTCTCCGGCGGCGGCGCCAACGGCGAGAGTTTCGACTGCAAGTCGGATCCGAATGTGATGCTCAAGCTGTATTTCCCCGGCAAGGTCACCCAGCCAGTGGACGAGATGCTGCTTGCCCGAAAGGTATACGAGCTAGGCATCCCCACCCCCGAACCGGGCGAATACGTCGTCACCGAAGAAGGACGCTACGGTGTACGCTTCCGCCGCATAAAAGGCAAGAAGTCCTACTCCCGCGCGACCGGCGAGGAACCGGAAAAGGTCGGCCAATATGCGGAAGAGTTCGCCGGGATGTGTCTCCAGCTGCACTCCGTGCATGTGGACACGACCATGTTCGAGAATGTCAAGGAAAGGTATTTCCATCTCCTTGAGGCCAATCCCTTCTTCACGTCCGCCGAGAAGGACAGGATAGGCCGTTTCATCGCCGACGCCCCCGACACCGACACCGCCGTCCACGGCGACCTTCAGTTCAGCAACGCCATCTTCGTCGGGGACAAGCGCTACTTCATCGACCTCGGCGACTTCTGCTACGGCTACAACCGCTTCGACGTCGCGATGGTCTATCTCTGCTGCTGCCTCAGCGGCGAAGAATTCATCAAAGAGACCTTCCATATGCCGAAAGAACTCTCCAGACGCTTCTGGGAGTGCTTCGCGCCCGTATATTTCGGCGCAGACCGCCCCTTGAAGGACATTGAGGAGGAGATACGGCCCTACGCCGGGCTCAAGACCCTCATAGTCGAGCGCGACACCTGCTGCCCGATGCCGGAGTTCCGTGAAGCACTGACCTCCATACTATGACAATCAAGGATTCATTAGACAGGCTGGCCGTCCAACGGTCTTTGCGGGCAGGTATCCTGCTGGTCATAGTAGCGGCCGTGACCCTGGAGGCGACCTCGCTCATCCAGAATTATTTCGCGCAGAAAAGCCTCCGCGAAGAAGTCTCTTCCAAGGCAGAGAGCCGCCTGAACATACTCGAGAGCGAGATCATGAACGTCATCAACCAGGCCGAGGCCGGGGTCAGGAACAAGATGTGGATAGCCCAGTGGTGTCTTGACTTCCCCGACTCGCTGGCCCGTGTCAGCCAGCTCGTGGTGGACGACAATCCAGTCCTCGTCGGTTCGACCGTCGCCCTCGTTCCGGGCTATTACCGTGACCGGCCGCTTTTCGCGCCTTATACTCTGCGCAGCGGGGACGAACTGATCAGCCGCTCCCTCGCCACCGAAGCATACGACTACCCTTCGCAGGAATGGTTCACCAAACCTATCGAGCTGGACGAAGGATACTGGTCCGAACCTTATATCGACGTGGGCGGAGGCGACATGCTGATGACCACATACTCCGTACCCATCAAGGACGCGGACGGGAGGACCGCAGGCGTCCTGACGGGCGACATTTCACTGGACTGGCTGACGAACCTGGTCGAAAACGTAAGGATATATCCCAACTCGCGCAGCATCATGCTCAGCCGTGCCGGACTTTTCATGGTGAGCCCGAGAGAGGACGTGATAATGACCAGGACAGTGCACGAAGTCGTCGGCCAGCTGGCCGACAGCCTGGCATTCATGGAAGTCAACCGCGCCATGCTGAACGGAGAATCCGGCGAGGCGACGCTCTATATCTCCAAGGAGAAGCACCATGCCTATTACGCTCCCGTAGAGCGCACTGGATGGTCGATGTGCATCATCATCCCCGACGACGACATCTTCGGAAGCATACGCCGGGACAACCTGCTGATCAAGATTTTCCAGCTCCTCGGCCTCGCAATGCTCATCCTCATACTCCGTTCGTTCATCAGAAGCCAGTTCAAATACAGCGAGGTCAACGAACGCAAGGAGAGGATGGAGGGAGACCTCCACATCGCCAGAAGGATACAGATGTCGATGGTGCCTGACGCAGTAAAATCCTTCCCCGAAAGGCACGACCTGGACATGGCCGCCGCCATCATCCCGGCAAGGGAAGTCGGCGGAGACCTCTACGATTACTTCATAAGGGACGGGAAACTGTTCTTCTGCATAGCCGACGTCAGCGGCAAGGGAGTGCCGGCGTCACTCGTGATGGCCGTGACCAGAACGATGTTCAGGGCAATGTCGTCGCACGAGGACGATCCGGCGACCATCGTACAGTCGATGAACGACAGCATGTGCGAGATGAACGAGAACGACATGTTCGTAACGTTCTTCCTCGGCAAGCTTGACCTGAGCAACGGACACCTGGAATATTGCAATGCAGGCCACAATCCTCCCAGGGCGCTGACCGACCATATTTTCGAACTCCCCGTACAGCCCAACCTCCCTCTGGGCATCATGCAGGGTTTCCCCTTCGTCGGACAGGAGACGGACCTTATCTATGACGACGCCCTCTTCCTATACACCGACGGACTTACCGAGGCGGAGAACAGTGCCAAGGAACTCTTCGGCGAGGCCCGCATGGATGCGGCGCTTCACGGGAGGAAGAGCGCAAAGGAGCATCTCAACACCATCCAGATGGAAGTGGAGAAATTCGTTGGCGGCGCCCCTCAGAGCGATGACCTGACCATGCTTTTCATCCATTATCTCGGCACGGGGGAAGGATATCACCTCAAGTTGAAGAACGATGTCTCCCAGATTGAACTTTTGGCAGGATTTATGGATAGGGTCGCGGAGGAAAACGACCTTGACCCGGGCCTCGCCATGCAGATCAACCTCGCGATAGAGGAAGCGGCGACCAACGTGATAATGTACGCCTATCCCGAAGGAACGGAAGGGGAAGTCGACCTGGGAGCGTCCAGGCAGGGTGACAACCTCATCTTCACCCTTGCCGACACAGGCATACCCTTCGACCCCACCGCTGCTCCCGAGGCCGACACTTCGGCTTCGCTGGAGGACCGCCCCATCGGAGGCCTGGGCATACATCTGGTCCGGACCATCATGGACAGCGTCAGCTACAAGCGCGCGGAAGGAAAGAACGTATTAACTATGACCAAGCATATTTAAGAAGAAATGGAAGTCAATTTAACCAGAAAAGACAATGAAGTGACCGTCAAGTTTGTCGGTCGTATGGACACACCTGCGGCGCTGGAAGCCGCGAAGGAGCTGGAACCCCTGAAGGAAGAGGCCTCCAAGACCATCATCATGGACTGCTCCGAACTGACATACATCTCCAGCTCCGGACTCAGGATTTTCCTGTCCCTTCGCAAGGCCGCGGCCGTCAAGGGAGGAAAAGTCATCGTCAAGGGCATCTCCGACGACATCAGGCAGGTGTTCATGATGACAGGATTCCTTAACCTGTTCCAGATCGAGGATTGATGCTTCCGCTCTCCATATTCTCGGTCAACCTGCTGTCGGACAACCTGCTGCTGCTGGCTTCGGTACTGGTCTTCTTCGCGATTCTGATCACGAAGGTGGGGGCCCGTTTCGGAGCCCCTTCGCTGCTGCTGTTCCTCCTGCTGGGAATGGGTGTCGGGGCCGACGGCCTGGGGCTTAAATTCGAGGATTATGAAGTAGCCGAGTCCATCGGCCATTTCGCGATGACCATCATCCTCCTCACGGGAGGTCTGGAGACGTCGCTCAGCGAGACCAAGCCGGTGATGCTCAAGGGAATACTGCTCTCCACCCTGGGCGTTTTCCTGACCACCGCACTGACCGGAACATTCGCATACCTGGTCGTGGGACGGTCGATAGGCCCCCTCGGGGCAACCTTCCTTGGCTGCTGCCTCCTGGCCGCGGTCATGTCCTCGACCGACTCAGCCTCCGTTTTCTCGGTGCTTCACGGCAAGCGCACCAAACTTCGCGAGAACCTCGCTCCGATGCTGGAACTCGAGTCCGGAAGCAACGACCCGATGGCCTACGTCCTCACCATCATCCTGGTCGAGATACTGGAGTCCACGAAGAACGGCGGCACCTGGGCCGCGGTCGGCACCGGCGCCTGGGTGCTCCTCGTCCAGATCGTCGTCGGTTTCCTCATAGGCATCGCGCTGGGACACGCTGCGAAATGGCTGCTCGATAAGATCAGTCTTCCCAGCAACTCGCTCTACTCCGTGCTCATCCTCAGCGTCGCGTTCTTCGCCAACGGTCTCGCATCGCTCCTATTCGGCAACGGCCTCCTCGCCCTCTACGTGGCCGCCATCATCATAGGCAACAGCCTCGACCACACGCGCAAGCGCGACATACTCAAGTTCTTCGACGGTATGACCTGGCTGATGCAGCTGTTGATGTTCCTCATGCTGGGCCTGCTGGCGAGGCCTTCCCAGTTCTCGACGATAGTCTGGCCCGCCCTGGCCATAGGCTTCTTCCTGATTTTCGTAGCCAGGCCCTGCAGCGTATTCCTCAGCCTGCTTCCCTTCAAGGACATGTCACCCAAGGCCAAGGCCTTCACTTCGTGGGTCGGGCTCAAGGGCGCAGGTCCCATCCTCTTCGCCCTCTGCCCCGTCGTGGCGGGACTCGACGGCTCGAACGAGATCTTCAACATCGTATTCTTCATCGCGCTCACATCGCTGATACTCCAGGGAATGACCCTGCTCCCTGCTGCTAAATGGCTGAAACTGAGCTACGACGAAGACCCCGAAGTGGAGACATTCGGAATGGAGATACCCGATGAGATGGGAATGCTCCGCGACCACACGGTGAGCGAGGACGACCTCGCGAACGGGGCGACGCTCCGCGACCTTAACCTGCCTCACGGCATACGAGTGATGATGGTCAAGCGCGAAGGCCGCTTCCTGGTCCCCCACGGCAGCATGCCGCTGCAGGCGGGAGACCATCTCATAATAATAATGGGAGATTCAGACGACTAGTCTATAATGCACTGATTATGGCCGTCCACCCGCCGCCTGCGGCGAGGTGGACGTTCATTTTGTCGGAGGCCGAGACCGTGCGGACGGTGTGCTTGTAGTCCTCCGCGTCGCGGTGGGCGTTGACGCCGTCGGCGAAGATGTCGGCGAAATGGCTGCCCGCACCGAGGAAGGAGAGGTCGATGACCAGGTCGCGCGGCGTCCAGTCGGTCATCGCGGCGACGTACCAGATGCCGCCCTTGCGGCGGGCGAGGACGATGTACTCGCCCAGCCCGCCGTCGAGGGCGACCGTCTCGTCGAAGACGGTCGGCACCTTGGCGATGAAGTCTGTGCATTCCTGCTCGCGCATATACTTGTTAGGGCTGTCGGACAGCATCTGGAGAGGGGCCTCGAAGATGGTGTACATCGCCAGCTGATGGACGCGTGTGCCCTGGCTCATAGGGTGATTGTTGTTGCCGAAGAAACTGTCCTTCAATGCATTGGACATTGAGCCCGGAGTATAGTCCATGGGGCCTGCGAGCATACGGAGGTACGGGGCGGTCACGTCGTAGCGCGGCTGGTCGTGGACCGGGCCGCGCGGACCGCGCTGCTCCCACTTGGAGTTCTCCATTCCCTTCACTCCCTCGAAGTTGATGACGTTGGGATATGCCCTCTGGAGGCCCGTCGGGTGCATTCCGTGGTAGTCCAGCAGCATATGGTATTTCGCGCCTATCTCCGCGATGCGGTAGAGAGAATTGAGGGCGACCTGGTCGTCGCGGTCCACGAAGTCCACCTTGAAGCCCTTGATCCCCTTGGCGGAATAATGCGCCATCATACGCTCAGTGACGTCGTACCCGTTCACCGGGTCGCCGCCTATCATGTCCACCCAGCTGGACCAGAGGATGACGTCCACGCCCTTGGAGCGGCCGTAGGCCACCAGGGCGTCTATGTCCATCGCGGGATTGACGCGGAGCAGGGCGTCGGAGGAGGCGCCTTCACCCTGAAGGCCGCCGCCGCTCCAGCCCGCGTCCACGATGATGTACTCGATGCCGTTGGCCGAGGCGAAGTCGATGTAGGCCTTGTAGGTGGCGGTGTTCATTCCGGCCTCGAAGTCCACCCCGATGATATTGTTGTTGTTCCACCAGTCCCAGGCGACCTTGCCGGGACGGATCCAAGAGGTGTCATCGATGCGGCAGGCGGGGGCCAGGCGCTGAGCCATGTCACAGTTGAGGATGTCAGCGTCACGGGCGGTGACGACGACGGCGCGCCACGGCGTGGCGAAAGCGCCGTCAACCTCGGCTATGCAGCCCTTGCGGCTGTCTGGGACGAGGTTCAGGCGGTTGTAGCCGCCCAGCGTGACCGGGCCGGGCACGGGAGGGAACTCCGCCTTCAGCGAGTTCCCTGCGCCCTTCAGCAGCATCATTGCGGGATAGTCCTCCACCCCGGCGTCCATCGGGATGGCCTTCACGCCGCCAGGCAGGCAGACCGCCAGCGGGGTGATGGCCAGCGAGTCGGCGTACATCTTCGACAGCGGGACCTCGTCGTAGTAGGACTCGAAGGAGAAGCAGTAGCGCTCCCCTCCCCTGTTGTCGTTGACATAAGGGACAAATGCCTGATAATCAGCGGAGAATCTATACTCCACGCACTCATCGTCCACCTTGGTGGCCTTCGCGTTGTCCGAGAGGATGCGGTAAGCCGCACCGTCGTCATACGCCCTGAACTCCACGCGGGCGTCGCGCCCGTAGCGGAGGGTCACCGTCGTGTAGTGGTCCTCGACCACGGCCTTCTTGTACACTGGCGAGGCGAAGGGTGCGTTGACTTCCTGGCGAGCAGCCTCTCTGGACGTTCCCTTCAGCAGTTCCTTGCCGTCGACGATTATCTGTATCCGGGAAGGTTCGAGGACGGTGAGGCCGTCGCGCTCCACGGCCCAGGTCAGGCCGGCATCGGAGGAGACGGCGGTCACCTTGATTTTCCCGTCGGGAGATGTCAGGACGGTGGTCCTGGCCCTGTCGGCCGAATGCGCCGCGCCGCAGACCAGGAGCAGCGCCAATGCGGTTGAAGTGAAGAATCTCATGATTATCTGATTATTAGTTATTTTCGTGTATACAAAAATACTGCTTATTCTTTTCCGAAACAAATACTCTTCCGCACATCTTTTATACTCGGACGGAAGAAAATGCCTATCTTTACAGTATGAAAAAAGTAATCTTATTCCTTCTCGTCCTGGCAGCCTGCGGCTGTACCGGCATTCCCGCATACAAGAATCCTTCGCTCACCCCGGAAAAGAGGGTCAAGGACCTGCTGTCTCGGATGACGGTCGAGGAGAAACTCGGCCAACTGCTCTGCCCCTACGGCTGGCCCATGTACGAACGGCTCTCCGACGACACCGTCGTGATGACCGACGCATACAGGGATTTCGTAGGGAAGCAGTACGGGGGGAGCCTCTGGGGCCTCTTCCGTGCCGATCCGTGGACGGAGAAGACACTTGAGAACGGACTCTGGCCCGAGCAGGCGGTGAAGGCATACAACCTTCTCCAGCATTATGCAGTCGATTCGACGCGGCTCGGAATCCCCATAATCCTGGCCGAGGAGGCCCCGCACGGCCATATGGCCATAGGCACGACCGTATTTCCGACCGGCATAGGCCTGGCGTCCACCTGGGACAGGCCGCTGATGGAGGAGGTCGGCCGGACCGTGGCCGCGGAACTGCGCGCCGTAGGCGCCGGCATTTCCTACGGCCCGGTCATCGACCTATCCCGCGAGCCGCGCTGGTCCCGGGTGGAAGAGACCTACGGCGAGGACGTCTTCCTGACCTCCCGCATGGCAGGCGGCGTTGTCCACGGAATGGCCCCGAAGCACAACGGCTGGGACAACGGAGTGGCGGCGACGCTCAAGCATTTCATAGCATACGGCGTCCCTCAGGGCGGCCACAACGGCGGCTATTCCGTCGTCGGGGAGAACGAACTGAGGGAGCATTTCCTCCCGACCTTCATGGCCGCCATAGACGAGGGAGCCCTCTCGGTGATGACCGCGTACAACTCCATCGACGGCATCCCCTGCACGGCTAATGAGAAACTCCTGCGCGGTGTCCTGCGCGGAGAATGGGGATTTGACGACGGCATAGTCGTCTCCGACCTGATCAGCATCGACGGTCTGGCCGGGAACCACCACGTCGCCGCGAGCCTGGCGGACGCGGGCGAACTGGCTCTCAAATCCGGCGTGGACGTCGACCTCGGCGCCAACTGCTATTCCCTCCTGAAAGAAAGGGTGGAGAACGGGAGCATTCCCAAGAAGTTGCTCGACGAGGCCGTCGGACGCGTCCTGCTCCTGAAATTCAGGCTGGGCCTCTTCGACAATCCCTATCTCCCCGAGGACAGTTGGAAGGCCGTACGCACCGGAGAGCATTGCGCGACAGCGCTCCAGGTCGCCCGCGAGGGCGTCATTCTCCTTGAAAACAACGGCATCCTGCCGCTGGACAAGGGCCTGCGCGTCGCCGTTGTCGGCCCCAACGCCGACATGCAGTACAACCAGTTGGGAGACTATACCGCCCCTCAGCCGGACATCCATATCACCACTCCCCTGGAAGGCATAAGAGCAAAGATCGGGGCGTCCAGAGTGACCTACGCCAAGGGCTGCGGCATACGCGACACGGAGAATGACGGCATCGCCGGGGCGGTGCGTGCAGCGCGCGGCGCCGACGTGACGGTAGTCTTCGTCGGCGGCTCCAGCGCGCGCGACTTCGGCACACAGTTCAAGGAGACCGGCGCGGCGGAGGCCTCGGCTTCAATCAGCGACATGGAGGCGGGCGAAGGATTCGACCGCTCGTCGCTGGAACTGATGGGCCTGCAGCAGCGCCTGCTCGAAGCCCTGAAAGCCACCGGGAAACCCCTCGTGGTCGTCTATATCGAGGGCAGGCCCCTCGACAAGCGCTGGGCCTCGGAGAATGCCGATGCGCTTCTCACCCAGTTCTACCCGGGCCAGGCGGGCGGCGACGCCATTGCCGACGTCCTGTTCGGGGACTACAACCCGGCAGGCCGCCTGCCGGTGTCCGTCCCCCTCTCCGTCGGCCAGATTCCCGTGTATTACAACCAGCCCCGCCCCGCGCCCGGAGACTATATCGACTTGAGTTCCAAGCCGTTGTACAGTTTCGGATACGGACTCAGTTATACGGAGTTCACCTATGACGCTATGGAATGCGAGCCGCAGCCCGGCGGCGGCCTGAAGGTGACCGTGACGGTCACCAATGCAGGCAGCCGGGACGGCGACGAGGTGGTGCAGGTGTACGTGACGGACCCCGTCGCATCCACCGTGCGGCCCCGGCTGCAACTCCGCGGCTTC
>Ga0310786_10006358_pt1 | contig 15735 bp, 28 predicted proteins | sample AusTroGonzalo_MG_FD_203881 | JGI IMG/M metagenome (GOLD analysis project Ga0310786, IMG submission 203881) | Bovine rumen microbial communities from tropical cattle in Woodstock, Queensland, Australia - Gonzalo_03 (v2) (version 2) | ecosystem: Host-associated > Mammals > Digestive system >... | reverse complement strand
GAAAAAGTCATCGAACTTCTGCGCGGACGCGATGTTCCAAAAATAGGAGAACTTCATCGAATCCTTACGCAGATGAGTTTTGATATTCCAAAAAATTCTGAAAAAAATTCATAGCCAGATATGACAAATGTCTGGTATGAAATTCCCACCATTTGTAGGTATATTGTAGCTGATCGTTCATATGCGCGCGGGCTATTGTTCCATGAATATCTGATTGATTTATCGACCGGCCGCGCCTGTACATCTCAATCTGTACTTAAAGCTGCTATTGATATGGGAATAGATCCAGACGACGCAATAATCGAAAGCTTTGGATGGGTAGATTTTTCTGAAATTTTTCTAATCTAATTACTACCTTCTATCTAAAAGTAGCAAGTTTTTCTGAAAAATACATAGAACTGATTTTGGGATGCCTGCGCGCATCCCAAATTTTTTTGAAAAATTTTCAGCTGGAATTTTCTGGAAATTCTCCAAAAATTTAGATTTTCCAAAAATAAAGTCTACATTAAAGTGTAAACGTAGGAAATAATCTTTAATTATTATTTTTTTTCTTTTTGGGGCCGCTGCTGCGCAGGTTCGGTTCCACGGAGCGCGTAGCGCGGAGTGAACCGAACCGTCCGCGCTAGCGTGCGGTTTAGAATGGCCGGTAAGGGGAGGGCGCATGTGACTACGAACGACTTGCTTTGAGCGGGAAGCGCGATAGCGCTGGACCGCGAGAAGCGCACTGCGTGGGGCAGGTACGTGTTTGAGTGAGGCTTGGGGTGCGGTTTGTCCGTACATTAGGGGCTATATTTTGGTCGGGGACATCGGGACCCCTCATGTGCACGGATTTTGGGGCCATAAAGGATATGAATTCCGGAAAGGATAGGATCGGGTTGTTTGAGATCCCTGCCCACAAATTTTCACTCTTTTCAAATTTTAAAAATTTTCAAAATTCGCTCTTAAAAAATTGAAAAATTTCGGATTTTATGATATACTATATATAGAAAGTGAGAGAGAAACCCGAAAAAATCCGAAAAATTTTTAAGTGAAAAATCGGGTTCGAAAATTTGAAAAATCCTAAAATCTATGATATAATATATATAGAAAGTAAGGAAAGAAACCCTTTTGCGCGAGGCTTACTACCGCTAAAAGCCTTAAGAATCTGGCGGTGCACTTGGGTGGCGACCTACGCCAACGCCGCAAGGCAAGAAAGGACATACCATGACCGTCCGTGAGATGTATGTTGAGATGCTGAACGTGCTGAACGGTTCCAAGACCGACGGCTGGGACGAGCTGGCCGAAATGGTCCAGTCCCGTCTGGAGAAGCACGACGCCCAGAACGAGAAGCGCAAGAACGCCGAGCGCAAGCCTTCCGCCAAGGAGCTGGCTGCGCGTGAGTACGATGCGAAGCTCATCGAGGCCATCGACGAGATGCTGACCGATGAGTTCCAGCTGCGGACTGCATTCGCCGAGGCGCTGGACATCACTCCGTCTAAGGCTTCCACTCTCCTGAACAAGATGGTGAAGGCCGGCACCGTCGAGAAGGGCGAAGTGAAGGGCGAGAAGGGTAAGCAGGTGGGTTACCGCCGCGCCCAGTAATTCGGGAAACCAAATGTGAGGAGCTTTGCGGCTCCTCACTTTTTTTATTTATTTTTCTGAAAATCTCGGCGCAGCTGCATTAAAAATTTGACTTTTAGGGAAATTTATGGTATAATATAATGGGAAGATATATATAATATATATATTTTTGGAAAATTTCGAGAATTTTGGTTTACATAACAGGCATTATGTCAACTTTTTTTGTAAAAAATTCTGAAAAACCGCCAAATTTTCTAAAAAAAAATGGGAAAATCCAGAGGATTTTCCCAAAATTCTTATTCTTTTGCCGCGGTTTTTGCCTTAGACTTTGCAGCCTTCTCAGCTGCCTTTGCTTTCCGCTCGGCGGCGGCGTCCAGCTTCAGCTGGTACTCCTGCGCGAGGCTGTAGCCGTCGGTGCCGCTTTCCTCGGTGGCTTCCTTGGGGATGATGACGCTGAACTTGATCCAGCGGTCTTCACCCTCGCTATCCACAGCGGGGATCATCAGGGTACCGGTAGCGGTCTTACAGACGTCGCAGTCGTACTTCTGGGCGAGGAACTCAGCGAGGTCGGCGGTGAACTGGGCGCGCAGGGCGTCGGTGATGGATTTCTGAGTCATGTCAAATTTCCCCTTTCTTAATTTCTATATATATTATATCATAAATTTTAAATTTTGTCAAGAGTTTAGGGGATGGCAAAATTCACAAAATTTTTAGGTTTTTCATAGCTTTTTTTGTGTAATTTTTAGTTTACATAATATAATATTATGTAAACCTATACAATCGCAGCTGCAGTAAACCGTAATAATATTATGTAAACCTTTTGGTTTACATAATATAGTTTACATAATGTGGCGTTATGTAAACTTAAGAAAATTTATAAAAACGTCCCGCTCCAAATGGAGCGGGACGGAGAAACGGAACTCAGGCGCCGATCACGTAGGTGACCTTGGAGTGCTTGGAGTCGATCTTGCGGGTGCCCTTGGTGACCTTGCCGCCGGCTACGTGGACGCGCATGGCAGAGCTGACCTGGGAAGCGGTCAGGCCGGTAAGCTCAGCGATCTCGTCGGCGGTGAACTCGCCCTCGGTGCCAGTGATAAACTCGGCGATCACGTTCTTGCGGGTCTCAACCGCCGGATCAGCCTTGCGGGGCTTGGAGCGGGCCTTCTCGTTGCGGGCATCCAGCTTGACGAGGGCATCCTTAGCGAACTCAACCAGCTCGGCGGGGATGGTGTCGATGGCGGTGATGGCGGTGTAGAACTCACGGTTAGTCATGGTATATTCCTTTCTTGCGCTGTGCGCATATGACGTCGGTCGTCACCCTATTATGTGAAGTTCGGGATTTTTTCTTTTTTTTCTCCCTCACTTTCTATATATATTATATCATAAATTTTAAAGAATTTCAAAATTTGACAACTTATAAATTTTTATTCCTAGCTCTCAGCTCAGTGGATCCGCCTGTCGCAGCTGCCATCGCAGCTTGTAGCTGCGCAGCTTCCTGGAAGAATTTTCCAGGTGCGGCTGGTTGACATAACGTAATATTATGTAAACCTTGAGCCTAAGTTAGCCGCCACTAACCGAAGTTGACATAACACGGTATTATGTAAACCGCGCGCCGGGACGGAACTTCACCACTTTACATCACTAAAGTCTTGCCCGGGCACGAACTTTCGCGATTTAAATCGCTAAAGTGAGACTCCAAAAAAAAGAGGTCGACATTATGTCGACCTCGGTACGCTTACCCCTCAACGGGGTAAGTGTACACGACCTTGCGGGTCTTGCCCACCTTGGTCTCGGCACGAGTGATAGTGCCATCAACCACAATCGGCTTGCACGCGGCAGTCACCTGCCCAACGGACAGACCAGTCGCGGACGCGATGTCGTCACGCGTGAACGGCTGACCGATGTGGTCGCACAGGAAGTCGAGCACGACCTGCACGCGCTCGCGCGTCTCGCGCTTCTCCTTGGAGTCAGCGCTCTTGCGCTTGGCGTTGGACGCATCAAGCTTCGACAGAAGCTCGGACGCCTTGGCGGTGATGTCCTCGGACACCTCAGCGTTGATGATGGACTGGTAGAACTCGCGGTTAGTCATAACTAACTCCTTTCATTTGTTGGCGGATTATGGTCGCCACCCTATTTAGTGAGGACTTTCGTCTCTCTCACTTTCTGTATTTATTATAACATGAATTTCAGAGAAAGTCAAGTTACAATTTGGTTACAAGTGGGGATTTTCGGCTCCTTTTCTTTCCCCTTTCTGAATATAGAATACCAGAAAGAGAGTCCAATAAAAAGGACTTCCATACTTTAAATCGCTAAAGTGCGGCGCCGCCCGGGTAGAAACTTTCACACATTAAAGCGTGAAAGCATTGGGCAATTGGAGTATCATGCATTTACTCCTTTCTTGAATTGGGCACGATTATATGACCCTTTACCTTTCTTTGCGGGGACCTTAAACCCGCGGCGGCGAAAAGCCAAATACTGCTGGAGTTCTTCGCCAGTCTTTTTCATTGTTCGCTTATCCATTTTCATTCTCCTTTTTAATGAGGTTTTCCAAATCCCAAAAGTCGATATTTTCACCAACTTTGTTGATGAGTTCTTCGGCTTCGTCAGACCAACCGAACTGCTGCAAGCAGTCCCAGTTGCCGTTAGCGGCATACGCGAGCATGTCGAAAGCGTCATCATATGCGGTTCCAATCATATGATAGTTGAAATCGCCTTTGCTGTGCCAGTACACGCAACGCATAAGAAAAATTGCGGCGAGAATTTTCATAATCTTTTTGTCAGTCATTTTTATCTCTCCTTTTTAATACTCATCCAGTCCGCTTGCTTCGGCTTCTTCATCATCCATTTCATACTGGAATTCAACGTCGAAATCATCCCAACCACAGTTGAAGGCGATAGACTGACCAACATCAGCGGCAATTTCACATGCTTCGTGCAGATTGTGCGCGCCGACGATAAATTCTTCGCCGCTTTCATTTTCGATAAAGTAGTAGTGTTTCATTTTTTATCCCCTTTCTTTTACTATAATCATTGTACCATATTTTCTTCAAAAGTCAAGTTACAAATAGTTACAGTAAGTTAGCATCCGCTAACCGCCGCCCGGGCACCAGACTTTAACACACTAAATCGCTAAAGTGAATATAAATAAAAAAAGACGGAATATTATTCCGTCTTTTCCTTTTCGGCAACGGCCTTCTTCTTGGCCGCCGCCTTTTCGGCGCGCTCCTTGCGCTCACGCACCTTGTCGGCGTAAGTTTCGCGCTTCATATAGTTGTCATCGCCCCTATCCTTAGGCACCTTGACAACAACCTCGACGAAACCCTCTTCGCCGTCGAGAACCACGGGGAAGTTGAAAGAGTTGGACTCAATCATTCCCACATCCTCGCCCAGACTTTCCATGAACTGGAAAATCTTCTCCACATACTGGGCACGAACCTTGTCAGCAAACTTCATCATAGAAATCGCTCCTTTCTTTTACTATAATCAGTATAGCATAGTTTATATAGAATGTCAAGTTACAAATTGTTACAGAGGACTATTCGTCCTCGTCCGCATCGGGCGGGAAGTTCCACCCGACGCAGTTGGCGCAATCCTTGCACCGCTTGGGGCATTCGCCCATCGGATCCAGATCGCACGGATAGACTTCGTAGACCATATTCGTTCTCCTTTCCTTATCTTGACTATATAGTATCATAAGGGGTGTCCAATAAAACTTCCTTCCACGCTTTAAATTGCTAAAGTGCCGGCGCGCCCGGGCACCGGACTTCACCACGCTAAAGTAATAAAGTGAATAAATATAAAAAAATAATGGATATTCACCAGAGATACCCATCATTTTCCGAAATAGTTACAAGGCAGTAACTAAAAATGTCCTTTTCAATCATGCAATCCGCAAGACCAGTGTGTTCTTCAACAAAATCGTTACAATCCGTAAGAAACCTGTAAATAATTTCCGCAGTATAACGATTTTCGTTACGAGAAGTAACATAATTGTTACGGATGCAAAACTCACGATAATCCTCGTTATTACCGAGAGTAATTTTGGACATTTTCAGAGTATCAATAATCTTGATACCATAAGGGAAAAAGTAACGATACTTGGAAGTGGTCAGATAACGCTTGGTATTATTCAACGCATTGTAATCAAACCTCGCATTGTGGGCAACGATGGCGGTGATGCCCCAATCCTTGCAAACACGGTGGAAAATGCGCTCGATAGAACGGAAGGACTTGAGAACGCGATAACCGTCCGTAATATCATCCCAATACTGCGGGATTTTATCGGCAAAGAAAGCGGTAGACATAAGTTCGTCATCGCAGAACACATCGGCGTTGACATAACTATAAGACGCAAAGGTCTTACCGTTTTCGTCAATGACGGAAAAGCCAACGTCATAGACAAGAGGGCACTCAATGTCGTTAGTGGTTTCAGTGTCAAGAATAATATACTTCATTTTTTGGAGTTCCTTTCCTTAATTTCTGATGTAAGTATATCACAGAAAAACGAATTTGTCTATTGGCAAAATACACAAACTTGCGCGCCTTCGTTTGTGCAATTCGACGGCGGCGCCCGGACAGGAGACTTTAATGCAGTAAAGTATTAAAGTAAACAATTATAAAAAAGTTGCGAGATTAACTCACAACTAATTCGGCTTTAAGAGCAAAAACTTTTTCATCTGCATAAAAATGTGTCAATTCACCAGTTTCAACATCGACGGCATTATAACTACCGCCATTTTTGTTTTCAACTTCTTCGATTGCCATGAAAATACTGCATTCATCTTTGAACACATCACCTTTTTTGATGCTGCCGAAGTCAACTTTCTTGTTGTCATTGCGAGTAATAAGCATTTTTTTATTCTCCCTTCAAATTTTCTTCAGAATTTCCAAGATGTTGTGGGCATCATACGCACCCTCACCCCACATATTGCGGTTCGGTTCCTCGTCATCAAAAAGGATACCACAACCGATAGTGTTCTTCGGAGTGCCATACCCCACGATGTTGATGTTGTCGAAGTGAACGGACGGAAGATGCTTACGCAACCACTTGACCTTGGCGGTGGTCACCGCATTGTCAAAATCGGCATTGGAGTTCTTGGCAAGCCAAGAAATCACATTCACCTTGTACCCCTTGCGCTGGAGGGAGTTCAGACGGCGCGCAAGCACCGACATATTCACCAACGGCTTGGCAACCTCATACGGAAACGGATTGTCGTCAATCAGATACTGCAACCAGTTCTCAACGCCATAGAAATCGGCAAGAGTGCCATCCATGTCAAAGTTAATCTCACGAACCATTTACTACACTTCCTTTCTATATACAATATAACACATTTTAGGAGAGATTGCAAGTTACAAATAGTTACAGATTCGCTTTCGTGATTTAATTCGCTAAAGTATGCGCCCGGGCGAAGACTTCAACGATTTAAAGCGTGAAGTCTTACCGATGAAACACAAAGAGGAAGAACGCGCCCCACACGAGGACGGCGCCGAAAATTTCGCCCATCACTCCACCTCCTCAGGGGGAAGCATCTTGTCCCAACAAGTAGGGCAGATGCCACTAATGAGCATCTCGCGCTCATTGGCGGTGAGATAGGGGAACGCCACAACGACCTTAACGCCGTCATCCCAATCCCAGTAGTCCTCTTCGTTGACCTCAACGAAATTGGCCTTGCCGCAGAAGGGGCAACGAGTGACGATGGAGACTTCCTTGTAGTTAATCTTTTTCATGGATTTCAGTTCCTTTCTTTTTCTTTCTGATATAAATATATCACTATTTTATAGAAAAGTCAAGTTGCAAATAGTTACAACCGCGCCCGGGCAGAGACTTTAATGCATTAAAGCGTTAACAGTCATCCGTATAACAACCGAGATACGGGTCAAATCCCATATCGTCATCAATCCAATCGGGTTCGTCCCAACTGTGCTCGTCTTGCCAGTCGAAAATGAGTTCGCCAGTCTCCATGTCGATAATACGGATATTATCGGCAGGACAAGTGAGGGAGTTGCCGCAGTCGAACTGACTATCGGCAAACATAATCATGGCAGAGATAGACGCCTTATCAGAGAAAAGGGCAATCGCCTCTTCCTCGCCATTGGTAATAATGTCCACAGAATAACGTGTCATTTTTAAGTCTCCTTTCTTTTTCTATAATTATAATATCACAAATTTATAAAAAAGTCAAATTACAAATAGTTACAGTGCATTAGCATGGACCAACCGGTGCCCGGGAGCGGGACTTCAACGATTTAAATCGCTAAAGTAAATAAATATAAAAAAGGGATTGGATTTTATCCAATCCCGTTCTGCTTACGCAAGGGCATACGCAACCTTGCGAGACTTCTCGACCTTGACCTCGGTCTTGGTCACAAGACCACCATCAACAAGGGTCTTGCAAGCACCAGTCACCTGATTGGCGGTGATGCCGATGGCTTCGGCAATCTGGTCACGAGTGAACGAACCCTCGTTCTCCTTGAGGAAACCGAGAACCATGTCACGACGGGAAGCGGCTTCCGCCTTATCCTTCGTCACAACGGACTTACGCTTCTCGTTGCGACTGTCCAACTTGGACAGAAACTCAACGGAAGCCTCGTTCATCTCATCAGAGATGTTGGCGTTCAGAACGGCATTGAAGTACTCACGAGTAGTCATAGGAATTTCCTTTCTGGTTTTTTGGACTGTCCTTGTCCTTTTGTAATTTTATTATAGCACAGAGTTTGGAGTTTGTCAAGAGTTTTTTTCGATTTTTTCAAGAATTTTTTTGATTTTCGCTCTCGCCTGCTTGTTGGTCACGTCGCGGCGCGCATAACCCTTGTCATAATGAACCCGCTGGAAAATGTCCTTCATTTGGTTCCCTCACTTTCTGTATATAATATATCACGATATGACCAAAAAGTCAAGTAGTAAATATATACAAATATTAACCCTCTGATTTGTGCAAGTTGCCGTTTCGCACTTTAAATCGCTAAAGTGTGTGCCCGGCCGCGAACTTCAACGCTTTAGTGTATGAAAGTGAGTGCTTGCAAAAGAGCCACGGATTGATGCTCTCCCCGTGGCTCTTTTGCGCTATGGTCGACGGCTGAATTCCTCTCACCGTCGTTTTGGCTCGTCCTGCCGTCCCTTTTCCAGAGCCACGGGTTGCGGATTGGGTACCGCTTGGTTCACACTTGTATACCGCGTAACAGGACTCCGCGCGGTCGAGGACTTTGTCGTGGGAGGCTTACGGACTCTCGTGGGTCACACCCTCACCTTCTTGGGGTCTCTTGGGCTTGGCTCCCCTTCCCTCACTTTCTGTATTGAGTATACCACGAAGAAACAGGTTTGTCAACTGGTAAAATGCACAAATTTAGGAACTTTTTCTTGTGCAAAATGACAATCGGCCGCCCGGGCACAAACTTTAGTACATTAAATCGTGAAAGGGCGTCGGATTTACCAACGCCCAAAACCTACCAACCGAGTGGGATTATCCTCACGCTTGCAAATGCGCTTTGCAATCTCATAAACGCCATTTTCGCCACTTTTTTCATAGATTGTGACGGATTTGGCCTGACCGCTTGCGGTGTATGCGTCAATCCATTCTTGCACTTCCTTTTTGCTGTTGGTACTGTCGAAAATCGTCAATCCGTTTTCAACTTCTACCACGATTTGAAAATTCTTTACCTTTGCCATTTTTTTTATTTCCTTTCCTTTTTTCTATTTGTATTATATCATGCTTCCTGTTTTAACCTGTCGTTTTAATGGTACAGATATATTTTAGGTTTTTTCTCTTATTTTTAATTTGGGTATTTTTTGGGAAAAATAGATTTTTTTGAAAAATTTTGAATTACATTTTCTTCAAAATTCCCAAAATATTTTTTTCATCAAACGCTTTGCCGTTCCAATTGTCACGGTTCGGCTTTTCGTCATCAAACAAAATTCCGAAACCGTAATTCTGCTTCGGCGTTCCGTAAGGCACAACGAACACATTCTCAAACTTGACGCTTCCGAGATGCTTCATAAGCCACTTGCGCTTCGCTTCGGCAACCGCTTCATTGTACTCGTTACTTCCGTTCTTCGCCGTCCAACTAATGACGTTCACGGTGTAACCGTTGCGCACAAGACGATTGAGAATACGAGCAAGAGAATTCATATTGACCAACGGCTTTGCCTCGACATAAGGGCGAACGTTCTCATTCAGAATATCATCAAGCCAACCGTTCACGCCGTACAGATTGGCAATCGTTCCGTCCATATCAAAGTAGATGTTCTTCATGGTCCTAACCTCTCTTTCTGTATATAATATATCACCTTTTTCAGAAAAAGTCAATATTTTTAGGTTCGTTAAATTGCATAAAATTTTAGGAATTTTTTTGACATTATTTTTTGCTTTAAATCGCTAAAGTCTGCGGCCGGGCAAAAACTTCACCGCATTAAAGCGGCGAAGTGTGATTTTTACCTTTTACGATAGTCCCAAAGTTGGCGAACTTCCATATTATAGTAAGTATTATTTTTGGTGCGATAAAACAGTTTCTCAAAAAATCGAAAACCCTCTTTTTCAATCGCTTCGATGTCCTCTTCATTGGTGATTGCGACCCATTCACCGAAAACGTGTTCATAACCTTTTTCCACACGCAGGAAGTCGAAAAACATCTGTTCAACAACTTTCAAGTCCTGATTCTTGCGGATTTCGCAAGTTGCGACCAACTGAAGCATGGGATTGGAAGTGCGGTAACAATGAAAACGGCTTTTGAGAGTGTCGCTTGTGATACCCGACTTCATCAGTGCAAAGTCACGAGATTTGCGGTCAAGCATGATATACAGACGGTCGGCTTTATTGGTCGGCAGTTCTGTGGCATTGTAAGTAGTCATTTCTTTTATCTCCCTTTCACTTTCTGATTATATTATAACATATTGATTCGTACTTGCCTATTGGCAGACTATACAAGATTAACGCGCTTGGTTTGTTCAGTTTGACGATGGGTTAGTGGTGGTTCGACTTGCGTGGTTAGGCTTGTATAGTTAGGTTGCATGGTTGGGCTTGCATAGATGGGCTTGCATGGCTGGCTGGCTCGTTGAGGCTGGCTCACGCCCACTCGCCCCTGGGCGTGCCGTTGCACTGGCTCGTTTTTTTCTCGAGCCAGTGCATCATTTTTCCGCTGACCGCTTTGAAACGGATAACCTGACGGTCACTCGCAAAATAGCTCCAAGCGTCAACAAAGCTTTCAAACTCCGCTTTGTTCATGTTGTAAACCACAATGGTATCATCCACCAGTACCACAAAGTCCCAATTGGTAGAGTGGACACGAGCAAAGTAATGACGCTTGACGCTCTCAAAGTCATAACCAAGCTTGACGCTGGTCAGCGTGGCTTTACCACTCTTAACACTGGTCTCGGTCTCGGGGATATCGCTTCCCTTGTCAAACGGAGTATTGGCGTCTTTGGTAGAGCCAAACCCTTTGCAAAGCTTGTCAGCCACTTCCAAAAACTCCCCGCTATTCATCCAGTGCTCGCCGTCAAAGCTATAGGGCGCGCCCTTGTGCATAGCGTCAAACTGATAACTAAAGCGGATACGATAAACGGTCTTTTTCATTGATAAATCCCCCTTTACTTGCTATAGACCAGCGTGACGGGCTTTTCCCAATCACGAATAGCTCTGTACTCGCCGGAGAACGATTTGAAAGTCTTGTGCGGAATAGTGTAGACCGCTTTGACCATGGTCAAATCATAGTCCGTCAGATTGTACTCGGTCCGCCGTCCGCCGGAGTAGAAACCCCATGCCTTGCGAGCGGTCTCGGTCTCAATCTCAATCACGGCGTACTCTTTGACGATACCAGAGAAGCCCCAATCGTCAAGGGCGGTCTCTACAATGCGGTCGATTTTGTCCGTCCGATTGTTAGCAAAGAAACAAATGCCCTTGCTATTGGTATCATATTTGAGAGACCAGTCACGCTCGGAGTGAATACGTTCTCCACTCATAATGCTATTAAATTCACGCTCGGAAATGAAACGGAAAAGACGCATTAAAAGCAACCCCTTTTTATGATCTATCTACCATGTATTATAAAGGATAGAAATACTAATGTCAATCAAAAAAGCACAAAAAACCATTGTGCAAATGTACACAAAATATCCGGGGGTATTTGTGGGAAATGACGAATAATTGTAACAAAAAGTTACAGGGGATGGAAACAAATTCTACCGAAGTAAAAAATTGAAAAGTCTTTATGTTTTTTCTACTTATATAATAGACAAATATAATAATCCCCCTTTGGAGGCCCTAAAATGGGAGTTACAACTGAAAACATAAAAAACATAATTGCTGCGGCGCACCCAAATGGAAATTTAATACACAAAGCAAATGAGCAGCTCGATATCCAAGCGCAAATCGCCCGCGAGCAAACTCTTTATAGTAGAATGGTTAATCCATTAACTCATTAGCCAATTCGTGATATTAAAGAATTAAACTAGGCTATCCTCGACATGGATAAAATCTATAAGCTCGGCGCGCTTCTACCCCATGGCTCAATAAATGGAGGCGAAGTAGAACGCCTTTTATCTAATCCACCTTATGGAAATGGAAATGGATATAATTTAAAATTGCGTGGACATAATAAGTTTACTGAAAAAGAACAAGTCGATATTAAGGCCCACTTTCAAGATTTAGCTAATCTTGCAATGGATAGATTAAAAGCCGATCCAAAATTATCAGAAGAGTTATATAAGGCAAGTGCTCAATAGGCTTTAGATATGGCCTTTTTAGCAATGAGTACATTGAACATTAATAATAAATCTGGTGGAGGTACTGTAACTATTTTTGGTTCTAAAAGTTGGTTTAAACAAGACACAAAAGGAGTTGTAGCAAGATTATTAGATACCAGTACTCCATTAAAACTTTTTGAATTAAAATCAACAAGAATTATAGAAAAAATGCGTGGTAGCGGCCGTACTAAAAATGAACGCGGTGAAGTCGGCGGCATGATGGAAGGCATTTAGTATAAAAAAGATAATGGCGCAGAAATTATATTTAATCCAAATTTAAATAATTTATCTACTGATGCTTTTAATAGTTTATATGCATATGCAGCCGAACATAAACTTTTAGAAAATGACTTATAGTTAGAAGGGAAAAACTCTTTAGGCACTGGTGACACCTCTCCAATGGATGTAAGCGCCGCAAAATGGAAGTCAGATGTTTTTGATGCTATGCGTAAAGCTTTAAGCGAAGGAGAGCTTGGAAATTTAATCCCAAATATGGACTTCAATTAGATTTTAGATGATTTATTAGGATAGTATAATGTATATGAAAATATTGCACTCGGTCGTTCTATAAGTAACTTACGTGGTTTTACTGGCGAATTAAGAGCAATTATAATTGCACATTTACTATTCCCCAATGATACGGCCGCCCTACTCGGAAAAGCAAAAGTTCAATTAGAAAATTCTTTTAGACGAGAAGATGCGCCCATCGACGTAGCAATTCAAATCTTTAAAACGGTTTATGGCATACAAGTCAAGAACGTTTCAGAACTAGATAGTTATTCATGGGGTAATTTTCGTAATAGTGACGGTATGACTATACCAAACTTTTATATTGAAAGATTATAGGAAAGTTTAGATGATGAAGAAAAGAAATTCTTTGGTGCATATGTATATAACTAGCCAGTAAGTGATTACCCAAATCCATACGAAGAAATTTACGCAGGATTTTAGCCTGCTTTTGTAAATGAATTTGTACCTGTTTATAAAAAGTTAGCGTTGTATATTATTCGTTAGATTACAAAAATTTAGGGAACCAATAATCCTATTTTAGCTGGCAATACTACATTAACCAACGATTTATTTTTTATGAATAATAAGATTATCCCAGCATCAGCCTTTTTAATGGCAATGTAGAATAAAAGTAGTGATTTAATAACTAGTTCTTTTACTTTAAGAAAGGCTCCCTATCCTGGGTACTATCGTTCTGGCGCAAAATAGCCAGCAGATTACGGTAGTTATACAGATTAGGCCAGTATTAGTTATGAAATTGATGTACAGTTTTCAAAACTTTTAACTAGCGCATATAATGCGTCTTGAAAATTTGACTTTTCCTCCCTCTTGTGGTATAATAATACCATAGGGAGGAAAAATTAATGCCAAAAAACCGCTTAAAACTAAATTTCGAACTAGAGAGCGCAGAAGATCGCACCCAATTTATAACGGAATATCTGCCTACTCTGGATTTTTCGCTCTCTGAACACGAACTCGACACAATTTCAAATTATATCCTATGGGGAAAGGACGCAAAAGGCCGCAACGTTCAATAGAATGGCGAAATCGAACTCAAAAAGTGGACCTCAACCCCAACCGAATCTCTCGAAGCCCTCGCCGAAACCCCCGGTTTCTAGGAGACTTCAGTGCGGCCGCTCAGTGAGCCGCCAATTCGTATACAGCGTACCGTTTTTAGTCGATAGGCTGCACTTCAACAGGCCCCAGACCACCTCAAACCAGTTTTTGAGGATTTGTTTAGATAGATAGATGAATTAGAACTAGAATTAAATTATTACGAGCTTTGGAGTGGAAAACGCAAATTACCGCCCCGCGAAAAACTTGAACAAAATTTCACAGAAGAAGAAAGACGTAATTTGAATGAAAAGGCATTAAAACTTTCGTAGTATCGTTATTTAAAACTTAGACATTTATTGGTAGATTTAAGAACATAGTAGTATACATATTATGATACGTATAAAAACTAGATATTATCCCATCCAGGTGCACGAGAACCAGTTTTAACGTCGGAAAATATATATATAGGTGAAGATATTAGTATCTACCCCGTCGGTCTTAAGACAAATTCTGCGCTTTCGGAAAAAATTTTTAATTGCGCGCGGCCACCTGCGCCGGATGACTTCGATGAAGAAGAATTGGAAATTATCAGTCACTTATTATGGTAGCCATAGACAAAGAATTATATTGACTTTACGAAAACGGATCATGTATTAAATGTGTATTTAATGCGCGCAGACCTAGAGGATCAACAACTTGAAGACCCTCATAATATATACGGCGCGGCCGCCCGCATTTTGGATACATTGAAATACTATGAAATTCACGCAAATTTATCTTCTTTATAGAAAGATTTATTGGAGTTAAAATTAAAGAATACATCAAACTTAGACATCGCAAAATATTTAAATAAAACATATAACAAATCATATAACGAGAACTATATTTCTACTATCTTTCATTAGAAGATTATTCCTTCTGTTGCAAATGCGGCCTTGGCGCATAGAGAGATATTAGAAAATATTTTTTATCCTGAGAACTTTAAAAAGTGTAAGGATTGCGGCAGGGTTTTACTTATGACTAGTGATAATTTTGTGAAGTAGAAAAAATCATCTGATGGATTTTCACCACGTTGTAAGTAGTGTGAAAAGGTAAAAAGGAGTAAATATAAATGACACAAAACGATAAATTAATAAAATTGATTCCAAAATTAGATGCAGTATAGTTTGCAGGATTAGCTCGTATTCTAAAAGTAAAGCTAGTAGAAGAAAAGAATCCAGAAGGTGAAACTGCGGCCGACCGATACCAAGCGCGCGATTTTATGGATGTTTTGGATGATGTACTTAAAAATTTCAGTTTGAGTACACGTACGCGCCGTCGTGAAATTTTATAGATATTAAATGCAGCGATAAAAGCGGGTGACGATGATGCCCATAATTCCTAAAATTCCGAACACGGCGCGCGGTCAAACCAAACAATGCTCTTGCTGTGGAAAATCACTTCCTCTTTCATAGTTCTCTAAAACTCATAACTTTTTCTATCCAGATGGGTACTTACCGTTTTGCAACGGTTGCATAGCCGAGCAAATAGACGCCCATGAAGGTAGCTGGGAATTTATAGATTAGGTCTGTATGTGGGCAGGAATCCCTTTTATTGTAAAAGAATGGGAGCGAGTTAAAGGAATTACACTTCCAACTGAAACTTGGGCAACTTATGCACGTATTTTTGCAGATCAAGAATACGAATCGCTTGGATGGAAAGATTATTACAATCAATATAAAAAGCTTCGTGAAGTTGGATTAGTGGAAGAAGAAATCCCTGAAGTGCGCGAGCAACGTTACAAGAATTTGAGACGTAAGTGGGGTGAGAATTATGATGACGAAGAACTCAACCACTTAGAAGACCTTTATAAAGGACTTCTGAACACTCAA
>Ga0310786_10006357_pt1 | contig 15742 bp, 13 predicted proteins | sample AusTroGonzalo_MG_FD_203881 | JGI IMG/M metagenome (GOLD analysis project Ga0310786, IMG submission 203881) | Bovine rumen microbial communities from tropical cattle in Woodstock, Queensland, Australia - Gonzalo_03 (v2) (version 2) | ecosystem: Host-associated > Mammals > Digestive system >... | reverse complement strand
CGAAGACCGCAAGAACGGCGTCAAGCCGCGCTACGACTTCATCGAGGTGATGGCGTGCCGCGGCGGCTGCATCGGCGGCGGCGGCCAGCCCTGCCTCGCTACGGACGAGGTACGCGCGCAGCGCACGGCCGGTCTCTACACGGACGACGAGAAGTGCACGCTTCGCATGAGCCACCTGAACCCGCAGGTCACGGCCCTCTACCAGGACTATCTGGACGGCAAGACAGGCGCGCAGGGCGGCGAGAAGGCTCACCACCTCCTCCACACGAAGTACCACAAGCGCGAGGTCTATCAGTTCAAGGCTTGACGTACGCACGTGTTCCCAGACGGGCGCGGATTCTTCCGCGCCACGTAGACGATGCCGCCCCCTCACGGGGCGGCATTATCTTCAGCGGCCTTATTTGAATTGTATGTTGGGAACATAAAATGGTATAATATACATATCGTTTTGGAGAAAAATATAATGGAAGAGAATGAACAAGGCGTGCAAACGCATCCTGAGTTCGAGGTGGACTCCTGCAAGGGCTGCGGCAGGTGCGTGGCCGCGTGTCCGCGCAAGTGCCTTGCCATGCAGTCGACGTTCAACAAAATGGGCATCAAGCCGGCCGGATATCTAGGCGAAGGGTGCATAGGCTGCGCGATGTGCTTCTACAACTGCCCGGAACCCTACGCGATACGCGTTGTAAAAGCGTGAGAAGGTGAAGACGATGACTAAGTTTGTCAAGAGCAACGAGGCCGTGGTGATCGGCGCGCTCTATGCGGGGTGCGACATGTACTTCGGCTATCCGATAACGCCAGCGAGCGAAATCGCCCATGGTGCGGCAAAGTGGTTTCCGATGCTTGGGCGCACATTCGTGCAGGCTGAGTGCGAGACGGCGTCCATAAACATGATGTTCGGCGCCGCCGGCGCCGGCAAGCTTTGCATGACTGCGACCTCCGGCCCCGGATTTTCGCTCATGCAGGAAGGGCTTTCATATCTGGCAGGCGCCGAACTCCCCGCTGTTATCGTTGACATCAACCGTGCCGGGCCCGGCCTCGGAAACGTCTATCCAGAGCAGAGCGACTACACTCCGGCTGTCAAGGGCGGAGGGCACGGTAACTATCAGACGTTCACCTTCGCCCCCGCTAGCGCGCAGGAGATGTGCGACTTCACGATCAAGGCGTTCCAGATGGCCGCAAAATGGCGTACACCGGCGATTGTGTTCGCCGATGGACTCCAGGGCCAGATGATGGAGACGGTGACGCTTCCGGAGGCAGAGTGCCCGCGCCCCGATTTCTCGGCTTGGGCGGCGCAGGGCGAGCCTAAGACCCGCCAGAACCTCGTGAAGTCAATCTTCCTCGACGCCGCCGCGCAGGAGGTCTTCAACGACCATCTCCAGCGCAAGTACGATGACATGGCCTCCGACGCCGAGGCCGAGACGTATCTCGCCGACGATGCGGATTTGCTCATCGTGGCGTTCGGCATCGCAAGCCGCATCGCGCGCACCACCGCAGAGGCACTTCGCCGCAAGGGACTGAAGGTCGGCGTGTTCCGCCCGATAACGCTCAATCCTTTCCCGCGCCAGCAGCTGGCGGATGCCGTCACGGGAGGGTCGCGCTCCTGCGCGACCACGAAGAAGATCATGACCATCGAGCTGGACGCAGGCCAGTTTGCCGATGACGTGCGCCTCAATCTCGCAAAGGCGGGCTTTGGCGCCGAGGCGGCGAATGTGATGATGATCCATCGCATGGGCGGGCAGGTCGTGACCGTCGACGACGCCGTGAAGGCCGCGAAGATGATCTTAGGAAAATAGGGGGATTCGGGCACGATGACTGCGCAGAGGCACAGAGAGACCGAGAGAACGGAGCGGACACTTGCAGATGTGTCTGCTGGTGCCTCGTGCGTTCTCGTAGGAACGTACTGGCCGGAGCAGATGAATGAATGGATGCTGCCGAAAGGGTATTACAACTACCCGGTTCGTGCAAAGACCGAGGAAACGATTCCTGCAGAGCGACTTGAGCAAATCAAGGAACTGTGGCTTTACAACCACAAGACGGGCCGCACATGCTTTGCTGCCGAGTTTGTGCGCATCGCGACGAAGAAGGATCCTGAATTCGCAGGCTATCCAGTCGGTACAAAGCAGCATGGCGCAGGCGGCAAATATTTCCTTTTCAAGGTCACGCCGCTTGCCAGGCCGTCGGCGGCGCTGCGCCGCGCTCCGGTGGTGGTGCGACTTGCGGACTTCGCGCACGATGACGACCTCAAGGCCGGTATCAAGAAAGTTTATCTCGGTGGTCAGGCGACGGAAGAGGAGAAGAACCAGTTCCTCGGCCGGCTGCTGCCTGCCGATGTCTGCAAATGCGGTTGCAAACGATTGAAGGTCTGCAATAGTGCGTTGCAGTTGGAATTGTGGTGTACGGGAAGTAGTTATGCAGACGAACTCTGTCGCTATCTTGGAGGATCGGATGTAGCACCCTTGTTTTTTTGCGGGGAATCCTTGTCCGTCCTGCATCAGTTGCCGTCATCGTGCATAGATTGCTGCATGACGAGTCCGCCATACTGGAACAAGCGACAATATGAAGACGGGGGAATAGGATTGGAAGCGGATTATCGAACTTTCATAGATAATCTGCTGGCAATCTTTGCGGAAGTGAAGCGCGTATTGAAGCCAACTGGTTCTTTCTGGTTGAATATCGGCGATACGTACTTTGACAAAAATCTTCTCAATATTCCGTCGCGCGTGGCGATTCGCATGCAGGATGAGCAGGGATGGATTTTAAGAAATACGGTGATTTGGAACAAAGTTAAAGGATGCCCTGATAATTCAGATGACAAGTTGCGAAATATTTATGAGCCGATATACCACTTTGTCAAGAAAGCAAGAGGGTACTATTACGATGTTGATAGTGTAAGAAACAAGCCGCATGAGGCAAAGGTTGTCAACGGTGCGGTAGTATCCGCGACAGGAGTTTCAGGGGTCCGATACAAGCGGAAGATAGAGATGTCAACCAATCTGACTCAAGACCAGAAGTCCGCAGCTCTCTCTGAATTGGAAGCCATTCTCCGTAAGGTGCAGAGCGGTGAAGTTGCAGACTTCCGCATGATTATCAAGGGAGAGCAGCGCACTACTCATTCCGATTCCGAAAGGGTGTCGGGGCGTGCGAGGGAATTGCACGAACGCGGATTCTATTTTCTTAAATACAATCCCAAAGGGACAAAACCAAGCGATTTGTGGGATATCATCCCCGAAGATACGCAAGGTCGCGAAACGCATTTTGCACCGTATCCAGAAGACTTGTGCAAAATGCCTATATTGCTGACATGCCCGCCAGACGGTATCGTACTTGATCCTTTTTCTGGAACTGGAACAACTTCCATTGTCGCGCGTTCCATAGGTCGTAAATCGGTTGGCATTGACATTTCTGCTACGTATGTAGAGGCCGCGAAGAAGCGCATCAAGGCCCGTTTTGCCCAGGGTGAATTCAACTTTTGCAATAATTCGACTGAAAGGAGGAGTTGACTACATGAACAAAATTGTTGAATTCTTTGGAATCGACTGTCGTTCCCCTAACATTGATTTGCAGCAATCCTTAAAGGCGCAACAATGCCCTTATAGATGCGGCAAGTGCATTAAGACCCGGAAGAGCAAGGCGTCAATAGCTATTGGAACCTGTACGGTGTCATATCAGGATTCTGCCGTCATTATTTGCCCATTCAGGCTACTTGAGAAGAACCAAATTTTTATCGACTGCCTTCATCTGCTGACTTTGCACGAACCCGGCAATGAGATATATCGTGTCCCAGAGGTGAAGCTTGCAGGAGGAAACGTTGATTATTTCCTTGTGTCCGCACGGGACAGGAAAGTTGTTGATTTTGTCGGTATTGAATTGCAGACGCTTGACACGACGGGAACACTATGGCCTGAACGGCAAAGATTGTTGGATGCCAACGGAGTCGCGGTCGCACGGAAGGACATTCGCAGTAAAAGCACCTTTGGAATGAACTGGAAGATGACCGCGAAAACAATCCTTGTCCAGATGCACCACAAGGCGCGAACTTTTGAGGCTATGAACAAACATCTTGTCCTTGTCGTGCAACAGCCGCTCCTGGAATATATGAAACAGGAGTTTGACTTCTGTCACATGGCAGAAGGGAAGGCTGTATTGGGTGATGCAGTACATATTCATTCGTATAAATTTGATGATGCAGAAAGTACGCTCAGGCTGAAAATGCAGTCGCGACTCAGCACGGACGCCAGTGGCATCGGAAAATGCTTAGGTTTAAGTGCCAATCCTAACATGGATTTGAAAGCTATTGTCGCACGGCTTGAGCCTAAACTAACAGACGGCAATCGACTTTTGCTGTGAAACACCATGATTACTGTTTTCTCCATAGTGTTTTACGACAATAGCGGCGAATCATCGCCGCAGGTGAAGCTTTATTTGTCAGAAGATGATGCCATTGCTTCTGTCGTTGCCGATGTCGCGAATTTTCGTTCGCTTCATGAAGATGTCGAATGTCCACTGGATGATGAAGTACTGACTTCCCTTAAAGAAGAAGGCTTAGTGTCTTTCGTATCGGTGGACGGGATCGAGTACTCATGGAAGATTGATAGTCATCCTGTTGCGGTTCATGGTGGCAAGGAGGTCGTCTTATGAGGATTGACCAAGACATACTCTATGCGCCATGCCCGTGTGGAAGCGGGAAGAAGTTCAAGTTCTGCTGCTTCGAGAAAGTGCGGGACGAACTGCACGACAACCCCACCGTAGAGGAAGTGCGGTCTGTTGCAAGGGACATGTTCGCCCCATTCTCATACGATCAAGGCGTGGACAAGGTGGCCGACAGCGCGGCACTGCAGAAGGCGATGGAAGGCGCGAAGGCGTTAGAGCGCAAAGATTTCTTGGAGGCTGCCGACTTTTTCCACGAAGCGAGGTCAATGTGCCCGAACATGATCTCGGCATGGGTAAGCGAAGCAACCGCCCTCTGGCACTACGGCGAATACGAAAAGGCCGTGGAAGTGCAGCGCGAAGCGCTTGCTCGTCCAGGAGTTAGGAGTGTGTTTGGCTGGGCTCAGCTGGCAGAGTTTGAATACGCATTCGGTAATGACGCCGCCTACAAGCGTTGCATCGCAAAGGCAACCGGGGAGACGGGCGGCATCCTCGATGCCGATGCGGTCAAGACTTGCGAAGCGCTGGCACTCGGAAGGCGGCACTCTGAACTCTACGAGTACGCGAAGAAACACGATGCGGAGCAAGTTCCTGAAATTGCGCTCTTGGCTGGAATCGCGGCGGCCAACCTTTGCGAGTGGGCCGATGCTGCGCATTTCCTTGAGTTTGCAAACGACTATTCCGCTGGCAATGAGAACTCGGCCGACATGGAGAATCGCCTCGACGAGGACAAGCCCCAGTCTCCCTATCCGCTTGGCGAGTGGCCGTATTTCGACATTAAGACGTATCCGCCGTTACCGTTTGTGGGGAAGCCAGTGTCTGAAAGACGCCCAGAACATCGGAATGTCGTCTGTGACCTGGCGGAGATTCTGCTCGTCAAGGGTTGCATCGACAAAGGCGACGCATTGGAGGCGATTGCGCCATACGACGGGGGCCGCGCCTCGCGGCTCCGCAAGTTTCTCGCGAGGACGGACGCATTTAGAGAGGTGAATGCGGATTATGAAAAGCACCACTCCTCCGGCGGTGAAATCGCGATGCAGAAGGCACTTGTCGATCTTGGATACGAGGAAGTCGAACTCAACGACACGGCGCAAACATGCCGGCGGATGCCTGACGAGGCCGACTACAGGGAATTCTGTGAGGCGACGAACGCTGTCCTTTTGCACAAGGTGAAGCCCGGATCGCAACAATGGGATGAGATACGAAAAACTTTTGCCTTTCTCCATGCGAAGTATCCCGACCATGCTCAATGCTGGATGAATTACGCCAGTATGTTCGAGCAGGAGGGCAAGCCGGAAGCCGCAGAGTCAATGGCTAGGACGATATTCAGAATCCATCCCGACTACATCTTCGCGGCTGCTGCAATCGTGAAGACGTCTATTCGCGACGGAGACCTTGAACGAGCCGGAGAGGTTGTCAAGTCATTCAGACTTCCCGCCCTGCTCCATCCGCAAGCCTACATCATGTGGCTTGACGTGAGGCGGCAGTACTATGAAGCGGTTGGCGATGACGCGAGACTTCAGAATGCGCTAGATGCGCTTGACAGGCTGGAGGCCATTTATCCAGAAAGTGCCATATCGGCACCGAAATCAAAACGACGAAAGAAATGAAGACGATTGAGCAAAAAGGAATGTACCGGAAGTTCCCGCGCAGCGGGAAGGACACGCGCGTCACGCACTATTGCGCTGGATGCGGCCACGGCATCATAAACAAGCTTGTGGCCGAATGCTGTGCGGAGATGGGGCTTCAGGACAGCACGATCTTCGTCGATCCCGTCGGCTGCGGCGTGTTCACGTACTACTATTGGGACGCAGCGCACATCTCCGCCGCGCACGGACGCGCCTCCGCCGCCGCGACCGGCGTCTGCCGCGCGCGCCCCGATGCCGTCACCATCGCCTATCAGGGCGACGGCGACCTTGGCGCGATAGGCTTCAACAACGCCTTCCAGGCCGCATCGCGCGGCGAGAAGTTCGGCTGCATCTTCATAAACAACTCGCTGTACGGCATGACCGGCGGGCAGATGGCGCCCACCACGCTTGAAGGCGAGAAGACGACCACGACCCCGTTCGGGCGCGACCCGTCCATCACCGGCCATCCGCTCCATGTCTGCGAAGTGTTTAATCAGCTGCAGGCCCCGGTTTACATCGCCCGCGTGTCCGTTGCCGACACCAAGCGCATCATGCAGTGCAAGGCCGCCATTCGCAGGGTCTTCGAGATACAGCGCGATCACAAGGGATATGCTTTTCTTGAGATCCTCAGTCCGTGCCCAACGAACTTCGGCATGAACCCGATCAAGGCGGCCGAGTTCTGCATGAACGAAATGGAGGCGGAGTTTCCCCTTGGCGTGCTGCGCGACACTGGTAGGGCGGCGTGCCCCCACGCCGCCGCGGACGCGCAGGCGCGCGTCCCTCCCGCATCCGCGACTCTTGCCGTCAAGCCCGTTCCGCAGTTCGCCTCGTGCGCGGAGCTGTTCGGCGTTCCCGATGGCGTCGATGCGCCGCCGGCGGAGAACGATTCGTCTGTGCCGGAGCGTCGCTTCAAGTTCGCGGGGTACGGAGGTCAGGGAATCCTTTCGCTTGGCATTTGCGTTGCGGAGGCGGCGCGCCTCGAGAAGCGCCACACGCTGTGGTTCCCGTCGTATGGTCCGGAGCAGCGCGGCGGATCGGCGTCTTGCTCGGTCGTCGTGTCCGGCACCCCGATAGGTTCGCCTACGGTGGAGCATCCAGATGTGCTCGTATGCATGAACCAGCCTTCCTACGAGCGCTTTGTGGATGACGTGCAAAGGGGTGGAATGGTCATCGTCGATTCCACCGTACCGATCACCCGTCAGCCGCCGGAGGGCGTTACGCTCCGCATCGTGCCCGCAATAAACATGGCCGAGGAATTCGGCGTTCCCAAGGCGGCGAACACGATGATGCTGGCGGCGCTCTGCGCGTTCAATGCGACCGGCCTTCGCCGCGAGAATCTCGAGACTGCGCTCTGCGCGTCATTCAAGAAGAAGCCCCAGCTCATCGAAAAGAACCGTGAGCTTCTGCGCAAGGCGGAGGAGAGATTGTCATGAAGATAACATTCCACGGCGCGGCCCAGACCACCACCGGATCGATGCATCTGGTGGAGGCCAACGGCAAGAAGATACTCCTTGACTGCGGTCTCTACCAGGGCCATCGCAAGGAGGCTTTCGAGAAGAACCGCAACATGCCGATCGATCCAAAGTCGATCGACTATGTGCTTCTCTCCCATGCGCACATTGACCATGCCGGCAACCTTCCGCAGCTTGTGCGGCACGGTTTCCGCGGGCGCGTCATCTGCCGCCGCGCAACGCGCGATCTCTGCGATGTGATGCTGCGCGACAGCTGCTGGCTCCAGCAGCGCGATCTGGAGTACGTGAACAAGAAGCGCAAGGCGCAGGGGAAGAATCTCTTCGAGCCGCTGTACGAGCAGCGCGACATCGACATGCTCATGCCGCTTTTCGAGACTGTGCCGATGCACCATCCTCGCCTGCTGGGCAACGGCCTGACCGTCACATTCCACAATGCCGGGCATATTCTGGGGTCCGCGCTTGTGCAACTGGACGTCCAAAGCCAACATGGCCATGACCATCGACTTCTCTTCACCGGCGACTTGGGTCAGCCGAATCAGCCGATCATAAAGCACTATGAGTATCCGCAGGGTGCCGACATCCTCATCACTGAATCGACGTATGCGGATCGTCTCCATCCAAGCGAAGAAGATGTTGAAGGGCGCCTCAAGAGCTACATAGACGACATCGTGCAGCAGCGCTCCAAGCTGATCATCCCGGCGTTTTCAGTGGGGCGCACGCAGCAGATTCTCTACTTCTTCAACAGGCTTCTATCTGCGAAGCGGATCAATCCCATTCCCGTGTTCATCGATTCGCCGCTTTCGCAGAAGGCAACCGCGATCTACGGCGACCACAAGAACTGCTGGAACGACGAGGCGTCGCGGCTCATAGCGTCAGGCGTCGATCCGCTTGTGTTCCCGGGCATGAAGTTCGTGGGCACGCCTCAGGAATCTATGGCGCTGAACGATCTTCGCGGACCGATGGTGATAATCGCCGCAAGCGGAATGTGCGAAGGAGGGCGCGTCGTCCACCACATAAAGAACGCCGTCGCCAATCCGCGCAACATAATCCTCATCGTCGGATTCCAGGCGGAGAGCACGCTCGGGCGCAAGCTTGTGGATCATAAGGATCCTATAAAGATACTTGGCGAAGAGTTTCCGCTCGAGGCCCGCGTCCACACCATCAACGCCCTCTCTGCCCATGCAGACCGCAACGGCCTGTTGAATTTCTTTGACGGCGTGAAGGGTAAAGTGAAGCATGCTTTCGCGGTGCACGGCGAACCTGAGAAAGTGTCGGCGATGGTGGACGCCCTTAAGGAGCATGGCGCGCCCAACGCGGTGGCGCCGGTTCCCGGACAGTCGTTTTCGTTTGATTGAGAGGTCGTTTCATGGCAAGGAAGAAAAAGGCAGTCGATCCGCGTCCCACATGGGACGAATACTTCATGGAGATCGCATTCGTCGTGGCGAAGCGCTCCAACTGCATGCGGCGCAAGGTCGCGGCAGTCGTGGCAAAAGACCGCCACATCCTCTCCACTGGCTACAACGGAACTCCGTGCGGAGTCAAGAACTGCTTTGAGGGTGGATGTCCGCGCTGTGCCGGCAAGACCCCGTCGGGCAAGGGTCTCGATGAATGCCTCTGCGTCCACGCCGAACAGAATGCCATCTGCCAGGCGGCGCTTTACGGCGTAAACATATCTGGTTCCACCATCTACATAACGCTTTCTCCCTGCCTCACGTGCGCGAAGCTGATAATCAATGCCGGCATCAAGGAGGTTGTCTATGCAGGGGACTACACGGCGTTTCTGGATACGGTCAAAGAAATGTTCCGCCAGGCGGGCGTCAAATGCCGGGCGTTCAAACCCCGTTTTATCCCCGGGAATTAAAACCCGATTCAAATAATTTCAAACATCGAAGGAAAAAATAATGAAAAGACATACGACTGTCATATCCATTGCCTTGGCGGCACTTTCGTTGAACGCATTTGGCGCAGGCGCGAAGACGTGCGGCCTCAGGGTGAACCGCCTTGACCATCCGGCGAATGTAGTCTCGCCGACTTTCTCATGGAAGATGGATTCCGCTCGCAGTGGCGCGGCGCAGACCGCCTATAGAATAACCGTGAGTGAAGCCTCTGGCGCCGTGGCATGGGATTCCGGCGAGATCAAATGTTCTCTCAGCGCTGCCGTTCCATACAAAGGATGCGCGCTCAAGCCGGCATCGCGCTATTTCTGGACGGTGTGGGTGAAAGACGAGACGGGCACTTGGCTCGAACCCGCCAAGAGCTGCTTCGATACGGCTCTTGACCCCGGTGCCTGGAATGCTTCGCTATGGATAGCCGCGCCTGACGCACAAAAGGCGAGCGCAGAGGACAAGAAGCTGCAGCGTTCGGCGCCAGGGACATCGTGCTTTGTGAAGACGGTCAGAAATGACAAGACCGTGACTGCGGCATGGTGGTCCGTCGCCGGCCTTGGCGTTTTCGAGGCGTATGTCAACGGCAAGCCGATATCTCGCAAACTGCCGTGCGGCAAAGAGATTCGCGATGCTCTCAAGCCGGGTTTCACGCACAGCCGCAAGACCAAATACGCCTATACTTACGATGTGACCCATCTTTTAAAGAATGGCGCAGACGAGGTCAACGTGTTCTCCGCCATGGTTTCCGCCGGATGGTGGCGCGATCAGATAGTCAAGTATATGGGCGAGACTTCATCCTTCCGCGCCGTTCTGATTCTGCGCCATGCCGATGGCACGGAGAAGCGCGTGCCGACGGATCTTTCGTGGAAGGCGGCCGTCGCCGGCCCGGTAATGCGCGCCGCTATCTTCGACGGCGAATACTATGATGCGCGCGCCGACATCTCGTGGATGACGACTGGCAATGGCGACAACTTCAAGCCCGTGGTCGTGAATGATGAGTTCAAGGGCGATGTTCTCCCCGTTCCCGGCGCAACCGTGGTCCAGCGCTGCGATATTCGCATTGCACCCAAACGCGCTTATGCCTGGAACGGCATTGACGATGCGGCGGAGGGTCGCTTCGGCAAGGTGAAGATCGTTCGCGAATACGCGCCCGACGGCGAATTCGCGATCTCCAAGGGCGATACGCTCGTCGTGGACTTCGGGCAGAACGCCGCCGCCGTGCCTTGCTTCAAGGCATCGGCAAACGCAGGCACCACATTGACAATCTGCCCAGCCGAGATGCTCAACGACGGCAATGGCCTCAAGAGCCGCGGCAACGACGGCCCCGAAGGATCCGTCTATCGCAAGAATCTTCGTGCGCTCTGGAAGAACGGCGCAATGGTCCAGTACACGTTTGCCGGGAAGGGCGACGAGTGCTATCGTCCGCAGTTCACTTTCTTCGGCTATCGTTACATGTCGATTACGGCGACGGACAACGTGACAATCAAGAAGCTCTCCTCGGTGCCGGTCACCTCGATCCTTGCCGAGAACGAGGTCGGTTCGCTTGAGACTGGCGTCGCGGATGTGAACCGTCTCATCTCCAATGTGAAGTGGGGACAGTATTCCAACTATCTCTCCGTGCCTACAGACTGTCCGCAGCGCAACGAGCGTCTTGGCTGGACTGCCGACACCCAGGTATTCTGCGAGGCCGCCACATACAACGCCGATGTGTATGCATTCTTCATCAAGTGGATGCGCGACATGCGCGACACGCAGCACGACGACGGTTCCTACACAGGCGTTGCCCCGCAGGCGCAGTATGGCGCGGAGCGCGGGGAGCAGCTTGGTTGGGCGGATGCCGGCATAATCGTTCCCTATACGATGTGGAAACAGTATGGCGATGTGCGCGTGGTGAACGAGAACTGGGAGTCGATGCGCCGCTATGTGGCCCTGATCGCCGAGAAGAAATTCGCTTCGCCAGCAGCTACCGGATATCAATGGGCCGATTGGCTTTCATACGAGAAACTCGAATCTTGCGGCGGCGGTGCCTTCGATAAGGGCCCCGACGGGAAACGTCGGCCGAAGCCCGATGCAGTAAAGTATTGGCAGTATCTTGGGTGCTGCTACTGGCTATGGGATGCGCGCATGATGGCAGATCTGGCGAAGGCGACAGGACGCTCTGACGAGGAGAAGGAGTATATCGCCATGGCGGAAACCGCGCGCGCGCATCTCCGCGAGAAGTTTGTGTCCGAGGATGGACTTCTCATCCCGCTCTTCCGTGACATGCAGACGCCGGCGCTCTTCGCCCTTAAGCTGGGATTGCTCGACGACAAGGCGGCAGATGCGACCAAGAGCGCACTGCTCCAGAACATCAAGGATCACGGCGATTGTCTGCAGACCGGGTTCTTGGGGACATCCATCCTTATGGATACGCTCACGTACAAGGCGAATGCGCCTGAAGTGGCATACACGCTGCTTCTGCAGCACAAGAACCCCAGCTGGCTCTATTCCGTCGATCAAGATGCAACGACCATCTGGGAGCGCTGGAACTCATACCGCAAGGACACGGGCTTTGGCCCTGTCGGCATGAATAGCTTCAACCACTATGCCTATGGCGCCGTTCTCGCATGGATGTACGGGACGATGGCCGGAATTCAGGAGGATGTCGCCTGTCCCGGTTTCAAGCACTTCATACTTGCGCCAATACCCGATTCGCGCATGGGACACGTCAGGGCCTCGTTCAATTCGCCTTACGGGCCCATTGCAAGCGAATGGACGCTAGGCGCTGCGGGCAGGTTCAAATGGACATTCACAATCCCCGCCAACACCACGGCCACCGTGACGATACCCGGCGGCGAGACGAAGGAATACGTTGCAGGAACTTATACGGTTGAGAAATGAGAATGCCCCGGCAACTTGAAAATCAAAGGTGAAACAAGAAAATGAACAAACTGACAGCTGATGAACTTCGCGAAGCGTATCTGAGCTTCTTCGAATCCAAAGGTCACAAGCGCATTTCCGGCGCATCCCTCATCCCAGAGAACGATCCCACCGTGCTCTTCACTACGGCCGGCATGCATCCGCTCGTTCCGTATCTGATGGGCCAGATGCCGCATCCCGGCGGCACTCGCCTCACGGACGTGCAGAAGTGCGTCCGCACGGGCGACATAGATGCCGTCGGCGACAGCGCGCACCTGACGTTCTTCGAGATGCTCGGCAACTGGTCGCTCAATGACTACTTCAAGAAAGAGGCCATCTCCTGGAGCTTCGAGTTCCTTACCACTAAGCTCGGCTTCTCGCCGGACCAGCTCTCCGTGACGGTCTTCAAGGGCGAGGACGGCATACCCGCCGATGAAGAGGCCGTTGAGATATGGAAGTCGCTCGGCATACCTGACGAGCGGATTTTCCGCCTGCCGCGCGAGGACAACTGGTGGGGCCCTGCCGGCACCACAGGTCCTTGCGGGCCCGACACCGAAATGTTCATCGACACCGGCAAGGAGAAGTGCGGGCCTGACTGTCGCCCCGGCTGCCACTGCGGGAAATACATCGAAATCTGGAACGACGTGTTCATGCAGTACAACAAGAACGAGCAGGGCGTGTTCGAGCCTCTGGGCCGCCACAATGTCGATACGGGCATGGGCGTCGAGCGCACGGTGTGCATGCTCAGCGGGTGCCCTACGGTCTACGACACGGAGATTTTCGCCCCGATCATGGCTAAGATCGACGAGCTCTCGTCTGCCGACGCGGTCGCCGCCCTCGACCCTGAGCTTGCGCTCAAGAGCCGCAGGATCATCGCGGACCACATGCGCACGGCCACGTTCATCCTGTGCGATCCGAAGGGCGGCGTCAAGCCAGGCAATGTCGGCGCCAACTACGTGTTGAGGCGTCTCATCCGCCGCGCCGTTCGCTACAGTCGTTTCCTCGGGATCGCCCCGGGCTTCACAGCGCTTCTTGCAGAGACGATCAGCAACAAGTACAAGCATGTGTATCCAGAGCTTGAAGTCAATCTCGCTTCCTGCATCGCCGATCTCGGCGCGGAGGAGAATCGCTTCAATCAGACTCTCGACAAAGGCGCCGCAATGTTCGCCAAGGTCGCCGAGCAGCTCAAGGCGCACGGCCAGACGAAGATTTCCGGCAAGACGGCCTTCAAGCTCTACGACACCTTCGGCTATCCTCTTGAAATGACGCTTGAGCTGGCCAAGGAACAGGGCCTTGAGGTGGACATCGAGGGCTTTGACGAGGCCAACCGCAAGCACCAGGAGCTTTCGCGCACGACATCGGCCGGTTCGTTCAAGGCCGGTCTGCAGGACAACTCAGCCGTCGTCACGCGCATGCACACCGCGACGCATCTTCTTCACGCCGCGCTTCACAAGGTGCTTGGCCCAACGGCGAACCAGAAGGGTTCCAACATCACTGCGGAGCGCCTAAGGTTCGACTTTACCTGGCCCGACAAGATGACCGATGATCAGATTCGCCAGACAGAGGCTCTTGTGAACGAATGGATCGCCGCCGCGATACCCGTCACGAAGAAGATGACGACAGTCGAAGAGGCAAAGTCGGAAGGGGCCATGGCGCTATTCGGTTCGAAGTACGGCGATGAAGTGTCGCTCTATTCCATCGGCGATGTCTCGAAGGAGATATGCTGCGGCCCGCACGTCGAGAACACGAGCGAGCTTGGCGGGTTCAAGATACTCAAGGAACAGTCGTCGTCGGCAGGCGTGCGCCGCATCAAAGCCGTTGTCTCGAACTTGAGCTAGTCGGCGCCATCGTGGAAGGGGGATGTTGAAATGACAGCAGAAGAGATTGCCGCAAAGATAGACGGGAAGGTGGAGGTGTCCGTTGCGGACGCTTCAGCCGAGGGACTTTATGTCGGTGACCTTCTTTCGGATGTGATGGGCCATGCCGGCGAGGGATGTGCTCTCGTCACGATCCAGAATCATCTCAACACGATTGCCGTCTGCACGCTTGTGGGGTGCTCGGTGATCGTCCTCTGCCACAATCGTCCGGTGCCGCCGGACATGGCGGAGGCCGCCGCGCGCGAAGGAGTTGCGATTCTTTCAACGCCTCGCTCGCAGTACGCAGTGGCGCGCGCGCTTTCCGAACTGCCTCCAGCAGAGCATTGAGGCGTGAAGTTCGACCTCCATATCCACTCCTGTCTCTCGCCGTGCGCGAATCTGGAGATGTCTCCCTCGGAGATAGTGAAGCGAGCGCTTGATGCTGGCATGGGCGGCATTGCGCTTACGGATCATCAGAGCGCGCGCAATGCGCCTGCAATTGCCGAGTGCGCCCGCCGCGCCGGTCTTGCGTGCCTTTTCGGTCTTGAGGTATGCACAGCCGAAGAAGTCCACACGCTTGCGATCTTCGATACGGTGGAGCAGGCGCTCTCGATGACAGATTGGGTTTACGAGGCGATGCCCAAGCGCGTGAACGACCCCGACACATTTGGCGATCAGCCTGTCGTGACGTGGGATGACGACATTGTCGAGATGGAGTGGCGGATACTTGCGATGGGCTGCAGGCGAACGATACCGGAGACGTCAGCTCGTTGCCATGAACTTGGCGGACTCTACATCGCGGCGCACATCGATCGCAGCTCGTTTGCCGTGTTCTCGCAGCTTGGCGGCATTCCTGTCGGGGATGGCGGCGTTGCGCTCTTTGATGCGGTGGAGCTTTCGCGCACCGCCGATGAGGCTGTATGGTTGCCGAAGGCGGAAGGGTATGCTGTCACTCGTTCATCCGATGCGCACAATCTTGATGACATTGCGCGAGTCTGGACGGAGGCTGATTTGGAAGATTTCTCAGTCAACGGACTCAAGGCCGTTTTTGCCGGGCGTTCCACGATGCTTTCGCCACGCCTCACCCGCTTTTGATTTGGGCGCACAAGCTCGCGTTTTTTTGGTATAATTTTCGCCGTCTTTTTGGAGGATTAGCTCAGTTGGTCAGAGCAGGACCTTTACACGGTCAAGGTCGGGGGTTCGAATCCCTCATCCTCCACCATTGCAAAATGGCGAAAGGGAGAAGTTGCTGAACTTTAGGGTCTTGGGTGGAATCAGAAACGCTGGTAGCCTGAACGCCGCGTGATCGCATTTTCAGCGGTTCGCCGTGTAGACAACCCATTCACAAGCCTATT
>Ga0310786_10006356_pt1 | contig 15744 bp, 18 predicted proteins | sample AusTroGonzalo_MG_FD_203881 | JGI IMG/M metagenome (GOLD analysis project Ga0310786, IMG submission 203881) | Bovine rumen microbial communities from tropical cattle in Woodstock, Queensland, Australia - Gonzalo_03 (v2) (version 2) | ecosystem: Host-associated > Mammals > Digestive system >... | reverse complement strand
GTTGAAGATTGGATATCACCTGCGCTTGATCCGATCTGTCCCTGTTCTGCAACAACAGAAGCAGTATATGTATGCAATAGAAAAGCGCTCTTTAGATCAGAGAGTTTGTCCTGTGTGTTAGCTTCGCCTACATAGCCATAGAACCCGGAAGCCATAGACGAAATCTTATTGTTAACAAGCACATATGCAGTACTTGCCGGGGCTGTTACTGTCCCTTCAAAGTTCAAATTGTTCGTAGTTGCTTTCTGTAATACTTTTAAACTGCTATCAAGGAAACACCATGCAGCCGCAGTATCCGATGCCCCTCCATATACGTGTGCGTGAAGCACTTTTCCCGGCTGACAAGCCGCAAGCCCGTAAAAGTATTCACTGCTTGATTGATAACTGCTTGTTGAATTGACAGCAGGAGTAGAATAATAACCTCTGCGGAAACCAAGCCACTTGTTCCCAAGGTCGATATATGATGCGTTATCAATGCTTTCGACATACGCACCGATATCCATTGCCAGTTCATTCGCCGTTCCTTCAGACACAGCGCCGATGTTTCCCCTGGCCGTCGCCTTCTGTGCATCTGTCAGGCTCTGGGTCGTGTCAAAACGGACAGACTTGTTCACGACCGTGACAGCCTGTTCATATGCAGCTTTGATCTCTGCCCAGGTCGGCTCAACCGGTAGCGGAGAGATCGTTCCGCCGGAATGGGTGTTATCAACCATACCGTCAACGATCCGAACCGTATCCGTGACGCTATTGCTCACGTCAACCAAACGGATCGCAAGGCAGAACTGTCCGTCATAGTTGTAACAGGCAGCCGGAAGCACAACTTCTGCTTCGTTTCCGCTGACGATATTCCCGGACGTAATGCTGATCGGATCGCCCTGCGGAGGCATAAAAACGCCCTGTACGCTCACGCCGACGAGGTTGACGGGTTCGCCGTTTCTGTACACGCGAACGCCGAAGTGGTCAGCGGCTCTGTCATTCAATCCGATAGAATGCTTCAGCCAGGACCGATGAATGTTTCCGGTTTCCAGGTTGAGATCGATCATATCCCGTTTGTAAACTGCCATAGCTCAGTTCCTCCCGTCAGTATTGTTTACGGTTATTCGCCGCTGCTCTTCGGCTCAAAGTTATTTGTCGCCCAGGCTTTCAGGCTGACGCTTAACCCGCTGACCTGGGCTATCGTGAATGCGTTTGCTTCGTCTGTCGCTTCCTGCACCAACCCGCCCACAGCTTCATCCGTCATCTTGTCGCCAGTGATGCTGTTGTTCAGCACGTTGAATCCTGCTGTATTTTTCAGATTGTACGCTTCGATGTTCGACAGCTTCATCGCCGTAATCCGTTCATTCACTGCGTCGAATTCGATTTCCGTAACCTGGACAGATACGCTCAGGTCGATCCGTGGATCTACCGCGATGACTGTGTCATACAGCCTGACCTTTTGCAGATTTTTGAATTGCTTGTATTCTTCCGTGTCTCCCAGGCGAACGAAGTCTATCGTGATTTCGTGTTTCAGCTTGTCGCACTTGTCCACGCTGTACCTGGCCCGCGCCTGCTTTGCCATTTCCGCCCGCAGCGTTTCCTTTGTCCATATTACTTCCGTCTCTGATCCATCGTCTTTTCCGACCTGGCCGTCAACCTTCAGCCGTTCCATCCGGATCACCGGATAATTACTGATATACTGGCTGTCGATCCAAATGTAATCATAATCAGGATCTTCTTCATCTTCATCCATCAAATACAGGTCGTTGCCGTCTTCGTCCTTCGCCACCGGCACGATCCTGGTGATCAGCTGGTCGCTTCCGATCTGCCAATTCACGCCCAGCATATTGTTGCCGTACCGGATCCGGAACCCCTGGTCTGTGTTGGTTTTCTCCATTACAAACAGATCCCAGTTGTCCCGCCGGAACGCCGCCTCGAACTGGGCGACGATTCCCTTGTCCGGGTCAAGGATCGCAAACATTCCGTTCTTTCCGCTCAGTTCCGCACTGTACAACCGGTCCGTGCTTGAGGTAATGTTCGACGCAATGGAACCGGGATAACTGATCATGAAGGCATTTTCAATCCATGACAGCGCCTGTGCAGGAGGCTGATTTACAATCTTAACGTTTTCCATCAGTACGCCGTTAAGGTCGTAGCTCACGTGTTCTGCCGTCACGCTGACAGTCATGTTTTTCGTGTCTACAGATACTTTTTTAATCCTGAACAGCTGCTCCGTGACCAGCCGGTCATGTGTCTCTGACGGCGTCAGGTGCCGTACATATTCCACCTGTGACGATTTGATATACCCGGTCAGGCCATATGTTGTAGACATCTGATACCAGCCGCTTTCCGGGCCGTCAACGTAATACAGTTCCGCGCCGGATTTGTTCTGAACCAGTACCGGATAGCCCGACGTCATGTTTGCGATCTTTGTCCACCAGCTGCTCCCGCTGGGAGCGAGGTGCTTATGAATCGCGTCGTCGTCATCCCAGTATGTGCACTGATAATTCTGATGGTAGAACGAAACCTGCGCGCCGACGCTGTAATTTGCCGTGATGCTCCACGGCTGGCATATGATCGGCACCGGTTCCGCCGGGCCTGTCCGCAGCGCCGCCCTTTCGGTCGTCCTGTATACGTCTACCTCCATCCCGGCATAGGCGTTTTCGATCAGTTCCGCCGGGATCGGCGCTTTTATGATAGCCTCCGGCTGAAGTCGCGCCCATTTATTGTCCGGATCGATCGGGTGTTCCATCGTCAGGTCATACTGTCCGGCTGCAACATTTTTGATCGTGCACTTCGTCGGCATCAGGATCGCGTCGCCGTTATTACTGTAATTGCTGTTCTCGATATCATATACACAGATCACAGGAAACGCTCCCTTCGTTTGATCTCTAACTTGCTCCATCCGCTGCCGGTGACCGTCTGACTCCCTACCGGAATGATCGGGAACAATCCTACCGTCTTATTGGTCACCAAATCCCCGCCGCTCAGTGTGATCATCTCCTGCGTTTCGCTGTCCAGCGTATACTTGACGCCGCTGGTCAGTCCGGTCATCAGCGTACTGTTTCCGCCAATCGTAATTACCGCCGTTGTCCCGCTGGCAGTCATTTTGATCCACGGGTATTCCGTCACATCGCCGGAGTTTATAATACCTGTACCGCTGCTTGTGATCTCTACGGTGGGCTCCTGCAGCAGTTCCTTGAGGGGCTGACAGTAGAACTGCACCTCTCCGGTCCAGATGTCCAGGTTGTGGCTGTGCTTGTCCAGGGTAATCGCACCGATGATCCGCGCCGGCTGCCGGCGGTCAGGTTCCCCGCTGAAGGTCACATATCCGGATCCGCGGAGCCACCTGTACACGTCCCGCACATGGTAGCCGCCCCTGACCTGGATCGTCGCCGTCTGAATGTAGCTGTTGAAGACGTTTTCTCCTTCAACGTATGTCAGATCGCCGCTCCGGCCAGGAATTTCCACGTGTTTTACACGCTCTTCAGGTCGAACGATAGACACAGGCCCCGCCAGGTCAACACCCATATTCCGGCAGTCGATGCCGTTCCAGATAAAATAACTTTTACCCATGTCAACAACTCCCGAATCCGCTCATCATCCGCTGCTGGGCGGCTGCCATTGCGGAGGCCAGCCCGGCCGCGTCCGTGCCGTTATTCATATACATAGACTCGACATAAAGGTTGCTGTTAAAGCTCCTGCTCTGTACTTCCCGTGCCGGCACGACCCGCTCACCCTTATGAAGACGTGCAAGGTATCCGTCATAAGGGACATACGGCAGTCCGTTTGCGTGCTCGCCGTCCACTCCATCAAGCACAGCCTGACAATGAACAAGAACCGTCCCGATCATTGCTGAAAGCTGCTGTGCTGCATCACTTGGTACCGTAAGGTCAACAGGGACTTCCGGCATCATGTCGTCAGCTGCATCGCTAATTTCTTGCATGACCTGCTGCAGCAGTTCCGTCGTATCCCTCTGATCAAATGTTCCGCCGGTCAGGACGTTGGTCATCAGATCCCCAAAGCGTTCATAGGTTTCATCGCTGAGCGAATCTGTCAGCGCTTCCCAGATCGGGTTGCTTTTGTCGTTTTTGCTCCAATCGTTCCAGTCTGCCCACTTCTGTGCAATATTATTCAGAGCATCAACATTAATCGCCTGATTTGTGTCTCCCAGGCTCAGCAGCGCAGCTGTCGCCAGCATCAGATTATCGTCACCGGTGCTAAGTACTTTGTTGGCGGTCTCAAGATAAGCAGCTGTTCTCTTTTCAGCTGCTGCCTGATCCTTTGCCTGTCCTTCTATATCGTTTTTGATCGTTTCAGCTCCAATCAGGAACGGAGCCAAGAGCGGTATCGCTTTCGCAACAGCCCCTGCGAACCCGGAACCCCATGCTGCGCCGGCAGCCGCTCCGGCTTCGCCTGCTGCAGCAGCTGCACCGGCACCTGCCAGTCCCTGGATGCCCTGGATCAGCTTTGTAATTTCAAGTCCGGCAATTGCTACGTTTGACAAAGCCCACGCGCCTACGATTGTGCCCAGAATCCCTTTCACTGTTTCCGCGTTATCTACAAGCCACTTGACCCCGTCAGTCACAGCAGTTATTACACTTGTGAATCCGGAAACGACCTGTTCTGGATCAATCTTTCCCAGGTCATCAAACAAGCCACTGACAGCCGTGCCAAGGTCATCAAGTAGCTTCTGTCCGTCCTCGCTCTTCAGGTATTCAGTCAATGAATCCAACAGTCCAGAGATCGCATCCGCTCCGCTTTTCAGTGCCGGAGCTAACGCCCCAAGGACTTCGTCCTTCAGCACGGTCCAGCTTCGTTCCAGATTGCTGACAGCGTCATTCAGCGCCGCAAGGTCCCTGATGGTTTCTTCATCATTGACCGTCATTTCATCCAGGGCTTTGTTATATTCTTCCAGGCTCTTGTATGTATTGAACAGCGGCCGAAGTTCTTTCCAGCTCTTCCCAAACAGCGCAGTCGCGGCAGCTTCTTTATCGAAAGCGTCGCCCATTGCAAGCAGAGCCTGGCCGGCTTCCCAGAACACCTCAGTAGCGTCCCGTGTCACGTATTCGCCGACACCTTCATCGCCGGCAAGGCGCTTATATTCGATTCCAAGATCCTTCAGCGCTTCAATCGTAGCGGCTGTTTCTTTACCGATGCCTTTGTTCAGTTTATCCATCCCGGACAGCATGGAATCAACTGTCGTATCCATACCGCTTCCAACGAGACGCTGCATCTTCAGGAACCGGTCAAGCGGGATCTCATACATTTCCGCCATCGTCGCAGTATCATCCGCACGCCTGGCACTGTCCATTATGGTGTTCCAGAGATCTTCCCCGAACTGGATAGCTTTCTTAGCCGCATCTTCAAGTCCGGTCTTAATCCTGTCAATTCCGGAAATGACCTGGTCAAGGCTTATCTTCTTTCCGATGCCCTGCACACTGGTCGTCAGCTGATCCGCACTTGCAGCAGCGCCCTGGGCGCTTCCGCTAAGCCCGTTCAACTCCGCCTGGGCATTATTCATGCCGGCTGTGGCATTCATCATCGTGGCATACAGCCGCTGATATGCAGCGTCAGCCGGATCAACCCCTGCGTCCGTCATGGCTTTCAGCGCCTGAGCCGCCTGATCAGCGATGCCTTTCTGGATCTGGATCTGACTGTTCAGCGTCTTTGTTTTGTTAGCCAGTTGCTGTTCCGCGTTTCCTGTCGCCTTGAAAGTCGCATCCGTGGCTTTCATTTCTGCGTCGAGACCCTTCAGGATATTCTTCGCAGAAGAAATATTTGATATAAAACCGCCAATATCAACGTCCAGCTTCGCGTTCGCCATGCACTCACATCCTTATCGCCGTTTCCTGGTCATACGTTCTCCGGTACATATACAGCGTGATGATCTCGCCGGGTCTCATCCGGTTGATTTCATCCCGCCGCAGTCCTGCGATCAAGCCATAGGAAACTACCCGCAGGTAGGTCAGTTCCCTTGCTGTTTTTTTGCGTTCTGTTCCTCAAGGGTCTCATCCACAGGCCCTCCGGCTTCCTTCGTAACACTCTCGATCCGGTTTCCTTCGCTGATTACCGCAACCAGAGCCATCACGTAAATCATGGTCATTCCCGGCTTCATGTTTCGGAGGATCCACTTGTCCGTCAGGTCAGGTTCTTTCCCTTCCTCTTCCAGACCGGCATTGCCCAGGATCCGGATCAACGATCCGAACTTCTTCATCTTTTCACCGTCATCCAGGATGCCGAATTTCAGACTGGACGGATCGTCTTCATCTTCCTTATGAATACCGAACACATACTCATTCAGCTGGTAAGCAGTGCATCCGATATCTTTCTGAATCTCAGCCATTTCAAGGGCCGAATAAAACAGTGGGATTTCCCGCCCGCCGATCTTCAGCATCGGCAGCTTCTTTTCTTCCTTCATTTTTCGTTCTTCCTTCCTTCATGTACAAAAAGCGGGAGCCGGATCGCTCCGGCCCCCATTGTTTACCGTCAGGTGCTGCTGACATTCAGCATCGTATTGATCCAAGTCTTCGCGTCAGAAATCGCAGCGAAGGTCTTGTGGAGCTGGAACCGCATCTTATCAGAGCTATCCACATACAGACCCGCGGCGATACCGTTCAGCGTGGGTGTGCCCCAGCTGATGGAGCCTTCCTTCGTGTTGGTCGCCTGGCTCTCTTCCTGGAACTTGATCTTCAGCGTGATCCACGCTTCAAACTTGCGGGTGCCATTGTCCCGCATCTTCCGGATATAGCCGAAGCCGCCCCAGGGAGTCTCGTTATCGCTGACCCACTGGCCGCTGACGCCGCTGGTGCCGTAGTCTTCCTCGCCCAGGAGGGCCTTGCGGTCCGCGTCACTCAGGCCGGTTGACTCGAAACTCATCGTCAGGCCAATCAGGCCGTTATCGGTATCCACAATCCGGTCATCGCCGTACAGCGGGTTATCGTTATAGTTCCGGGTGACGGTCGCGTTCCGCGCCTCCTGGATCACACGGCCGGTGCCATAGGTCGGCATGGATCCGTCGGTATGCGTGGTGATCGGCGCCCAGACAGGGTACATCATACCTACATTGGGGTTTGCCATTTTTGTTTACCTCCGTTTTGATAAAAATTAGCCCAGGCCCAACTGATCAAGCCTGGACATCAAGCCATCCTCAATGGCTGCTGTTGCCGGTCCTTTGGACTGGGAAAAAGCCTTCCGAAGGAACGGCTGCTTCTTCATGAAACTGGTACCGCTGTTGATCGCGTTGGCAATCAGCGGAACAGGTTTCATACTTGCACCGGTTCCCTGGCTGGCATGAACCATCCGCCCGTTCGCGCCCTGTTTGTATTTGGTGCGACTGTTGCTGGATTTTGCGTGGTTCCACGTGATTACGCCATAACCGGAGTTATCAAACCCGACACTTGTTTGAACATAAACGCCGCCTTTTCTGAATTTGGCGACACCGTGCCTGGAATTAAGAAGGATTGCCTTTTCTTCCGGGGACGGTAATCTTTTCCGGTCGCCTTTGGCGTACTTGAATTTTTCTGTGGCGATGCCATTCACCGCCTTGCTGACCGCGTCAGCAACAACACCGGCACCCTCAAAGAGTGCCTCGGCCGCTATCTTGCGCGCCTTATCTGGCAGCTTGTCGAATGCGTCGTATAGCTGCTCCATTCCCGTCACGTGAATACCCCACGCCATGTTTATCCCTCCACCTGGAAGGCCCATTCCCAGTGGAACAGACCGGTCTCCCGTTCGTACATATGCGCGTTCAGGCTCCATGCTCCTTCGCAGTGGTCCGTCAGCGCCTTCACGATCAGCGGCACCCATCCGGCACCGTCTCGCTGAAGGCTGTACAGATCTACGCTCCCTTCGTAGGCCGTCACGACTTTGATATTATCTCCGTGCAGTGCGTCCGCCTCGAAGTCCAGCTGAACGATCCCATAGCTGACTGTTTCCGGCCGGGTGGTCCATTCGTCCTCTGCCATCGGCAGAGTAACTTTGTTGGGTGCATCGCCCTGGGTGAGCGCCTTCAGCGCCGCCACTAACTGCGTGTACTCTGTCGGCATCTCAACCCACCTCCGTCGTCGCCGGTGCTCTCCACTGTCCGCTGTTGCCTTTCTTTCTGGCAATCAACAGGACAACGCCGTTCCAGTCCTTGTAAGGATCTTCCCGCAGGACCTTCCAGCGTTCGCCCCTGTATTCCAGCTCGCGCTCGCCTTTGTAATCCCTGTCGTAAGGGATCAGCAGCTTCGCCTCCGGGCTCAGCCCTTCGCCGCCGCTCTGGTAAACCTCCGTCATGTTCAGCGCCAGTTCCTGACATTTCACTTTCCTCCGGATGTGTACCGGATCAGACCCGACCTCATGCGCGTCCGGAGAGAAACCGATCAGCGTACAGCTGGTCATCATCCTCATTCCGTCGTCACCTCGCTGGTCGTATAGGTCTTACTCAGCCGGAGCTGTCCCTTCAGGCTGTTGTACGCTGCCAGAAGGTTGTCGTAGTTCGGCGGGTTCCCGATCCGCATATTGCACCAGATGGAGATCGCTGTAATGATCAGTTCATCCGTCAGCGTGCTGGTATCCGTCACAGCCCCTGTCAGAGGCTCCCACGTGATCGAGATCGTCCCGGGCAGCTGAATCTCTGCCGATGTGGTCAGGTCCAGCGCACAGGCTTTAATCTCCCGGATGATCTGGGCGTCATAATCGTCGCCGCTGATCGGCAGCGTGTCCTTCACTTCAGCAAACATGGTTTCGCCCTCCCGCCAATGTAGTCGTCATACTGTTTGTTCCTGTACAGGTGTACCGGCTGGCAGCGGTTGTCCGCCCAGATCTCGAAGCCGTTGCACACGGCCCGGATGCAGAAGTGCCGGTCCTCTCCGAATACCGCTTTACGCAGGTTCGGGATCGGTGTGTAATCCACACCGGCTTCCAGTACTTTCCGCTTGATCAGGAACAGTGCCCCGGTCCCGCCCACACGGTACAGGCCGGGCTTCTGCCATTCCGGCAGATTGTTCTCGCTCACCTGGTCATACATCCACGCGTTTGTCCATCCGTTTGTCCAGAACAGGCCGGCGACGCAGTCCTTGTCATCCGCCAGCAGCTGCTGAAGCGTATGCTCTTCCAGGACAAGGTCCGTATCCACGCTGAACAGGTAATCATACCCGCCGTCCAGCATCTTCCGGATTGTCATGTTCCTGTAGACGGACATTGCGCTGACCAGTTCACCGGTCCACAGATGGTTCTGGTACACTGTCACGTTTTCGTTGTTTACGACGTCGAACTCGGCGTTCCGGATCTCCGTAATTACACTGTCGCAGTCGTTCACAACAAAATACCGGTCGACTTGTACGCCGTCCGGTATGATCAGGCTGTCCAGGCCTTTCTGATACTCGCGGAATATCTTCGGGTCCTGCCGCAGCGGAGCCGCGATCAATACCTTTGTCATGCCCCGTCACCCCCGAAGAGGTGCTCGCCGGCATACACAGGCACGTGCGCGATGTGGCCCGGCCTCACGGTAGGCTCACACCAGATTTCGTATCCCCGGTGCTTCACCCTGTCGCAGAATGCCAGATCCTCGCCGTATCGCTCCGTCGGCCGGAAGCAGGTGCCGAACACGCTCCAAACGTCTGTCAGCAGTTCCACGCTGGTCAGCACTGTGGCGAACCCGCACCCGTCAACACGGAATGGTTCCGTCCCGAAGTTTTCCACCTTGATCATATTGGCCGGATCGTCTATGGAAGTATAGACGCATGGCCCGTATGGAGGCCGCCGGCTTACAAAGGCACCGCATACCATGTCCTTCCCGCAGAACAGGAGATCATCCACGATATCAGGCCCGAAAGTCATATCAGAGTCCAGCCACAGGACGTGGGTGAACCCGTTGTCGATTGCATACTTAGCCAGGCGGTCCCTGGCGATATACACCAGTGTCCCGCCGATAATCCTGTAATCGAAGTCCACACCGTCAGACGCGAGCTTTTTTATCAGCCTGGCAAAGCAGTCCGTGAATTGTGAGCTCACATAGTCCACGGTGGGCACGGCCACCATCAGTTTCATGCTTCCTTCTTCCTTCTAAGCTGTTTATTTTTTCTTCGCCGCAGCCTTCGGCGTTTTCTTTGCGGCTTTGGGCCCCGGCTTCTCAGCCTGCTCCCTGGCTTCCACAACCGGCACCGCAGCCCCTACGGAGAAGAAGAAATCGGCGCGGTCCGGGGAAACCTCAACGATCTCCCCGACCTCGCCTTCCTTCTGCCGTATAAGCAGTTTTACCTTGATCATCAGGCACCGGGTTTGGTGAGCTTGACCAGGCGGCCGGGAGCGGTCACGCCGAAGCCGACATACTGACGGCCGACAACCTTCACGATGTCGTCCTCAGCTTCGCTCATGTCATCCCACTTGATGATGACGCCTTCGCCTTCCGGATAGTTCGCCTGGACGGCCTTCAGGTCGCCAACCAGGGCGTACATATCATTCTCGCTGGCGGTGTCATAAGCCGGCAGCGCGGAGCAGTACACCTTTGTGAAGCCCGCGAAGGGATCGATCGCGAAGTTGGCGGAAGCATACGCGGTGTTGAACTTCGCCTCGCTCAGGCGGTTCATCACGACACACAGGTCGGTCGCTTCTTCGCTCAGGTTGGTAGCGGCGTTCGGCAGCGCCATGACGCTGGGAGCTACCTTCACCTTCGGGATACCGATAGCAGTCGCGCCGTTGCTGGTGGAAGCATCGTCGATCACGTCGATGATCTCCTTTACCAGTTCCTTCAGGATCTGGTAGGTGACTTCCTCGTAGATGTAGCGGATGAATTCCTCGCCGCCCATCGCGATGCACTCGTCGGTCACCCGGACCAGTTTCTTCACATTGTGGGGAACCAGCTGGACGATACCGATCGTGATTTCTTCTTCAGTCAGGCCGGTGGTGCCTTCAACGTGCTTCCAGGCGCCGGTCGCGCTCAGTTCGAACGGGACACGGAGGTTGCCGCGGAAGTAGGTCTTCTTGATCTTGTTCAGGAACTCGTTCTTTTCCCAGGCGGTCTTGATGGTCGCTTCGACCATATCCGGGACGGGCAGCTGACCGGACGCGGGAGCGTTCTTCGTCAGCAGCACGGTACGGCATTCGTTGTCATTGCCGGTACGCAGGTAGTTGGCATAGCCTTCCAGATATTCGGGGCTGTTGCGGATTTCGGAAATCTCCATTTTCTTTTCCTCCTGTTTACGTTCTTCTTTGATCTCGCCGGCGCCGTTCTCGACGGCCTTCCGGGCTTCCGCCTCTTCGGCGGCCTTCAGGGCACGTGCTTCCAGTTCGGCCTTGATGGCTTCGAGCTCGTTCGCCCTGGCTTCGATTTCTTCCGTGGCGACATCTTCGGTGCTCATGCCGGCGATTTCCGCCTGACGGGCTTCCAGCTCTTCCACGGACTTCTCGATCAGGTTTTCCATGATCATTTACCTCCGATTAGATTGTTCAGCCGTTCCAGAGCCGCCGTCCGGCGTTCTGCCTCAGCTTGCGCGGCACGCTCTTCCTCGATCTGCTTCTTTGCACTCTCCAGTGAGGCGCGGACGCTGTCCAGTGTCTCGCCTTCGGAAGCAGCCTGGATGGATGTGCCGGGGTATGCCGGGAAGGCCACCGCGCTGACTTCCAGCACGCGGGAGATCGAACGGATCAGCCGCTTCGGGTAGTCGGTATCGGTGTCGGTCCAGCTATCGCTATCCACCGTGAACATGAAGGACATACCGGTCATGTCCCCGCGTTTCACGGCGGAATAGAGCGCTTTCGCTTCCGCGTTGTTCTCTATGTCCAGATCTACGCGGATGTTCATGCCGTTGTCGTCAACGGTCATCTGCATGGTGCTGTTTTCGTTGTTGTTCCGGCTGCGGGCCAGCGGGATCATGCTGGTATTATGTCCCACCAGGAAGCGCACATCGCGGAGGTCTGTTTCGTTCAGCGCCTCCCGGTCGATGGTTTCCTGATACCAGCCCATGTCCGTCGCCTGGTCGAACACGATCGGCGTGCCGGTAATGAATGTGCCGTGCTGTTCGTTTTCTTCAGCCCGTACTTCAAAATTGAAAGACCGTGTTTCCTTATTCATTGTCTTTCCCTCCCAGATTCAGTTTTTTGCCGAATGAAAAAGCGGCCGCTCTGTCATCGACATACACGTCCGCGCTGATCTTCCGGCTGTCGTTCTTAAACGCCCGGATCCGTTCCGGTACGTTCTGGTTCACATAATCAAAAGTGAGTCCCTGTTCTTCTGCCCAGCTGACGGCATCCTTCAGCATCCTCCGCGCCCTGCAGGTCCAGAGAATGATCACCGCGCCGTTCTTCTGCTCTTCGATCAGCTGATCGATCAGTGCCGTGTTCGGCTCTCCGATCTTCGGCCAGGCGTTCACGCACAGGGTTCCATCAAAGTCTACGGCGATCGCTCTCTTCATCCGGGATCATTCCCTTCAGCCGGCCCTTCGTTCGTCTCCGCGACTACGTCGTAATACTCACCGCGTGCCGGGATCTGGTTGCCAATATTATCCGGCAGCGGGGAAAGGTTCATGATCTCCCGCAGCTCGTTCCGGGTCATCAGGCCACGGTCCGCAAAAGTGGAGATTGCGTTCAGCTTGTCAGCGTTGCTCATATACTGCAGCCGGTTGGATGTGAACCAGATCCGGTTCCCGAACTGCCGTTCCCGCTCAGAGAACAGCATCTTTGTCAGCACTTCGCTCAGCTGGATCGCGAACCACTCGACCGCGCCTTCATAGAACGCCAGCCAGGCATCGCCGAAGGTCTTGTTCTGGATCACATCTTCGTTTACCGCGAAGTAGTCGAACACGTTTTGTTTGATCAGCGCTTGCTGATCAGCGTCCACCTTGTAGGCTTCTTGCTTCAGCTGCTGCACGTTTGTGTAGGTGTTCGGAAACAGCACCAGGCCGCCGGCGGTCTTTTTGTTCTGGAATGTGAACTGGTTGAACCGCTGCATTTCCGCCGCCAGGTCTTCATCCGTCGCCCAGTTATCAGACTGTGCACTGAAGCGATAGGAGGCACCGTTTTTGATGCCTTCCGTGATGCCCTGGCGCTGCATCTCGATCAGATCCAGCACGGCCTTCATGGCCTCGTTGGATTCGCCGAACAGCTCGCTTTCGTACTGGTAGCGGGTCAGGATGCCAACCTGCCAGAGTTCAACCGCAAGGCGCTTGTTATTCTTCAGCGTAAAGCGGATGTACGGGGTGCCGTTATACTCCACCAACTCCCAGCGCTCTGGTACGATCCCGATGATGCCGTTGGGCTCGCCGTAATCACCCCGCGTCGGCACAATAAAAGCCGTGTTCCTCGCGTAAAGGATCACGGCTTCCCGGTACAGGAACTGGGGCCAGGTCTGGAACTCATTCGGCATAACAGCCAGACGGTTTCGCAGGTTCGGCTTTGCGCTTCCATCCACTTCCGGATTCAGCTTTGCCGCGTGCCTACCATGCGCGTCCAGCGCCGCCCTGATCAGTTCGCTCTCGAATATCGACCCGTTCCACGTATGGAACGCCGGCACATAGCCGTCCAGCATCTGGAACGTCTTCGCCTGTTTCAGCTTGACGGGCTCTTCATTAACCCGCCTCCCGAAAAGTCTTTCCATCAGTCCCATGTTCTCACCCTCCGCCGTTCATCAGGCGCTTACCCATCTCTGCCCAATGGTTCGCCCTCATACACATCGCATCCATGATGGCGGCCACGCCGTCCACGTGCGCGTTCTTACTCAATTTGACCAGCTTCTTCCGCGGATGGGCGGAGGTCCCGGTCTCGATCTGCTGGGCCGCATCCATCATGTGGATCTTCAGCAGGTCGTTATCATCTGCGTCCCTGATACGGCCCTCCCGGAGCATCCCTTCAAAGGTGTCCTCAATGCCTGTCAGGTTCCAGCCCTGGAAGACGCTTTCCATGTGGAAGCTCGCCTTTTCCATCAGCTGGACCCATTCCTGGGCGCTGTATCGGTCATACCCGACCTGAAGCGGGTAGATCTTCCGATCCTTCACCAGCGACTTGAACCAGTTCAACACGTCGTTCGTGTCGATGAACTCCCCGCCGGACGGAGAACAGAACCCGCGGTCGATCATGATCTGGTACGGAATCTGGTCCCGCTGCGTAGCCTCCGCGATCCGGTTTCCCGGAATCCAGAAGTGTGAATGGATCCAGATGATACCGTCCTTCTCACAAGCGATACAGGCTGACGTCAAGTCCACGCACTGGGACAAGTCCACGCCGGCCAGTACATAGTGGTTTGCCATCTGTTCCAGCGGCATCCGGTGGCCGAACATCTTTTTGACGACCTCCGCCGGAAACCAGCTACGTGAAGCAGATTGTTTTACGCAGCAGTATTTGCAGATGAACTCATACTTCTTTGAAAGCGACCCCTCAGCGACAGCGATCTCTTCAAGCATATAATCCACGCTGACGGATACGCCCAGATTCGGGTTGGCCTTCCGGATCTCGTCGATATCGTTCCATTTTGTAACGTCATCGACCATATACAAAAACGGGGCCAGCCGGCTTTCCTGGCTGTTCCCGTTCAGTACTGCTGTCGAGCGCTTCATAAGCTCGTCGTATATGCTCTCGTTCTCATAACCGGCGGTGGAGATCCCGAACATCAGCGGCTGAGATCTCGCGCCCAGTGCGCTCTTGAAAACTTCGTATTGACGGAGGCCCGCTTCACCCCGCCAGCTCGCCAATTCATCCAAGGAGACAAACGACGGGTTCAGGCCGTCTGTCTTCTTCTCGCTGAAGGCCACCGGCATCGCGGAGGAATTGCTTTCGGCAAAGTACACGTCCGTCCGGCGCTTCTTCGCCATCTGGCTCAGCCGCGGGTCCTTCGATACCATCTGATAGAAAGATTCGAAGGCCAACCGGCTCTGATCCAGCTTCGGGGCACAGAAAAAAGCCCGTGCACCGTACTCCCCGTCAGCGATCATCATATAGCACGCAATCGCCGCATCCAGGAGTGTCTTGCCGTTCTTCCGGCCCATCACCACGAATACTTCCCGGAACTGCCGGAGGCCGTCTTTGTCCACAATCCCGAAGATCACAGACACAAGCGCCTTTTGCCAGACTTCCAGCTTTATCAGCTGCGGGGCCAGCGGTCCTTCATGGTGCCGGCAGTACTGTTGGATGAACGCGATCGCCCGCGCCGCCTTCTTCTGGTCAAAAAAGAATTTCTTCTGTTCAAGCCCGTGAACGATGTATTCATACCACCGGGTTATCCATTCCCCGACAGTGACGGAGCCGTCCTTGATCTGCTGGTAATAGATCAGAATGTAATTCTTAGATATCATTCAGATCCAGCTCCAAACCAGATACCGTTTCCTTTTCCGCCGGGATCATGTCGTTCAGCTGCTTAATGATGGATTGATAACTTTTGTCAGTCGCTGTGAACGTTCTGGACGCCGGGCGCTCCCGTTCATACGGTTCCGTCTTCTCTGACTGTGTGAACCATTCAGTCTCGCCCTTTTCTTCCAGTTCGGCCCACAACTTGTCCAGCCGGACCCGCAGCCGGGCCGCCTGGATGATCAGCCCCTGAGCAAGCGCAAATTGTTTGGGCGGCAGCCCGCGATAGATCTCTGTCAGCCGTTCGATCTCAGCTTTCTCCGCGTTTTTCTTCACGGGTCGCCACTCTCCCTTCCGCGATTAATCAATTATTGCTCTGATCCAGAAAAGCCGCCATTCATCTCGTCGGCATCTCCCTGGCATCACCCGGCGATGTCCCGGAAAAATCCGCGCGAGGTTCGGTCATCGGTAGGGGGTCTCGCGCGATCTCGCGCGGTATATTGGAAT
>Ga0310786_10006355_pt1 | contig 15745 bp, 12 predicted proteins | sample AusTroGonzalo_MG_FD_203881 | JGI IMG/M metagenome (GOLD analysis project Ga0310786, IMG submission 203881) | Bovine rumen microbial communities from tropical cattle in Woodstock, Queensland, Australia - Gonzalo_03 (v2) (version 2) | ecosystem: Host-associated > Mammals > Digestive system >... | reverse complement strand
TCACAATCTACAGACATACACAGGGTTTTACGAGTGATCCTTTTTCTTTTTCGATTTCAATAATCGTGTCGAAAGACTTCACAGAATCACTGTGTCTGATTTCGCCGATTTTGAAACCGTCGCCCGTGGTCTCGCAGAATAAGTAGCGTTTGCCATTATAGGTTCGCATGACGCTGTGCAGCATGCGAGGCTTGATTTGGTTGAGCCAGCCCTTGCCGCACTCCAGTCCGATGGCTGCATGACCCAGGCCTTGCGAGAGCATGATAATGACATTATAGCCCAGTTCGTGGAAGATGGCTGCCATCAGCGATGACTTGCAGTCGCAGTCACCCTCTTTGTCAAAAAGCACCTCGTCGGGAAACCGCATGTATTCTTTGATATATTTGATGGATTCGCACTCCTCGTCAATACAATAGACGATATTCGGTGCCTGGACGAAGTCAAGGGCAAACTGCACCATGTCCAGTTCCGAGTAGTTGGCGCGAACGATGCGCCGCCGTATGTAGCTTGCCACCGTGCGAACTTTCTCTCTTTGTGTAGGATTGTCCAGCCAGTAGCGGAACATGATCCTGATGTTGTCTGCATAAGAGTTCCCGTCGCTACCGTACGAGTTGAAAGGGTTTAGCCTCCGTAGCTCTTGTATTTCTTCCTTTGAGAACGAGAGCGATAGCTCGCCATGCAGCTTTCTCTTCTTCAATGAGTCAAGATCCCACTTATAGGTTCGCTGCACTTCGTTTCGGTTCGCCCATTCATCCTCTTTCTTCTCGGCCTCTGAGGGACGCTTGATAGGCTCCAGAGGCGTCGTGCCCATGAAGCCATCGATGAACTTTCGGATTCCTTCTATAATTGCAGAGAAAACACCTGACATAACTGTTGGGAGCTACTTTTGTGATTTTTGACCACAAAGGTACCACTTTTATTTTATATAGAGCTACTAATGTCAAACTTTTCCAGTTGAACCTTATAAAAAGAAGAAATGATGATGAGTCCGTAAAATAAATCCAGTAAGATTTGGTGGTGCGAAGGAAAATGAGTACCTTCGCAGACGATGAAACAATCTTTACCGATATTCCTCCTCGTTCTGGTGTTTCTGCTTCAGTTCCAGTTCAGCCACCGTGCGGTCAACCACCTCTTGCAGCTGATATGTGGCTACACCTAGCGGTTTTTGAATATCTGCCAGCAACCATTCAACAAGCGTTTTATCCATGGACCGACAAATAAGCAACCCAATAGACGGGTTATCTCCTTCACCTTTTAACAATCGGTCGGCAGCAGTGACGTAGAAGTTCAGTTTACCTGCATGTTCTGGCACAAATCTGGCAATTCGTCAACGGGCCGTTGACGAATTGCAACATGCTGACAATAAAAGTTATACCAGCGCTTCATATACTTCAAGTTGGTAACAGAGAATCCAGTTTCGTTAGGGAACTCAATTCATATTTTTTACTCCAACTTGCAAATAATTTGCAGAGAAGTGAGAAAAAATAGCCAAAAACAAGAACAATAAGTAGAACCTCAAAAAAGAAGGAAATGACGATGGGTCCATAAGATAATTCCTCAAATATTTGGGTGGCTCAAAGAATTGCAGCACCTCTGAGGCTTGCCTCACTCGGCGCTTGCGACGCTTATACGAGTAAAACAAATCTTAAGAGGGTACTCACGCTCAAAAAAGTTCAAGTTTTTCTTGGCTTTTTGCTCGCTAAATCGTACCTTTGCATCGATTATCACAAATACATCAGAATTATATGGAAGAGGTAAGAAACTCGCTAAATGCAGCACAGATGGAATTTCTACAACTCCTTGGACGCATTAAAACCGAGGAGGAACTTAACGAACTTCGTAAAGTTGTGTGCGACTTCTACGCACGCAAAATTGACGAAGAAATGGAACGTCTGTGGGCTGAGGGGAAATGGGACAACGAAAAGAACGAAGCTGTATTGAAAGAGCATCTACGTACACCATACAAATATGCCAAATAGAAAAATCGTTCTTCGCAACATTACCTTTCCTCAGCTGCTTGTACTTAGACTAAAAGAATTCATGGAGACATTATAGATAGAGTAGCTAAGTACCTTGAGACAATACTATTTGACAAGGCAACCACTGCTTTACAGTCATGAAACCATCCTCACCTCTTTATATATTATGGCTCCTGGTGCTTTGTGCGGGCGTGGTGGGCCGATAACAGTTAAAACATACGAAAAATATAGATAATTATTCAGCCGTTTGTTGTTATTTTTGTACCTTTGCGGCTGAATAATTTTTCGTAATATGAGGAATCTGATAGTCGCAAGAAAAAGAGAGCAAAACCTTCTAAGTAGGCTTACCATGGAGCCGACAGCTCAATTGTTAGCAGTTTATGGTAGACGTCGCACAGGTAAGACATTTCTTATTAGGGAATTTTTCGGTAATAGTTTTGCTTTTATGCATACAGCAATATCTCCCATGGAGTTAAAAGAACGTGACAAGGAATTGCTGTATCGTATCCAGCTAAACGAGTTTTTAACATCACTTCTAAAATTTGGAAGCAAAGATGAGCATCCTATCAAAGATTGGTTTGATGCTTTCCACAGGTTGGAAGCCCTTTTGGAGCGTAAGCATCAAAAAGGAAAAATGATAGTGTTTATTGATGAACTTCCTTGGCTAGACACTCCTCGTGCTGGTTTTTTGTCAGCCTTTGAGCATTTTTGGAACGGATGGGGTGCAGCTAAGCATCAACTACTTTTGATCGTTTGTGGAAGTTCCACGACATGGATGCTAGACAATCTTATTAACAGTAATGGTGGGTTGTATGGTCGAACGACATGCGAAATGCATTTACACCCCTTCACACTGGCAGAAACAGAAGAATATCTGAATAAAAGAGGTTTGACTATGGACCGATATGATATAACTCAGGCTTATATGGTAACGGGCGGTGTCGCATATTATCTCTCATACTTCCAAAAAGGGCAGTCACTTGCACAAAATATCGACAATCTGTTCTTTTCAGAGAATGGATTTTTACAGACGGAATACGAAAGATTATTCACCTCATTGTTTGCCGACAATGAAGGTTATAGACGCATCGTAGAAGTGTTGAGTAATAATAGATATGGACTAACACGCGATCAAATCTCGGAAAAATCTAATATTTCAATTGGAGGGACTCTGAGTGCAATGCTGAAAGCCCTGGTGAAAAGCGACCTCGTTTCGACATATTACAATTTCGGTGAGCCAAAGAAATCGAAGTACTACAAGCTCACTGACATGTTCTGTCTTTTCTATCTTGGATTTGTACAGCGTAATCCTACTAACAACCATACATTTTGGCAGGACAATCAAAACAGTCCAAAACTAAATTCATGGCGAGGAAGAGCTTTTGAAGATGTCTGCTTTGTACATAAAGATCAAATAAAGATGTCATTAGGAATAAGTGGCGTTCAGGCAGAATTCTATCCCTGGCATATTATTGGAGATGGACATGGTACAGGTGCCCAAATAGACATGCTTATTGACAGAGCAGATCGCGTCATCAACTTATGTGAGATGAAATTCTCACAAGACGATTTTACGATAACTAAGGAATACGACATTAAGATGCGCAAGAAGATTGCCGCGCTCATGAGTGCGACAGGCGAGCGTCGTAATATCCAGATAACTTTAGTGACAACATTTGGGTTAAAACAGAATAATTATAGCGGTAGAGTGCAACGTATTGTTACAATAGACGATTTATACGTAGAGATTTCATGATGAAACCATCCTCACCTCTTTATATATTATGGCTCCTGGTGTTCTCGCTGAGCGGCGGATGCACCACTGAGCGCGAGCGGCAGCAGATGGCGCAAGTTATTGCTGAAGCCGACTCGATGAACCGTAACTATGTGCCCATGACCTCCGACTCGCTGCTCCTTGAAGCCTGTCGCTTCTACGACCGCCACGGCACTGCCAACGAGCGCATGCGTGCCCACTATCTCCTCGGCTGCGTCTATCGCGACCTCGGCGAGGCGCCCCGCGCCATCGACTGCTATCAGGAAGCCGCCGACTGTGCCGATACGCTGGATGCTGATTGTGACTATCGAACACTTGGTTGCATCTACTCTCAGATGGGTGATGTGTTCCATCAGCAATTGTTATTTTCTAATGAGATAGAAGCGAGAAAGCAATCTCATCATTATGGCTTAATGGCAGGTGACACATTGGGGGCAATTTCCAGCATCAATCTCATGTCTGGCATCTATTTTTTATTGCATAATAACGATTCTGCCCGGTTGATGAGTTTAACGGCAATGGATATGTTTAAAAAGCATGGATATCTTCGTTATTCACTTGATGCTTCTACAATTTTGATGTATCAATACATTGATAACCCAAAGAATCATGCCTGCCTACAAGAACTCATAAAAGAGTATGACAACAATTATCCTCTTTTCGATGAATATCATGAACTACATAACAATAAACGATTGTTTTATTATTATAAAGGCAAGTTCTATGAAGATGAGGGAATGTTGGATTCAGCTGAATACTACTATCGACAGATTAATTATATTCCGATGCCTTATACTATGCAGAATTCCATGTATAAAGGGCTTTTATCAGTCTATCAGAAACGAAACGTCGCCGATTCCATCGCCAAATATGCTCAGCTTTACTGTGAGGTCAACGACTCTTCCATTGCCATCAAAGACCAAGACCTGACTGCACGCCTTGCCGCCAGTTATAACTATGCCCGCTATCAGAAGCAGTCGCTGGACAATGCCCAGAAAGCCAACCATCGATTGCAGGTCTCCATTGTGCTATTGATTGTCGCCTTCATTGCCACAGCAACTGCAGCTCTTTTCAGACATCGTTACCTCGTTTCTCAAAGAGAAAAGCGCGAAGCCCTCGAAAAGCTTAAAGCGAACTATGCCCAGGCCATGAAAGTGTATGAGGGAAAACTGCAACAACTCCGTTTGTTAGATATTGGACATCAAAGAACCATCGAAACCATTCAACAGGAACTGGAAAAAGTGAAACGGGAGAATACAAATGTTAAGTCGGACAATACCAAAACGCAGCGTCTCATTGAGACCCTTAACATCCAATATGAGCAGGAGAAACGACTGCTTACTGCCGAGTTGGATTCTCATATCACTAAGGTGGAGCAGTTCGAACGTCAGATGCGTTTGTCGGAATACCGGAAGAATACTATTCCTTTTATTAACTTAGGTATTGTTCAGCGTGTCAAGATTTATGCAGGTGATAGCCACAAGCAGCTATCCGAGAGTGATCTGAAGCTGTTACTTGAAACGACAAAAGAGCATTTCCCAGATCTAATATCTGAGCTGAACAACACATCAGGCGTAGGCATCCTTGGCACCTACGTGTGTATCTTGGTCCTCATTAATCTATCACCCAAAGAGATTACCCATCTCCTGAATCTCTCATCATCCCATGTGGCTAATCTGAAACGTGACATCAACGATGCCTTGTTCCAAGATGCGACAGCTATCACCCTGCATAAAAATCTGACTACACGGTATAAGATATTCTCCGACTGATTTTTGCTTGTTTGGGCGCAAAACACCATCTTGAGGTCCAACAGTGAAATTACAGTGAAATTTATTTTTTACGGTCAAAGTTTCGATGGAATCGCAAATTTTGACCGATTTTCTTGTTTGGGTGCTTCTGCCGGTTTTGATTTTCTATGCAGATTACCTACAGCCGTATCTTTCTTATACGTAATTTTGCAGCGACAATTTTTTTTAAACTTAATTCAAAAACAAAATGAAAAAGAAAAGTTTATTCTTAGTAATGTTACTGACGATGTTCATGTTATCATTGTCAAATGTGTACGCTGCGCGTATACCACTTACGTATGACGACCCGACTAGCAATCAGGACAATCCACAAAGATCCCCCACCTTGATTCCCGAGGTTGATCTTGAAGGCTACACCCTGACGTTCATCGATTCCTGCGTGGGCTGTACGCTCCAGCTGGTGAATGCCGATGATGAGGTGGAGTACTCAACGGTAATTTCGTCTGACACGCTGGTACTTCCCTCTACGCTGGAGGGTGAGTATGAGATCCGTATCATCTGCGGGGATCACTATTTCTACGGTTTCATCGAACTGTAAATCAACTATTCATCGGGCAGTGGGGATTCGTCTCCGCTGCCCTTATCATTAACTTTAAAAATCTAAGACGTTTATGAAGAAGATTTGTATTTTTACATTACTCTGCATTACTGCTATTTCAGTAAATGCGCAGTTGAAAGTGGACGCTAACGGGAAGGTTGGTATCGCTATTACGTCTCCTGTATCTGCAGCTGACTTATCAGTCAGTCATAATGATGGTTATAACTATTCATCGTATGCCTTTGGTATTCGTGCCGAGCGAAATACCACAAAAACATATAACATTGGCATAGCAGGACGTTCATTCAACAATGCGTCCAACCGTGCTATAGGCATACAGGGCGTAGCTGGCGGTAGCTCCTCAGGCTGGAACTTTGGCGTTGTCGGAGGATTAATTCAATCCACAGGCAATGGAGCTGGAATCTTTGGCACAACGCTACAGCATACAGGCGTTCAGATACCAGGACGATATGCCGGATATTTCAATGGAGAGGTATATGTGGAAAACAACATCACTGCTGCATCGTTTATTTCACCTTCTGATATTCGGTTAAAACAGAACATTGAGTCTGTAAAAGAGACTACAAGGGCTGGCAGCACTCTTGAGAATGTACTTAATATGAATGTTATCAAATACAATTATATCGACTTTCATAAACCGGCAAAGAATGATACGGCAACGGTTGACTTTACTGACCCCACTCAGGATATTACGGCTGATACTCATTACGGTTTATCCGCACAGGAACTACAAAACATCTATCCAGATTTGGTAAAGAGAGGTCAGGACGGATATTATGGAATCAACTATGTTGAACTGGTACCTATTCTTATCCGCTCCATTCAAGAACTAAAGCAGCAGTTGGACGAGGTGAAGGATAGCAAGACCGACGAGACGGCAAAGGCACGTGGTTTTGGAGGCGCTTTCGAACCCACTGACATCAGTGATGCCACCGCCATACCTGCCACGGCCTCGCTGGCTCAGAACGTACCCAATCCCTTCACTGAGCGCACGACCATCCGCTTCACCCTGCCCGATGACACCAAGAACGCTTGCATCTGCATCTTCGACATGTCGGGCAAGATGCTGAAGCAGATTCCCGTCAATTCCTCTATGCAGGGTGCAACTATTCAAGGTTATGAATTCCCTGCGGGTATGTATCTTTACTCGCTTGTAGTAGATGGCAAGGAAGTTGATACAAAGAGAATGATACTGTCGAAATAGAGTTCTATTATAAGCGATATCAATATGAAACGATTTTTAGCGCTCTTGTTGTTGATTCCACAACTGGCATATTCTCAATATCAGTCTCGTTGCTTTCAACCTGACAGAAGTAATAACATTGAGATATCATCTGTTGGAATTCCATTGTGCTCAGACACGACTATATTATTGAATCGAGCATCTGCAATCTCTGGATTTGTTGTAACAGGTCAGGCAAGATTGGATAATTTTACCGATAGCTACATAAGAATAACGTTAAAAGATAGTTATAATTATGAGTTCCTGGTATATGAAAACTATCCTATGCTATCTGGCAGGTTAACATCTGACTTTGCCAATACTGCAATGGAAACAATAATGCTGAACGACATTACTCCGCAAAGCTTGAAAGTAGAAACTCATAATGCCACATTACGATTGGACTCCTACGGTTTTATTTCAGCTGCCATGTCTTCAAGAGGTCAGGAAAGAAGTCCGGAATTCATACAAAGAGAACAAACACAATTTCTTGTTGACCAGTTGAATTCAAATCTGAAACAACATAATCAGACATGGCGTGCAAAAATAACTTCCATCTCTGAAAAGAGTTATGAGGAAAAAAAGTCCATGTTTGGTGGTAGCATTCCTGAATTATATGGCTTTGAGCACTATGCTGGAGGAATCTTTGTCTTGCCTGCAAGTGAGAGAGATTCCATTAATACACTAAGAGATGTTAATTCAAATCAATATGTGTCAGAATGGGATTGGAGGAACCGACATGGAAAGAATTGGATGTCACCAGTAAAAGATCAAGGTAGTTGTGGTTCATGCTGGGCATTTAGCGCTGTTGGTGCTATAGAGTCATATGCTAATCTTTATTATAACAGACAAATCAATTTCAATCTGTCTGAGCAAGAATTAATATCGTGCGCTGGTGACGGATGTAATGGTGGAGACGCTATGGATGGTTTAGAATATATTGTAAACAATGGAATTGTCAGCGAGGATTGTTTCCCTTATGCGGCATATGGACTAGAATGCAATATGAAGTGTAGTAATCCATCAGAAATCGTTTCTGTTAATAGTAGGCAGTATTTATATCCTTCTGATGCAGATGCGTTAAAAAGTTACATATTGAAATGCCCATTAAGTATAAGTGTCAGGAGATGGGAACACGCCCTCGTTCTTGCAGGATATAAAACCTTGACCGAAGGAGACACAATTTATTTGGATAGTGACTATAACAATTCTATTATTCTTAATAGTTCACAACATGGTTTTATTATAGGACGTACAGCTTGGTTGATGAAAAACAGTTGGGGGACTGGCTGGGGCACTCAGGGTTATGGATACATCTTGTCTGAAACTTATGGATTCCGCAGAACATATAGACCTTTAGGAGGTGTTTCGAGTTTGTCTTATTCTGACAATGACATACTATGTGTTGACGAAGATGGTGATGGATTCTATTCATGGGGGATCGGTCCCAGACCATCGTCTTGCCCTTCTTGGGCTCCCGACACACCAGATGGTGATGATTCTAACTATTTGTACGGTCCTATTGATCAATGGGGAAACCTACAGAACCTATCCTATCTCGCTTCAGAATATGAGTACGTTAGCGGAAACGTTTGCATTACTTCTCAACAGTATTGGCATTATAACATCGTTGTCCAAAATGGTGCAAAACTAACCGTTACAAATACTCTTCAACTACATCCATTGTGCAAGATAATTGTTCAAATGGGAGGGGAACTTGAAATTGATGGAGGCATCTTGAAACACACAGAGTTACAACTGGAAACAGGTAGTATCCTTAAAATAAACAATAGCGGGAAAATAATAAGGTCTCCAGACAGCACCTTTTCGATACCTTTAGGAGCTTCGTTTGTGCTTAATAATGGAAGTATAGAGTAACTTGTTCCTAGGTTGTAATTTAAGCAATGAGTTAATAATGTATATGGTTAACATTTTTTTTCTGTATTTCTTTTGTTGTCTAAGGTTCTTTTACTATTTTTGTACCATTCCTTGAAAATACAGCAAATCGATAATAATCGAGAACGCTTTTTACATGTGTGATTATATTATTTAACTGTTTAGAATATGAAAATTATAAATTTAATTAAGTGCTCCGCGTTTATTTTTCTTCTTCTTTCCTGCAATTCGGAAGATGAAGGACTCACCGAGTATTTTTGGACTCAAGACCACGATAATGTTTTGTGGCCAAATAAGTATTGGTTTGTGCAATATACAAACTCTGAAAACAAGCGCATGATTGTAGAGACAAAACTTGTGGGGGATACTACTATGCAAACAGGCTTTTGCTCAATAACTGTCGATACGCTCATAGGAGAGATACCTTTAGCTCGGAAGGTGTTTCGAGAATACGAAGAAGGAACGGCCAAGCCAGAGGAATGGACTACAACAAATATATACATTGGCCAGAAGAACAGAAAAGTCTATCAATATGAGAACGGTAAATTGCAGGTGATTTTCGATTTCACATTGCATGAAGGTGAACGCATATCATTTGCTGGCAACATGGCAGGGGACACGATGGAGTATGTAGTACAAAATGTATCACATGTCATTTTTCCAAACAGGATGTCAAGAAGACGTGTAATCGTCTCCGAAGCTCAGCAACCTGATTCGACCGATGTGTGGATAGAGGGTCTGGGGTCACTGAAGTATGGGTTGGAAAGTTCCTTCTTATTTGACAAGACTTTACAACCAGAACTATTACACTGTGATATTAAAGAAGAATATCAACTTCCTGCCTATGAAAAGGGAATGACATGGGAAGAGTAATTGGCACGATCAATGGGGGACGGCTCTGCCGCTTGTCTAAGATCTGTCCCCGATAATCCCCCCATTGATCAAAGGGACATCCCCGCCATTTTCCATAGCCCCACGAAAAAAAATCCATAGAGGTGCATAAAGGAAACTTGTAACAGGCTGATTTTTAGCTAATTCCGTATTCTTGTCGCCTATGTTTTTTCCATAGGCATCTGATTCGATGTTCCCAAAATTGTTGTAATTTTGCGGGCAAAACCCTTCTTGTGCTTATAATTGATTATTGAAACCATGCAATTCAATTCTCTCGTGTTTTTAATATTCCTGCCAGTAGTATTCCTACTCTACTGGCAGGTGTTCAAGTCCGTTCGGTGGCGGAATCTGCTGATTGTCGTAGCTAGCTATGTGTTCTACGGATGGTGGGACTGGCGGTTCCTGGGACTTATCGCCTTTACATCATTGTTCAGCTACGTATGTGGGCTGCTTACCGAATATTATGGTAAACGACAGAGATTACAGCGGATCGTGTGTGCGGTGTGCATTGCAGTAAACCTGCTGATTCTGGGAGTGTTCAAATACTATAATTTCTTTGCCGACAGCCTCTGTGCTCTTCTCGGCCTGTTTGGGTGGCAAGCCGACTGGGCTACGCTGAACGTCGTATTGCCCGTAGGTATCAGCTTCTATACGTTTCAGGCTCTGAGCTATACTATTGATGTCTATTGCAGTCGCATCTGTGCTTGTCACGACGTGGTAAGTTTCCTTGCCTACATCAGTTTCTTCCCCCAACTTGTAGCAGGCCCGATTGAACGGGCGAGCCGTTTGCTGCCTCAGTTTCACCAGGAACGTCATTTCAGTTATGCCGATGCCGTAGATGGTTGTAGGCAGATGTTGTGGGGCTTTTTCAAAAAGATGGTCGTTGCCGACAACTGTGCCGCAGTCGTCAATACCGTGTGGGCCAGCTATCCCTGTGAACCGTCAACGGTGCTAATGGTGGGTGCCGTCCTCTTTACCTTTCAGATCTACTGCGACTTCTCAGGCTATTCCGACATTGCCATCGGATGTGCCCGCCTGTTTGGCATCCGACTGATGCGCAATTTCTGTTTCCCCTATTTCTCACATGACATAGCAGACTTTTGGCGGCGCTGGCATATCTCTCTGATGACGTGGCTGCGCGACTATGTCTATATTCCTTTAGGAGGTAACCGTGAAGGGCGTTTCCGTACACTTCGCAATACTTTCGTGGTATGGGGTATCAGTGGCCTCTGGCATGGTGCAAATTGGACATTCGTCTGTTGGGGATTCTATCACGCGACATTGCTGACGATTTATCGCCTGATAGGCGTGAAAATGAAAAGCAGTATCCTTTCCGTGGCTTTCACATTCTTTCTGGTGGTTATCGGGTGGGTGATCTTTCGTGCCCCCACACTGAATGATGCCTTCAGCTATCTGTCGCAGATGCTCTGTGTTATGGAGTGGAACCAGAATCAGACTGTGTCTCGGCTGATGCCTTTACAGTCGGCACTAACCATTTCTGTCGCTGGTATCATCTTCATGCTTCTCTGTGAATGGCATCGTCGCCATTGCCTGCATGCTCTTCAGTTTGCAGTGAATAGTTTTGTGGGGCGACATACAAGCGTGCGATATGCTTGTTATGAGGTGTTGGCCATGTTTACCATTGCCTTCTCAGGATCACAATCGGAGTTTATCTATTTTCAGTTCTAGGCATATTGTGTTATGAAAAGATTCCTCAAGCGGTTCTCCTTCCTTTTCCTATTGTTCGTCACCCTTCATCTGGTGCTGTTGTTTGCCATTCCCGCCGACCAGAACCAGTATCTCAATGCTTACAATCACAAACAGCGGTTGCTCAACGAAGTACCCTCGCCACGCATCATCTTCATGGGCGGCAGCAATACTGCTTTCGGAATCAACTCACGGATGGTTGAGGACTCGTTGAAACTCCCTGTCATCAATCATGGGCTGCACGGCGGCATCGGACTGCGTTTTCCCATGACAGAGGCGCTGCCAAGTCTCAGACGGGGCGACATCGTGGTTTTACAGGCAGAATATTCCATCTTCTTCGAAGAAACCTGTAATGCTGAGACCATGCCTAAACTGATGGCAGCTACCCGTTGGCAAGGGGCAACCCGCCTTTCAGCTGCGGAATGGAATGCCGTTCTTACAGGAACGCCTATGCTGGCGCTGAGCCATCTGAAACGCCTCCTGCTCTATCCGTTCAGACATAGTTTCGATACGCCTGAGCCACAAGACCACTTCGCCTATGCCGCCAGCGGCTTCAATGCCTATGGCGACGAGGTGAGTCACTTACAGTTCCCCTCTACTGCCTATGTGGCATCCTCTTATAAAGAGACACGGCCTGTACGACAAGAATTCGTCCGCTGGCTGCATGACATTCTCCACGATATGGAGCAGCGGGGCATCAGGCTTGTCATGTTGCCGCCTACCTGCGTGGAGTCATACTTCAATGGCCATTACACCAGCAAAATTGCCGATGCGCTCCAGTCAATAGGATTCCCCTATCTTGTGCAGCCCGAAACGATGACCGTTCCCGACAGTTTGGTCTTCAATTCTGGCTATCATCTGAATGCTCAGGGCGTAGATATGAATACTCGCAGAATCATTGGAATACTTTTATCCTTAGAGTGTCCCAAAGTGACTTATTTGATAAACGAACAATAATTACACCAAAATCATCATGAGTCCGTAAAATAATTCAAGTAAGATTTGGTAGTGCAGAAAAAATACACTAACTTTGTCAGCCAAAGACATATAAGACGAAGCAACCGCAGCTTTCTTAGTATCTTCTCGAACGGCTAATTCAATTAGATTATTTGCAGAAAGACGGCTGCCTGCTCACGACTCCAGCGGAGGCGTGGGCTTTGGCAGTTACAGCATTCTGCAAATGGGCTTTAGCCGGCCCGAGAAGATTTGCTGTTAATAATACCAATTCACCCACGTCCTCCGTTTTTTCTCTCTCACCTTTCATAGAAGGAGTGTAGCGTAAACAATAACAAAAAAACGGAAAATGAACTTGAACAACGAAGAGGAAGTCCTCGGATTACTAACCCGTCTGCTTGATCAGCTGCATCAGGCAGACTTGAAGAACTCTGGCAGCAAAATCGAAATAGTATATGTCGCCTCTGGCGGGCAGCATGTGGAGAAACAAATAAATATTGGAGCCCTACAACCCCTCCCTGAATGGAGGGGAGTAGATAGCCCTGCAACTGCTTCACACCCAGACCATCATAAGGGCGGGGAGTTGGAGGAGCGCATCCGACAGTGCATCTCTCTGCTGATGACGGAGCGGTATGGCGACGAACCGCTGTTCTGTCTGCAAGGTCACTGGCAGGCGGTGTATCGCATACTGGTGGATAAGGGCTACTGCCGCGACTCGGACTTCGACGGCTTCGATGCCTTCATCCAGCGGGTGATGCCCGAGGAGGTGAACAAGCCGTATAAGAAGGACTCGGTGAGGAACATCAACAAAACAAGTTTCAACAAGCCGTTCGACAGGTGGAGATACGATCCGAATGACTTTGGCACTCGCAAGCCGTATGAGAGAATGGTGGCTATCGCACAGCGTTTCAAGGATATTTTAGAGAGAAACGGGCTGTAAAATGAAAAAAAAGTCGAAATGTTTGGAAATTACGAAAAAAGTACTTACCTTTGCAAAGTGAAAGGAACCTATTTAGAGTAAGAGCCCCGGTTGGTTCGGCAAGCGACTTGCTAAAATAGAAGCACTTTTAAACTCCGCTTCAGATGGATAGCCCCGGTTGGTCCGGCAAGCAAGGCCATCAAAGCGGAGTTCCTTTTTTAAGTTCACCAATGGTTGCTTCGAAAGAGAACTTATCAATAATGGCGTATGGTTTGTAAGGGCCGTGGTTCTTCATCTTTCGCATGGCAAGTATTGTTCGCACGCCGAGATCACGGTCAAAATAGGCAAAGTAGGCACTTTCCTCGTGCTTCCCTTCTATTACCGTCCGCCAACCGATGTATTCACTCTTCTTCAAGAAACCGGGAATATCCTTTGCCAATGCATTCTTGATGGCATTGAACTTATTGTCACGAGATGCTTTGCTAACGATGGTTTTCAAGTCGGACTTTGTAATCTCTACCTCCATCGTAATACCATTGGTTACGGTGAAGCGTAAGGGATTCCCTATCAGAGAATCTGCTTGCTGCAGTACTTCTTCTCTGATGCGCTTGCTTTCCTTGTAATAGTCTTCTGATGTTCGTTTGTTCATTTCGGATGCAAAGGTACAGATAAGTGAGCAGAACACCAAATTTTTCCCTCACGTTTTCCCATACGTTTTCCCTTTTCCCCAGAGCTTTCCCACGATGGGCTTTACCTTGGTTGCAATCGTGTTTTTTCCTTATCTTTGCACCCGACAAATCTTTAGCGATATGGAAAGAGAGAAGAAAGATACAATGAAAGAGACTAAGAAATCGGGGCATGCAAAGAACTGGAAGGAATATACGGCCACGGTGGAGGACATTGAGCGGTTCCTGAGCGACCACGTGGTGCTCAGGCGTAACGTGGTCACGGGGCGGACGGAGTGCAGGATACCGGAGAGCGACGTGTTCGCCGACTGGATGGCCGAGGGACTGCCGATAGACCAGTGGCTGCCTATCTCCGACCGCATCGTGAACACCCTGTGGCGCGCGCTGTCGAGGACGAAGAAGGTCAGGGCGCAGGACATACACCGCGTGATCGACTCCGACTTCTCGCCCGACTACCACCCGCTGCGCTTCTACCTGGAGCACCTGCCGCCGTGGAACGGCGACGACTACATCCTCGCGATGTCGGTCACGGTGAGCGTCAAGGGGCCGGTGGAGGAGCAGATGCTCTTCGCCCAGTACCTGAAGAAATGGCTCGTGGGCATGGTGGCGGGATGGATAGACCCGACGGTGGTGAACAACGTGATCCTCGTGCTCATCGGCGAGCAGGGCTCGTACAAGACCACATGGTTCAACTACCTGCTGCCGCCTGAGCTGCGACAGTACTTCCGCGTCAAGACGAACTCGAACCATACGAGCAAGGACGACCTGCTGGCACTGACGCAGTACGGCCTCGTGTGCTACGAGGAGCTGGACACCATGCGACCCTCGGAGCTGAACCAGCTGAAGTCGGCCGTGACGATGACCAGCGTCGATGAGCGCATACCCTACGACCGCTATCCGGACCACCGGCCCCACATAGCCTCGTTCTGCGGCACGGGCAACAACCTGCAGTTCCTCTGCGACCCTACGGGCAACCGCCGCTGGCTGCCCTTCGAGGTCGCGTCGATCGACTCGCCGCGCGAGCATCCCTTCGACTATGAGGGCATCTACGCACAGGCATACGCCCTCTATCAGCAGGGTTTCCAGTACTGGTTCTCAAAGGCCGAGACCGAACGGCTGGCGGAGCACAACCAACAGTTCGAGACGCCGCACATCGAGCAGGAGATTGTGGATGTGTTCTTCCGTCAGCCTGTAGGGGGTGAGACGGGCGAGTTCATGCCCGTGAGCCGTGCCTTGCAGATCATAGGGGGTGTCATCACCCAGCACGTCAGTCTCAGCCTGCTCGGACAGGCATTCGCTGCCCAGGGGTTCAGGGCGCGCCGCACGAAGCACTCGCGCGGCTACATC
>Ga0310786_10006354_pt1 | contig 15748 bp, 10 predicted proteins | sample AusTroGonzalo_MG_FD_203881 | JGI IMG/M metagenome (GOLD analysis project Ga0310786, IMG submission 203881) | Bovine rumen microbial communities from tropical cattle in Woodstock, Queensland, Australia - Gonzalo_03 (v2) (version 2) | ecosystem: Host-associated > Mammals > Digestive system >... | reverse complement strand
CCAGAACGCCGAGCATATCAGCTGGAGCGGCAAGGAGGTCGACGAGAAACTGCACTTCATCATGAAGTCCATCCACGAGCAGTGCGTGAAGTTCGGCACCCAGCCGGACGGCAGCGTGGACTACGTGAAAGGTGCGAACATCGCCGGCTTCATGAAAGTCGCCCAGGCCATGCTCGAGCAGGGAACGATTTAGACTGACTGCCTAAATCGTTCCGCAAGGAGGCTGACTTGAGTCAGCCTCCTTTGCTTTATTCATCGAGGGGGCAGACCCCCTCGAGCACCCCTGCGTCGGCCTGCGGTCTCCGAATCTTATTCCGCCCGGTTCAGGAGCTTGATCAGGTAGGCGCACTTCTCGGGGTTGCCGAGGGTCTTGCCGAGGTTGCAGGAGAGCTTGACGCAGTCGTGCCACTCGCGGAGCTCGGTGATGCGGCCGCGGGTGAGTTTCACCACGATGTTCATCGGCTCCGCCCCCGTCACGTCGCAGGTCAGGAAGGTGCCCACGCCGTAGGAGTCCTGTACGCGGCCGTTCACGTACTGGTGGATCTCGATGGCCTTGTCGATATTCAGGCCGTTGGAGTAGCAGACCTGCTTGGTGGCCGGATCGATGCCCAGAGACTTGTATTTGGCGATGATCTTCTCCGTCTGCTCGAACTCGTCACCGCTGTCCACGCGGAGGCCCTTGTACATCATGGCCATGCGCTTGGAGAGGTTGGAGAAGAAGACCTCGTCGCCGAAGCAGTCGTACAGATAGATTCCGTTGTCGCCGTCGTAGACGTCGCTGAACTTCTTCATAACGTTGAAGTTGCATTCGAACACGCCGCTTACGTTCTCCTCGAAGGAGATGAGCTGGTGGGACATCGTGCCCAGCGGGACGCAGTTGTATTTCATGGCCAGCCAGACGTTGGACGTGCCCGTGAATTTGCCCGGCCAGGAAGGCTTCGAATCATAGACCTCCTTCATCACGCGCACCACCATCTCATGGTGGTCGAAGCTGAAGCGGCGGCGCGTGCCCATGTCGCCGAGCACGAGGCCGGAGCTGAAGATACGCTCGGTCTTCGCACGCGCCTTCGCCTCCTCATGGGCGGCGTCATAACGCTCGAAATCGCCCCGCAGGCCGTGCATCAACTCGCTGATACACGAGAGGATAGGCATTTCCCACATGATGGTGGAGAACCATTTTCCGCGGACGCTGATGTCCAGGTGTCCTTCTGCATCCTGCTTGATCGTGACCTCGCCCGGGCGGAAACGGTAACCGCGCAGGAAGGTGAAGTACCACAGGGGAAGGAAGACACAGCGGGTCTTCATGAACTCGACCTCCTCGTCGGTGATGGTCACCTCCGCCAGATGGTCCAGCTGCTCGCGGAGCAGTTTGTCAAAGCCCTTCGGATAGACCTGGTGATTGCGGTCGAAGAAGGTGTACTCCACTTCGGCCCGGGGATAGGTCTTCAGGATGTAATACTGGCAGGTGAAGGTGTAGAGGTCGTTGTCGGTGAAATGGTTGATGATCGGTTTCATATCTATATGATTTCCAGTTTCTTGAGTAATGCCTTCGGGTCGGGGTCATGGCCGCGGAAGCGGCGGTACAGCAGGGCCTCGTCCTCGCTGCCGCCCTTCGAGAGGACGTTCTCCCGGAAGGAAGCGGCCGTCGCGCGGTCGAAGATGCCCCGCTCGCGGAATAGGGAGAAGGCGTCCGCTTCGAGAACCTCCGCCCATTTGTAGGAATAGTAGCCGGCGGAATAGCCGCCGTCGAAGATGTGGTGGAAGGACGTGGAGATGCAGCTGCCCGGGATGTCGGGCAGCACGGCGCAGTCCGCCAGCGCCCGCGCCTCGACGTCCAGGACGGAGATTCGCCGGTCGGGGTCGGAGATTCGCCGGTCGGAGCCGGCGAATGACGGAAGGGTGTGCCACGCCAGGTCCAGCAGGCCGAAACGCAGCTGGCGCACCTGGAAGTAGGCCGCATGGTAGTTGCGGGCGGCGACGAGCCGCTCCACGAGCGCGTCGGGGATGGGTTCCCCCGTCTGCCAGTGCCGCGCGAACGTGTGCAGCCATTCGGGCTCGAAGCCCCAGTTTTCCATGAGCTGCGAGGGCAGTTCCACGAAGTCGCGTGCCACATTGGTTCCGGTCAGGGACGGATAGCGCCCCTCGGCGAGCATCCCGTGCAGGGCATGCCCGAATTCGTGCAGCAGGGTCGTGAGCTCGTCGTGCGTGAGCAACGAGGGCGCGTCTGGCGTGGGTTTGCTGAAATTGGTCACAATGCTCACCAGCGGCCGCTCTTCGACGCCGCCGCGCAGCGCGAGTTCGCTGAAATTGGTCATCCATGCACCGCTGCGCTTGCCCGCACGGGGGAAGAAATCGGCGTATAACAGCGCCAGATGGCGCCCGTCCGCATCCTGCACGTCGTAGATGCGCACGTCGGGATGGTAACCGGGCAGGTCCGTGCGGGGCACGAACTGTACGCCGTACAGGCGCGTCGCGAGGCCGAACACGGCCGCAATGCAGTCCTCCAGGCGGAAATAGGGCTTGAGCTGCTCATCGCTGAGGGCGTAATGTTCCGCGCGGAAGCGCTCGGACCAATACGGGAAATCCCAGGGTTGCATCTGCGCTTCCGCGTAGCCGTGCTGCCGCGCGTAAGCGAGCAGCTCGGCGACCTCCCGCCGGGCGGCGGGAAGCGACGGCGCCATCAGTTCGTCGAGCAGTTTCCGCACGGCGCCGATGTGCTTCGCCATGCGCTCTTCGAGCTCGTAGGCGGCCCAGTCCGCGTAGCCGAGCAACTGCGCGATCCTGCGGCGCAAATCAGTAATTTTCAGGCAGATATCCAGGTTGTCCGAGGACCCTCCGAGGGCGCGTGCGTTGAAGGCGCGCCACATCTTCTCCCGCAGGTCGGCGCGGGCGCTGAACTGCAGGAAGGGAACATAGCTCGGATGCGAGAGGTCGAAGCGCCAGCCGGAGCGGCCCTTTTCGCAGGCAGCCTGCGCCGCGGCGTCGCGGACATACTGCGGCAGGCCCTCCAGCTCCGCTTCGTCAGTGATTTCCAGACTGAATGCGTTGGTGGCGTCGAGCACGTTCTTGCCGAATTTCAGCTCCAGCAGCGAGAGCTCTTCCTCCCAGGCGGCGTAGGTTTTCTTGTCCTCCGGGCTCAGCAGGGCGCCGCTGCGCGTGAAGCCTTTGTAGCTCTCTTCCAGCAGCTTGCGCTGGTCGGGCGCGAGTTCGAGCGCATCCCGTCCGTCATAGATGGCCTTGACGCGGGCGAACAGGGTTTCGTTGAGCGAGACATACATCTCGTACTCCGTCAGCCGGGGCGACACTTCCTCGGCGATCTGCTGCATCGCGTCGTCGCTTTCCGCCTCGAGCAGGTTGAAAAAGAGCCCGCTGACGCGGTCCAGCGCTGCCCCGGCGAACTCCAGCGCCTCCACCGTGTTGGCGAAGGTCGGCGGCTCGGGGTTCGCCGCGATGGCATCCACCTCGGCCTTGCCCGCGGCGATGGCCGCCTCGAAGGCGGGCTTCCAGTGCTCCGTGCGGATCAGGTCGAAGCGCGGCGCGCCGAAAGGCAGGGTGGAAGGAGTCAGCAACGGAGAATCCATACTGCAAAAATAACCATAAATGGGGATTTCCTATTCATCCGAAAGCGCTTAATTTTGCAACCGGATAAAAGTTAGTGTGTTTTTGAAGGACGTGACCGCTTCGGGGTTGCGTCTTTTCTTTGTAAATGTCCCTGAAATTGACTAAATTTGCGCCGCTTTTTAGAGATAAGTAAGATTAGTACAAATATTTATGTCCAACAGCAAGTTTAATGTCAAGTATTGTGTCCTTCTGCCCATCGTGCTGATCGCCACAATTCTTCTGTGGGCCCTCCCGGTCAGCACCTTCGGGATCGCCGAACTGACCGTCGTGCAGCAGCGCGTGATCGCGCTCTTCGTTTTCGCCGCCCTGATGTGGATTTTCGAGATCATCCCGAACTGGACCACCTCTCTGCTGGTAATCGTTATTTCCCTGCTGACCGTCTCCAACAAGGGTATCGGCTTCTTCTGCGATCCGCAGTACGGCACCCTCGTGGATTACAAAAGCCTGATGGCTTCCTTCGCCGACCCGGTGGTCATGCTCTTCCTCGGCGGCTTCGTGCTTGCCATCGTGGCCGAGAAATATGGCCTGGACGTCACCATGGCGCGCGCCCTGCTGTCCCTCTTCGGCACCAAGCCCAAGATGGTCCTGCTGGGCTTCCTGCTCGTGATCGCCGTTTTCTCGATGTTCATGTCCAATACGGCTACGGCGGCCATGATGCTGGCCTTCCTGGTTCCGGTGCTTTCGAAGCTCCCGGCCGACGACAAGGGTAAGATCGGTCTTGCCCTGGCCATCCCGGTCGCCGCGAACATCGGTGGCATCGGTACGCCGATCGGCACCCCGCCGAACGCCACTGCCGTGAAATTCCTTTCCGAGGCCGGCTACGACGTGACCTTCGGCGAGTGGTCCATCCGCATGATCCCGTACGTGCTGATCATGATTATGGTCGCCTGGGTCGTCCTGCAGCTGCTCTTCCCCTTCAAGTCCGCGGAAATCAAACTCGCCATCCCGGAGAATACCCGCAAGAAAGACTGGCGGACCACCGTGGTGTGGGTCACCTTCCTCGGCACCATCCTTCTCTGGGCCACCGAGCAGTGGACCAAGATCAACTCCAACGTCGTGGCTCTCATTCCGCTCGGCGTCCTGACCGCTACCGGCATCTTCGGCAAGGAAGACATCAAGGAAATCAACTGGAGCGTGCTCTGGTTGGTGGCGGGAGGTTTTGCCCTCGGCACCTGCCTGCAGGGCACGGGTCTGGCCAAGGTTCTCATCAACGCCATTCCGTTCAACACGATGTCCGTGGTGCTGGTGACGATCATCGCCGGCCTGGTGTGCTACTTCCTTTCGAACTTCATTTCGAACAGCGCCACCGCAGCGCTGCTGATCCCGATCCTGATCGTCGTGGCGGAAGGCATGAACCTGGGTGCCACCGGCTCCCGGGCCATGATTTCTTACATCGCCGTGTGCGCCTCGATCGCCATGCTCTTCCCGATTTCCACCCCGCCGAACGCCATCGCTTCTTCCACCGGTATGGTGGAGACGAAGGATATGACCAAGGTGGGCATCATCATCGGTGCCGTCGGCTTCGTGCTCGGCTATTTCTGGCTGACCAAGATCTTCCCGTTCGGCGCATAATATGACATTTTCACTTCTGGTGGCCCCCTCGTGGGACCACCAGATTCAATTCCAAGATATGATACGTAAATTCTTTATGGCAGTTGCCTTCCTGGCCGTGACGCTGAGCGCCGCCGCCCAGGAGAGTGCCGCGCAGTTCAAGTGGTACGGTTTCATCCGCAACTACGTCGTTGCCGATTCCCGCGAGAGCGTCTACGGCACGGAAGACTTTTTCTATTATCTCCCGAAGGACGTCAAAATGTCGGAAGGCGTGGACCTGAATGCTGAGCATACCTTCGCATTCGCGGCCCTTACCTCCCGCCTGGGTCTTGACGTGACGGGCTATGAGGTGCAGGGCTGGAAGGTCGGCGCCAAGCTCGAGGCTGACTTCTACGCCGGTGTGTCCGGCGTGACCGGCACCGCGCAGCTGCGTCTCCGCCAGGCCTACATGACCCTGTCGAAGGGCGGCTTCAGCGCCAAGATCGGCCAGGCCTGGCACCCGATGGCCGCCGATATGCCGCATGTGTTCGCGCTCAATACGGGCGCTCCGTTCGGCCCCTTCAGCCGTACCCCGGAAATTGTCCTGGACGGCAAGCTCTCCGACTCCTTCACCCTGACCGCTGCCGTGCTCTGGCAGATGCAGTACACCTCTGCCGGTCCTGAGGGCGCTTCCGCCAATTACATCAAGTACGGCGGTATCCCGGAGCTTTACCTGGGCCTGAGCTACAAGGAGAACGGCTTCACCGCCCGCGTCGGTGTGGACATGCTTTCCATCCGCCCGCGCCATCTGGACGTCACCGGCACGAAGAAGGTTTCCGACCGCATCACGACCTTCAGCCCGTTCATCTACCTCGAGTACACGAAGGGTCTCTTCTCCGTCAAGGCCAAGAGCATCTTCGCCCAGGCGGGCGAGCATTTGAGCCTGAACGGCGGTTACGGCGTCAGCGCCATCAACGCCGACGGCAGCTGGGAGTACACCCCGACCCGCAACTCCTCCAGCTGGCTCAGCCTGAGCTACGGCAAGAAGCTGCAGGGTGTTCTCTTCGGCGGTTACGTGTACAATATCGGTACCTGGAAACCCCTGGTCGGCGACCTGTACTTCAGCAAGAACAGTTTCTCCAACATGCGCCAGATGTTCCGCGTGGCGCCGGAGCTCATTTACAACCTGGGCAAGGTGGCCTTTGGTCTCGAGTATGAGCTCACCGGTGTCGAGTACGGCACCTTCGGCGCTCTGGACGTCTACGGCTACGCTTCGCAGAACATCCACTGGGTGATGAACCATCGCGTCCAACTGATGTTCAAATATACCTTCTAGACCCTTTCCTGCATGGCACTCCTGCTGTTCTTCCTGCTGGGCGCAATGGCCATCTCGTTCCTCTGCTCGATCCTGGAGGCAACGCTGATGTCCACTCCGATCTCCTACATCACGATGCGGGAGGAGGAGGGCTACAAGCCCGCCGTCCGGTTCAAGGAATACAAGCAGGATTCTTCCCGGCCGATCGCCGCCATCCTTTCGCTGAACACCATCGCGAATACGATCGGCGCGGCCGGGGTGGGCCATCAGGCCACCCAGGTCTTCGGCTCCGGCTGGTTCGGCCTGGTCAGCGTCGTGATGACCATCCTCATCCTCGTCTTCTCGGAGATTATTCCCAAGACGATAGGCACCACGCGCTGGAAATCCCTGATGGGCTTCACCACCGCGATGATCGGCGCGCTGATCTTCATCATGTATCCGCTGGTGCGCCTGATCGAATTGCTGACCTCGCTCATCACCCCCAAGGATGCGCCGGAGACGGCCATCTCCCGCGACGAGGTGAGTGCGATGGCCAACGTGGCGGAAGAGGAAGGCGACCTCGAAGAGGACGAGAACACCATTATCCAGAACCTCATCAGCATGGACGAAGTCAAGGCCTTCGACGTGATGACGCCGCGCGTCGTCTGCGAGATTGCCCCCGAGTCCATGACGCTGAAGGCGTTCTACAAGAACAAGCGCTACCGCCACCACAGCCGCATCCCGGTGTACGCCGACAACGACGAGTACATCACCGGCTACATTCTCCGGGTGGAAGCGCTTCAGCTGATGGCGGAGGACAAGTTTGACCTCACGCTCGGCGAGATCCGCCGCGAGGTGGCGACCTTCGACGAGGACACCTCCCTCGACCAGATCTGGGACGAGATGCTCAGCAAGGATGAGCAGATCGCCATCATTATCAATGAATATGGCAGCTTCCAGGGTATCCTGACGCTGGAAGACATCATCGAGACCCTGCTTGGCAGCGAAATCGTAGATGAGAACGACACCGTCCGCGATATGCAGCAGCTGGCCCGCGACAAATGGAAAAAGCGCAAGTAAAAGGCCACCTGGCTGCCGCCGGGGCCTACGCGATCTTCGGATTCAACATCATTTTCAACAAGGATATCGCCAATTCGGACGCGGTGTCCCCGCTGGTGTTGTTTGCCCTGCGCGCGGTCGGCGCCGCCGTGTTGTTCTGGGGCGCGTCGCTCTTCCTGCCGCGGGAGAAGGTGCCCGGCCGGGACCTCTGGCGCATGGCGCTGGCGGGTTTCCTGGGGCTTTTCATTCCGCAGATGAGCTTCCTGTTCGCCATCGGGATGGCGACGCCGCTGGACTGTGCGGTGCTGGGCTCGCTGACGCCGATCTACACGATGTGCTTTGCCTTCCTGTTCCTCGGCGAGCCGATCACGTTCAAGAAAGCGGGTGGCGTGGCCATGAGTCTCGGGGGCGCGCTGCTGCTGATATACAATTCCACGCATGCCGCCGGGGCGGTGGAGCGGACGCAGCCGCTCGGGGTGCTCCTGCTGCTGGTGAACGGCTTGAGTTTCGCGGGCTATCTGGGCGCTTTCCGGCCGCTGATTTCGCGCTACAGCGTCGTGACGCTGATGAAGTGGATGTTCCTCTTCTCGCTGCTGCTCTCGCTCCCGTTCGCGTGGGAGGGGCTGCTGCACACCGACTATGCATCTCTCACGCCGACGCTGCGCTGGGAGGTCGGCTATGTCATCGTTTTTGCCACGTTCGTGGCGTATTTCCTGATTCCGATCGGGCAGAAATACCTGCGGCCGACGCTGGTCAGCATGTATTCCTATCTGCAGCCCATCATTGCCTCGGCGATCAGCATCGCCGTCGGCATGGATCTGCTGACCTGGCAGAAGGCCCTCGCCATCATCCTGGTCTTCGGCGGCGTCTTCCTCGTCAGCAAGTCGCGGGCGGCCGCTTCCTGATACCGCCCCTAACCCCGCGGGCGGCCGGATTCAATGACCGTGGGGCGTTCCCCCCGGACCCCCTGAGTCACTTCGTTCCGGACAGGTTTGCCGGAAAACCAATTTCCTCTCCGCCCTCCACGACGCCTGCGCGCAGCAGGTGCTCCTTGTGTCCCGTTTTTGAGGACACAAGGAGCAAAAATACCGGGAAAATGCGCTTTGTGTCCCAATTTCCGGGACACAAGGCGCGTTTCAGAAACCTTCGAGCATCCTGGCGGCATCCGAAAGAGAAATCCCGGTCACCCGGGCGATTTGATTGATATCCGCGCTGAAGCGGCGTCGGATTTGGGAAACGAGCACCGACTGCTGTTCTTCATTCAGATTTGCCACGCTTTGCTGATGAAACAGCGTTTGGCAAAGATCCTGGACCGCTGCGAGCATCACTTGATCCCGGAAGGAAGGGATCCCTTCCTCCTTGAATGCCAGGCGCCGCTTGGCCTTGGAGGAATTCACCAGGAAATAGTTCATCCGCTTCGGTGTTCTGAACAAGTTCTCGATGAATTTCACACAGACATAGGAACTGGGCAGCACATACCCTTCCTCCCCGACGATCCAATCGGAGGGAAGTTCGAGCTTGCTGTGCAGCATCCGGATTTGTGCCCGTTTTGAATAGGATCCGAGCGGCTGGCCCGTACGCGGCGTGGACTGGAAAAATGTGCTCCCGGTTCCCCAGCGGTATTCCGCAGGATTCATACAAATGTTTGCCGCAACGCAGTTCATCTGAACATAGGCAATAGCCCGCTCCAGCGACTCATCGCCTAACGTAAGCCGCTGGATATCAATGTCGTTGTTTCGGAGCAGCTCGGCGGTCTGATACTTCTTGCTCAGATAGTGAGAGTAAAGCCGCTTATACTCCGTGATAAACGTCCGGGCCTGTTCCTCGGTGCATTCGAGGACAAAATGGACGTGATTGGACATCAGGATGAAAGACAGGATGTTGACCCCGACAAGAAACGCGACTGTGGCCGCATAATTCATCCCCGTTTTGAAATCTTCATCATCCCGAAACCAGAGACGGTCTTCGAGATGGTCCGTGGTAATCAAGTAAAAATACATCACACATCATTCTTTAAAACCGGGTTCACTCCTGCTTGAAACCACATTTCAAATATACGATAAAATCCAAAAGAATTCTTAAATTTGTTCAGTTTGTCGGAAGGATTATGGAAGGACTGGTTGAACAAGCCCGCGCAGTGGCGCTGGATGCGCTGAAGGACGAGACCCGCTTCGACGGGACCCCGTTCATCAGTCATCCGGACAACGTGGCGCATATCGTGGAGGACGAAATCGGCCTCCCGGACACCTGCGTAGCCGCCGTGTACCTGCACGAGGCAACGCGGGCCCATAAGGATGTGGATATCAGCGGGTTCCCGCAGGATGTCCGGACCCTCGTGGACGGGCTCAACAAGATCTCGACCATCAAGCCCAAGGACACGCGCCTGGAGGCGGAGAACTATAAGCGCCTCATCGTCCAGTACTCGACCGATCCCCGCGTGACCGTGCTCAAGATCGCCGACCGGCTGGAGGTGATGCGTGGCCTGCAGATGTTCCCGAAGACCTCCCGCGACCAGAAACTGCTGGAGACGCTGATGCTCTACATGCCGCTGGCGCACCAGCTCGGCCTCTACAACATCAACAACGAGCTGGGCAACATCTGGTTCCGCTATGCCGATCCCGAGCAGTACCGGGCCATTACCAACAAGCTGAAAGCCACGGAGAAAGACCGCGAGCAGATTACGGCCGAATTCATCGAGCCGCTGAAGCGCAAACTCTCCGACGCGGGCATCGTCTACAAACTGAAGATCCGGACCAAGAGCGCCTACTCCATCTACCGCAAGATGCAGGTGCAGAAAGTGCCTTTCGAGGGCGTCTACGATGTCTTTGCCATCCGTTTCATCATCGACTGCGAGGACGATCCCAAGGTGGAGAAGGACCTCTGCTGGAAGGTGTTCTCCTACGTGACCGAGGAATACGAATCGGACACGAAGCGCCTGCGCGACTGGCTCACCACGCCGCGCCCGAATGGCTACGAGTCCCTGCATATCACAGTCAAGAACAGGAAGGGCCAGGCCCTCGAGGTGCAGATCCGCACCAAGCGCATGGATATCGAGGCCGAGAGCGGAAATGCCGCACACTGGGCCTACAAGGGCATTCGCCACGAGGCGTCCATGGACCGCTGGCTGCAGTCGGTGCGCGACGCGCTGGAGCATCCGTTCGAGGCCACGCCCGAAGAGATGCCGGCTCCGCCGGACAAAGAGATTTTCGTCTTCACGCCTACCGGCGAATTGCGCATCCTGCCCACCGGCGCGTCCGTGCTGGACTTCGCCTTCAATATCCACTCCGGCTTGGGCTGTCGCTGCACCGGCGGCCGGGTGAACGGCAAGGCGGTTCCCATCCGCGAGAAGCTCAAGACGGGTGACGTGGTGGAAATCATGACTCGCAAGGACCAGCGTCCGAACCGCGACTGGCTGGGCTGGGTGGTCTCTTCCAAGGCCCGCACCAAGATCAAGCAGGAACTTGACGCCGACGAGCGCAAGGCCGCTGCGGACGGGCGCGAGCTGCTGGAACGGCGCCTGCGCAACTGGAAACTCGAATTCCCGGACGACTGGATGACGGAATTCATCAAGGTCCGGAAATATCCCTCCGTCCTCCCGTTTATGGCGGCCATCGCCCGCGAGGAGGTGGACGTCAATGATATCAAAGCCTTCATCCAGCGCAAGCTGGCCGCCCAGCAGGAACGGCTTGCCGCGCAGGCACCGGAAGAAGTGGAAGCCGCCTCCCCGAAGGGCTACAGCGGCACGGCGGACGACATTCTCGTCCTGAACGCGAAGAATGTCAAGGGCCTGGAATACAAGATGTCCAAGTGCTGCAATCCGGTCTTCGGCGACGACGTGTTTGGCTTCGTGACGCGCACGGAAGGCATTAAGATCCACCGCATGTCCTGCCCCAACGCAGCCCGCCTCATCGAGCGCTATCCGTACCGCATCCAGAAAGTCATCTGGCAGGATAACCCCGGCCAGGGCGACTTCCAGTGCACTCTTTCCGTCACGGCCGACCTCGACCATCCGGTGCTGAGCGCCATCATGGACATCATCGGGCAGTTCCGCGTGTCCATGCGCGCCTTCAATGTCCGGGAGAACCTGCGCGCCGGCACCTATGAAATCACCATCCGCCTGCTGGTGCCGTCCAGCGCCGAGCTGGACAAGGTCCTCTCGCAGGTCGGCGCCCTCAAGCAGGTCATCAAAATCCGCAGAATCTAAGCATGCAGGAAGAAGATACCAGGGACCTCGACCGTTTCGAGCAGCTGCTCGAAGAAGGCATGGTCAAGATCTGCAGCGGCGCGGGCCTGTTGCCCGCCGAATTGGTCCGCTGTCCCGACGTTGACGGCGTCTGGGATGTCTATATCAAGGATTACATCGCCGACGCGGTGGTCAATTTCAACGAATACCCCGAAGCCGCTCTTGCCTGGGCGGGTTTCCTCGGTCTCGGCGTCGCCTGGGCCTGGGATGCCGACTGGCAGCGCTACAAGGACCAGCCCTACCGCAAATGGTACGGCTCCCGCGGCTGGGACGACATAGACGAGCACATCCTGCGCGACGTCCTTGGCCTGCCGCTCGACAGTCACGAGGCGAAGAAAATCTCCGACACCCTGCAGAGCTGCGCCCTCGCGGTGCTCGGGCTGCTGCAGCACGAAGGCGTCGAGACGCAGACCGCCCGCGGTTTCTACCTGCTCGCCCGCGCCTACACGGTTCTCTACCGTACCGGCGCCGCCATCGAACTCCACCGCTTGGGGTACAAGAAAGTCCTGATCGGATAGGCCGCTCTTTCCTTGCGGGCGGCCGGAAATTATTTTTCGTGCGGTAGCCCGAAAAACCAATTTCCGCTCCGCCCTCCACAACGCCAGCACGCGAGCGGCCGGAGGCGGTAACGTTGCAAAAGTAACGATTTATCGCTCGGAGGCCGAAGGCCGACAGGGCCCCCTGCCAGGGGGCGGTGGGGGTGTGCTCCCCGAGGGAGCTGGCTGCGGTAGCAGACTGAGGGGTAACGTTGCAAAAGTAACGATTTATCGTTACTTTTGCGAGATTTATGAAATTCCAGCTCGAATCCGAATACAAACCGGCCGGCGACCAGCCGGAAGCCATCGCGCAGCTCTGCTCCGCCCTGCAGGCGGGCGTGGGAGACGTGACGCTGCTCGGCGTCACGGGTTCGGGCAAAACCTTCACCATGGCCGGGGTGATCGAGCGCCTGCAGCGCCCGGCGCTGATCCTCAGCCACAACAAGACCCTCGCGGCCCAGCTTTACGGCGAATTCAAGTCTTTCTTCCCGCACAACGCGGTGGAATACTTCGTGTCGTACTACGACTACTACCAGCCGGAGGCATACATCCCCACGACCGACACCTACATCGAGAAAGACCTCAGCATCAACGATCAGATCGAGAAACTGCGCCTGAGCGCCGCCAGCGCCTTGCTGAGCGGCCGGCGCGACGTGATCGTGGTCTCCAGCGTATCCTGCCTCTACGGCATCGGCAACCCGGACGATTTCCACGCCCAGACCGTCCCGGTCAGGCGGGGGGAGACCCGCAGCCTCACGGGGCTGCTCTACCGCCTGGTGGACGCCCTCTACAACCGTACCGAGGTCGAGTTCAAGCGCGGCACCTTCCGCGTGCGGGGCGACACGGTGGATGTGTACCTGGCCGGTTCGGACGATGCCGTCCGCATCGAATTCTTCGGCGACGAGATCGACGGCCTGAGCCTGATCGACCCCGTGACCGGAGCCAAGCGCGAGGACATCGACGAGATCAACATCTATCCGGCGGGCAACTTCGTGACCACCAAGGAGCGGAGCGCCGCGGCCGTTTCCCATATCCAGGACGACCTGACGGCGCAGATGGAATATTTCGAGAGCGTGGACAAGGGCCTGGAAGCCAAACGCCTGAAGCAGCGCGTGGAGTACGATCTGGAGATGATCAAGGAAATGGGTTACTGCCCGGGCATCGAGAACTATTCCCGCTACTTCGACGGCCGCAAGGAAGGGCAGCGCCCCTTCTGCCTGATCGACTATTTCCCGAAGGATTTCATCACCTTCATCGACGAGAGCCACGTCACGCTGCCGCAGGTGCACGCCATGTACGGCGGCGACCATAGCCGCAAGAGCGTGCTGATCGAATACGGCTTCCGCCTCCCGGCGGCGGCCGACAACCGCCCCCTCAAGTTCGAGGAATTCGAGGCCCTGACGGGCCAGAAGGTCTATGTGAGCGCCACTCCGGCCGATTACGAGCTGGAGAAATCCGAAGGCCTGGTGGTGGAGCAGGTGGTCCGGCCGACGGGCCTGCTGGACCCGCCCATCGAGGTCCGGCCCACCAAGAATCAGGTGGACGACCTGGTGGAGGAGATACGCAAGCGCTCCGAGGCGGACGAACGTACGCTCGTCACCACGCTCACCAAGCGCATGGCGGAAGAGTTGGACGAATACCTGCGCCGCATCGGCGTGCGTGTCCGCTACATCCATTCCGACGTGGACACCACCGAGCGCGTGGAAATCATCGAGGATTTCAAGAACGGCCTCTTCGACGTGCTCGTGGGCGTGAACCTGCTGCGCGAAGGCCTGGACATCCCGACCGTCTCGCTGGTGGCTATCCTGGACGCCGACAAGGAAGGTTTCCTGCGCACTGCCAGGGCCCTGACGCAGACGGCGGGCCGCGCTGCGCGCAATGTCAACGGCCTCGTGATCATGTATGCCGATTCCATCACCCCGTCGATGGAGCAGACCATACGCGAAACGGAGCGCCGCCGGCGCAAACAGATCGAATACAACAAGTTGCACCATATCACTCCGAAGCAGGTGGAGGTGAAGCAGAACGCCCTCGCGGGCGAGCTGACCAGCCGCGGCGGCAAGCCCATCTCCCGCGGCCTGGCGAACGGCACCACGGGCCGCGTGAGCGCGCCAAACTCCTACGACGACCCGACCTACATCCCGAACCCGTCCGACCTGGGACGCGGCGTGGTGAGCGTCGGATTCGGCCACGACTCCAAGCGGGAGGCGGGGGCCGCCTACAAGGATGGTTACGTCACCGCCGACCTGGCCGCCGTGCTTCAGGATCCGGTGATACGCTCGATGTCGCGCGAGCAGATAGAAAAGATGATTGAAGAAGACCGCCGCCGGATGAAGAAATCCGCGGCCGACCTCGACTTCACGCAGGCCGCCCACTACCGCGACGAAATGTGGGCCCTGCAGGAATACCTCAAAGTCTGGAAAGAAAAATGAAACGATCTCGCATAGTCCTGTTCCTGTTCTCTGTGATCGCCTGCCTGGCGGTCCTGTGCGCCATTTTCCCCGAAGAGGGAATCCTCGGGCTGCGCTTCCCGCAGCTCGGCGAGATTCTGTCGGCCGCCGAGCCGGCCAAAGGCCCCTCGCCCGAAGAACTGATCGAGCAGCGGCGGCAGGCGGTGCTGGCAGCGCAGCGCAGCGAGTACCAGAGCTTCTTCCGGGAGGACCCGGCACGCTTCTACCTGCCGGATGACGATATCCGCTTCTTCGACGAGCTCTTCGCCGCCTTCGACCGGGCGGAGACGGAGCCGTTGCGCATCGTGCACTACGGCGACTCGCAGATTGAGGAAGACCGTATCACGGGAACCATCCGCGACCGGCTCCAGGAGCGCTTCGGCGGCGACGGCCCGGGCATGATGCCGGCTCGCCAGCACGCCACGCCGCGCGTGGGCGGGGGGAGTACGGCCGGGTTGCGGCGCTATTTCAATTACGGCGACCAGTCCTACCGCGCAGGTATCCGCCAGTACGGCCCGTATGCCGACTTCACCCGGCTGGACACCGTGTGCACCTTCAGCTTTTATCCGCTTTCCCGCAAGGAGAAGGCACCGAAAACGTTCGAGCGGATGACGCTCGTGGCGGGCAACGTGCAGAGCACGCTCAGCGTGACCAGCAAGGGCGACAAGCGTACGGTGGAAGCCGGCACCAAGCCGCTCGCCTTCGTGCGCTTCGAATTGCCGGACAGCTCCACGCGCGCCTCGATGACCGTGGCCGGCTACGCCGACCTCTACGGCATCCTGCTGGACAGCAAGACGGGTATCCGAATGGACAACATGGCGATGCGCGGCAGTTCCGGCGCCATCTTCACGACCATGGACCGCGAGCAGCTGCGCAGCTTCTATCAGGAGGAAAACGTTCGCATGATCCTGCTGCAGTACGGCGGCAACAGCGTGCCGTACCTCAAGACGGATAAGCAGATTTCGACTTACCAGGAGTCCATCCGCAAGCAGATCGTGCTGCTGCGCGAGCTGGC
>Ga0310786_10006352_pt1 | contig 15752 bp, 26 predicted proteins | sample AusTroGonzalo_MG_FD_203881 | JGI IMG/M metagenome (GOLD analysis project Ga0310786, IMG submission 203881) | Bovine rumen microbial communities from tropical cattle in Woodstock, Queensland, Australia - Gonzalo_03 (v2) (version 2) | ecosystem: Host-associated > Mammals > Digestive system >... | reverse complement strand
GGGGTCGCCTACGTGGCGAACAAGCTCGATATCGTGTGCGAGGGTTGGGACAAGGACGAACGATTCCCCATAAAGGGTTTCGACTTGTCTATGGAAGTTGAACAGACCTGTCGATTCCTTATCGCTATGTATGAGCTTGGATGGGACGAACCGTCTGAGAATGCTGAAGGCGTCTCTGTATTCGATGGCTACTGCACCGCATACAAGTCGTCTTCGCCGACGGACGGCATATACCATGCCTATCTCAAGTTCCGTCCGCCTAGCAACGATGAAAACAAGGATATACCTATATGGCTCATCGAACCGCATATCGAGATAAAGCTCGCTATAGACGATGACGCCAAGCCGTGGTTCCAGATTGATTTTAACGTCATTTCGCAGAGTTTCTGATGGTATCATGCAAATATGTCACAAATTGGGTTAAGTCGTTCGAAGTCAAGAAGTTCCTTGGCAAGTTCGACTATCACATCGAGTTCCTTGACAAGCCGTACATCACCGGAGCGACCGGTTCCGGAAAGACTTCGCTGTTGAAGCTGATCGACAAGGCTATCAAGGTTATTGAGCACGGAAACTTTGGTTCATTCAACTATCTTGATGTCGATTTCCCTGGCTATGAAGGTTTGCTATTCACCGAACTGACCTTGGAAACGTTCGGCGGTTCTCTAAAAATGATTTGCCTTGATGGGACGCACTACTGGGTTACGGTTCGGCGCGACGGTGATTTGGTGTATGAAAACCGTTGCGAGGAAATTCATAAGACGTGGCAGCATGACGAGATTCAGACGATTGGTGACGTCAATTCAAAATTCTTGGGGGACGACCGGTTTGACGACATGACGTTGATGCAGTATGCGTCTGATCGTACTCCGCCATTTAGATATTATCTTAGGTCGATGATTGACGAACGCAACCCGGAATGGTACATGGCTAACATTATTGCCAACGTTCCGTATATGTATGGCGATAAGAGTTCTGTCTGGGATTATACGTGGCAGAAGCCGGGTTCCCCTATGCTTAACGGCATTGAAATGATGTATGACGCTCCTGTAATTGACCATGACGGCTCATACAGCGTCAAGCCTATTTTTGGACGTCATACACCATCCAAGGGCGACTTCGGTATGCTATTGCTCGCGTTAGCCATTTCGGGTAAGCCGGGAACCATCCTTGTAGACGACATCGACATGCACATGCACATGGTCACTCAGGAACAGATGCCAAGGCTGCTCAAGCTTGCCGAGTCTCGCGGAATTCAGATTATAGCCACGACTAACAGTTTCCATTTGTTTGAGAACGAGGACTTCTCCCAGTCGACTGACTTGGAGAGCCTAAAGGTAGACCCGAAGTACGCCTACAACGTTATCGAACAGTACAACATCGTACCGACGACCGCCAACAAGCGTGAGGTCGCGTTCCAGTTCATGAACGCAAAGGTCGGCGAAGCCGTGATGGCGTTCGGCATGAAGCTCGGAATCCGCAAGAGCGAGAATGAGTACGAGGTTATCGGCAAGAAGACGTTTACCGATTACGAGGAGATGACTGAGTACGCTATCGACTATGTAAACGACCCGACCCATCTTATCGTGAGGTTAAGATGACGGAATTCTTTGAAAAATATTGGTATTGCTTCATAATTGCCGCCATCATGGAAGGTCTCCGTGTAGAACCGGATTGGTCGGTAGGAATGTGCTTTTGCGCGTTTATTTACTACTTGTCATGTGCTATACTTGGCGCAAAGATTGCCGAGTATTTTATGGAGGACAAATGAAAAAGTACTATAACGGCAAAGAGTTGCCTGGGTTTGATACATCCATGCCACCGTCGGTGAGCCCTCGCTGGATGGTGGTATGGGACAGCGAGGGACCGCTTTCTACTCCGGTACGACGGATAGTGGTCGGCTTCAACGGCAAGTTCGTGACGTCTGACGGGGTCGAGTATGACCAAGCGTCGGAGCTCCCGACTGAATACCTTGGTCGTGTATGGAGAGGATGGCGTGAGCTTCCTGATTCCATGACAAAGAGTATCTTCAACAAATATATGGACTTGCTTGGCGAGATGACGGCTGAACCTACAGAACCGTTATTCAAATGCAAGAAGCCAATTGACATTTTCAAATAAAAATCTTATATTAAAGGAGAAACCCATGAAAAAGCTAATATCAATCCTCATGCTTGCGTTGTTCTTCGTAGGCTGTTCCGTAATCGACGAGACCGAACGTGGTGTCGTCCTTTCTTGGGGCAAGTACTCGGAAACTCTCGGCTCTGGCATGCACGCCATCAACCCGATTACCGACGAGGTGATCAAGTTCCCGATTCGTACCGAGCTCAAGACGATTACGCTTGAGGCTGGTTCTAATGACCTCCAAACGGTTACCGTGAAGGCTCAGGTGAACTACCACGTAGACCCGAACAAGGTCGACGTCATCTACAAGAACTACGGTCTCGACTACGTGGACAACATCCTCGTGCCGAAGATCAACGAGACGATTACTGGTGTCACTCCGCAGTACAAGGCTGAGGACATGCTCCAGAAGCGCGAGGAAATCCGCGACCGCATGCGTACGACCTTGAGAACGAAGCTCGACTCGGCGAAGGCACCGATCATCATCGACGGTCTCGCCATCACGTCTTTCGAGTTTTCTCGCGAGTTCAAGGCATCCGTCGAGGAAAAGCAAGTTCAAGAGCAGAAGGCTCAGAAGGAAAAGTATATCACACAGCAGCTGTCCGAGCAGAACAAGCAGAAGGTCGAGCGTGCACGTGCGGACTCAACGGTCATTGCACTCCAGATGAAGGCACTCAAGCAGCAGAGCGGTAGCGAATACCTCATGCTCAAGTTCATCGAGAAGTGGGACGGTCAGTTGCCGGACGTCATCAACGGTAACAACCCGATGATGCAGATGCTCGACGTCACCGGTCATGCCACGGACGGCGGCAAGAAAAAATGAAAGGAAGACGACTATGTACATAATGCTACACAAGGAGAACGGATTGTTCTACGACAAAGACCAGACGGAACTGCCTATCCCATTCGGAGGACCGAAGGAGAAGGCTACCCAGTATGTCGACAAGGGCCTTGCCGAGAAGATGATAGAAACAGCTCAGCAGTTCTTCCGTGGAATGTATCCTCAGGATATGGACTTGATAAACCGTAATGCCTTTATGAGTAAATGTATCGTAGTCGACGCCGACGAATAATTTGTTGGTAGGAGTGGAAGGGCGGTCAGAAGACCGCCCTTTTTGCATACTTGCACGTTTTGTGCAAACTTGCTATATTTATTACAATTAAAAAGGAAACCCTTATGGATAACAAGATTCTACTAAACAAGGTTGTTGATATCCTTACAAAAATCAAGACCAAGCTCTCCGAACAGACCGACAATCCGAGCGCACTGGTTGCATCCGTCATCGGTTACATTGATGGTCAGGTAGACATCCTCAACGCTATGGCACCGGAAACGAGCATCACGGTGAAGGAATACAGCCCACTACTTGAGGGTGGTGGTTCTACCATCACCATTCCAGCCAACGAACAAGGCTCTAGCAAGGGTACAGTCCAGCTCGACAACGAACAGCTCAACAAGCTCATCGAAGCCATGAAGGACAAGCAGATCGTCATCAATCAGCCGGGTATCAGTACCGGTGACGGTAAGCCGTGGTGGCAACAGGTTACGTACACAGCTGACCAAAATACGGTTGCTACATCCAAGATTTCCCTTTCAGACATTCCGCAACAAGCTAAGCCGGTAATCCAATTCCGTGGTGCCGACTGCAATGCTTAGGAAGCTTTTCAAGAAAAAGGTTAAGGAGAAGACGGCTGCAAAGCCGTCCTATCCTCCCGTGCTTGACAAGCCCGACTTGTCCTTCAGCGAGCTGAAGGCTATTTGGAAGATGTCTATTGAGGGAAAAAGGAATGAAGGTTGATTTCTATGCACCGTGTACTATAACTGGCTATAACGGTCGTCTCGGCACCAAGCCGAAATGCAACGAGACTCCTGGCACTATATTGGACGCCATCGAGAGCCAGCTCCATGTGGACTTCTGCGAAGACCTCGCCGAGTTCATTGAAAATGACAAGTTTGACAAACTTGGTTATAAGATTTATGCGACATGTGCCAATATGACGATATACGAGGGTAAGCTGTATGTCAGAATGTCGCTGTTCATCAATATTCCGCAACGCTACGAGTCGATAACCGGTCCTGAAGGACAAGAAATTAAAATTCCGTACGACGAATACAAGGACTTCATGGAGTTCATTGACACTTGTATAGGCGAAATCAACGGACAGATTTTTGATGGATGGGGAGAGTGCTTCGAACAGCACAAGTTCACCATACCGGACACAGATGCTGAATACTACTATCCGAATCCGGATTGTGTAGAGTTTGTACGCTGGGGAGGAGTCGCCGTAGGTAAGCGGAACAAGCTGATGCGACCCATCGTCTATATTCCGGGTGACAGCAAGGTATTCGACCACGGCTGGGTATCAGCCGGCATGGACGATTTAAACATATTCATTAGCCAAGTAAACGGATACGCGGTGTCATATTACCGTCTGTGCCATCCTCTTGTCAAGCAGACAAAAAAAGAGAAAACCCGAATAACTAAAGAAATTACGACAGACTTCATGAAAAAATACGGTATAGACAAGGTATTCATGAATAGCTTTATCAACTGGTACATAAATATGCGGAAAAATGGCATGCGCCAGTTCAGTTCCGAAGAAGAGCATAGGCTCCGTGCTTACAAGACATTGTTTGAATAGTATGAACACATAGGAAGGTGGAAATGGTAGACAAGCAAGAATTTTTCAGCATGACGCTGTTCGACATACGACGGCGGATAACCAAGAAAGCCGGATGCAAGCCGATGGACGCTGTGGAGGCGTCGAACCGGCTACGACGAATGGTCGATACGTTGCCGGGGTGGACAGACCAGAAACTTGAGAGAATATACAAGGACACTGGACTGACACCGGATGTATCGACCGACGAACTGATAGACGGACTAATTGATGCCTGGTGGGGAGAGCTGAAACCGCTAATACGTCCCTATGACCGCATGGCGCACGAGACCCATCCGAGGTCTATCCCAATACGTCGAACGGTCAAGAAGGCTAAGGTCTACTACGCCACCTACGAGATGGGTTCCCAGGAGGAATTTGACGCTCTCGTGGCGAAGTACAGCCGTACAGGAACCTTCCCCGAAATCAAGGTGAAGGACGCCGAATTTCCCAACATTACTCTTACCGCCAAGACTCCGTTCGAGATCACTCTGGCGAACAAGAGCGTAAACGCATATCCGACGGCTTCCAACGTTCTGGAAGTCATCTAGGAGCATACCCATGAAGAACTATTCTTTCAGACTACTACGTCCGTACAATGCCGAGGCTAAGTGCTTGAACCAGCCGGCTGGCATGCGGAACTCCATCTTCCTCGCCGGTCCTTGCCCTCGCGTAAACTACGAGGACGACTGGCGTTTCGAGGCGTTCGACATTCTCGACGAGCTCGGATTCACTGGCACGGTCATCACGCCGACAAACGACCAGTACAGCGAAATGGAACGTCACGAGCCAGAAGCACTATGGGCTCAGACGGAGTGGGAGCGTGCGTGCATGTACATGTGTTCCGCATTGGTGTTCTGGGTTCCCCGTTCCGAGGAGCATCCGGCATATACGACCAACATCGAGTTCGGTGAATGGTATAAGAAGACCGGAGTCTACTTCGGCTTCCCAGACGATGCACTACGCATGAAGTACCTAACGCTGAAGATGTCTGAACAGAAGAAGTCCTGGTACAACAACCTCCGTGGGATGCTCGCTGACGTCGTTGCAGACTTGCAGTGCAAGGACAGAACGCCGAAGAAGTGGTTCACCGCCGATACGCACTTCACCCAGCAGCGTACGCTTGAACTGTCCCGCCGTCCGTTCGTCGACGTTACCGAGATGGACTTGACGATGATTTCCAACTGGAACAAGAACGTCCGTCCGAACGACATCGTGTTCCATGCCGGTGACTTCGTGGACTACACCGACTTTGATCGTCTGATGGAACTTCTCGGCGACCTCAACTTCGGGAAGCTCAACTGGGTTCTCGGCAACTACGACCGTAATTACGAGGAGAAGATTCGTGAAATCGCCCGCCAGTTCAACTTGGACTACGCCGGTTCTCGCGAAATCAACATCTACAATCCGATTAAGGACGATGAGATGTGCTGGACGGGTCTTACCGACAACGAGGGCAAGATTCACGAGTATGTAATCGTACACGAGCCGTATGACCTTCCGGCTCCGTATCGCGAGGACGCAGTGTACCTCTACGGTCACATCCACGGTCGCTCCTTTGCGAAGTCCAACGGCTTCGATATCGGTACTGACTACCACAACTATACACCGGTTTCTGAAGAACAGGTACTATGGTTCTCCAATGCCATGAAGTACTGGGACAACAACGTCTACACCAACACGGTGAAGACCGACCGTAGCATTACGATGATTCTCGACGTATATAGCGAGGAAAGCTGGACAAAGCCGGTCGAGTCCTTGCTCAACAGACTACGTTGCGGTTTCGACGGCGTGGAGACCGTCGATGTCGGCAAGGTGAACTGGAGACGCAGTCCGTACGGCGACTTGGTAAAGCTTTACCTTTCTAAGTTTACCCACCATCCGGTTGACGCCTTGAGCCTTTACGACATCGTCTCCAGCCTTTATGCCCTCGACAATACGGTGTTCACCCCCAAGCAGTGGGTCGTATTGCTTGACTGGTGCACGAATAGCGGAACCAAGGCTTACGCGACTGGGGTGGGTGCATGAGGATAGCCGGTATCGACCCTTCCATCAAGTCGAGCGGCATTGTCGTAATGGACTTGGATGACAGCTTGAACGTGGCTGCCATCCAGTTCTTTGGTTATACGACGACCAAGATGTACGCGATTGACGAGGGAAACGTCCATATCAAGTATCTCATGCCGGAGAACCAGTATTCCGCCCTCTGCATGCCCGAACGCCAGCGGTTGACCTATTCCATCATAGAGACTGCTCTGGATGGAGTTTCCTTCATAGGCATGGAAGACTATGCCACGTCCAAGACTAAAGGCACGAGCGGCAGCATCTTGCAGATTGCCGAGTTCTGCGGAGGGATCCGCTACCTTGCCTATATGAAGTCCATAGGCATAATCAACTTCGGTATCGGTCAGATTAAGAGGTTTGCAACCGGAGACGGCGACGCCGACAAGATTTCCATGTGTACGGCTTTTGCGAGCCAGTACAGGGACTTGTACCCGACCGCCATATTCGAGAAGCTGAAGCGGTTCGAGTCGCCTCACAACGACCTCTGTGACGCCTTCTGGATGTGCGAGATACTGAGAGAGCTCATGGTTCTTGAGAAGTTCGGCGAGGAAGCCCTAGCTCCGGAAAACCTCGCCTTCCTCACGACGACCAAGACGAAGGGGGCAATATCCCTCGCCGAGTCGCCGATGATGAAGATGGGCATGGAATACGAGAGCGTCCGCAAGAAAAAACGAGCCAAAAAGAAGGCAATCAAGGCGGATTGCGTAAAGAAGCGTTAATTACTATAATTCACCAAAAGAGGGTTTTATGGATAAGGAAAAGCTTAACCAAGAAATTTTGAAGGGTATGGACGAGATGACCAACATCCAGAGCATGGTCGCGAATGTGAACATGGAGATGGAGAAGGCGAACATGGTCATGTTCACCAGCCTCGGTAATGTGAACTGCAACGGCAAGGACTATTCCGCCGTCATCAAGGAACAAGCCAAGATGTTCGATAAGAAGCTTACGCTTGATGAGAACGGAAACATTCAGGTCAATCCGGGAAGTCTTAGACATTGTACTGATATGGACGAGTTCTTTTTAAATGCTGACGGTGTTCTTGAGCCCAAGCCGGTCAAGGAAGAGCCGAAGCGTCCGCTCGTCGTCAACTTGTTCGCCGGACCCGGAGCCGGAAAGAGTACGGGAGCCGCGTTCCTCTTCGCCTATCTCAAGTTGCTGAAGGTGAACGTGGAACTCGTGACCGAGTTCGCCAAGGAGCTTGCATGGGAAGGCGACAAGGAGTTCATGGCTAACAACCAGGTCTATATCACCGGTCAGCAGATCCGTCGCATGAACCGCCTTATCGGCAAGGTCGACGTGATTATTACCGACTCCCCGATCGAGCTTGGTGCTCTCTATACCGATAGCTCGCTTCTCAAGGACTTGTGCTATTCCGAGGGGCGCAAGTGGGAACGCCGTCTTGACTTCTTCGTCAATAGAGTGAAGCCGTACAACCCGTCCGGACGCAACCAGACGCTTGAGGAAGCCCAGAATCTCGACACAAAAATCCTTATGACTGTCCCTAACATGTTGACAATTCCAGGCGACATGGACGGGTATTTCAATGCTCTGGAGACGATTCTCCGTCGCCTCGGGTATGACGTGCCGTATATTGATGGTATGTCGCACACCGATAACATGATTAACTTTTTCAAAACCAAAGGATAAAATATGCTCTTAGCAGAACAGATTGCCAAGAAGACAGACGCAGCTCGCAAGGAGTCCAGCGTCGACCGCCGTTTCCGTGACATCACGAAAAGCATCGAGGAACGTGCCGCTCTCATGCAGGACGAGTATGTCATCAAGAAGCTCACAAAGTACGGTCTTGCCCATCCGGCTGAAGTCCAGTGGGTCGTCCAGTACGGTTCTGTGATACCGGAAGACGTCAAGGCTCGTATCGGTGCTCAGGAACTCGAACCGGGTCTTGTCGAGTCGCTTTACAAGGACCAGCAAGCAATCAACGACCGACTTGCGGCGGAAGGTTTCAACCTGACCGAGCGTGCGCTCGACTTGCCGTCCATCCTTGACCCAGAACTTACCAAGGAAGCTCGCGAAACCATCGAGGCTTACCATAAGCTCATTGAGTGCGAGGTGGTCATTTCTTGGAAGCATCTTACTACGGTTCCGGCATAGTTTACGCGGAGAGAGAACCCCGTCCGCACTAGGACGGGGTATTTTTGTTATGAAGACGCTGTTGCATGTCATTTATTGGTCGTTTTTTGCTATGGCGGTATCTCGCGTGGCAAAGCAGATACGTCATGGTCTGACATACCGTCCAGCGATTGTAGACAGTTTAAATCCGCGAATATACTTATGCATAAAGTATGAACCGAATAAGCTGTTTATCGTAACTGACATGGCGGTTACGATGGATTATGCCGGTGACCTAATATCATATAAAAACCATCTCAATACGTTGTTTAATACGTATAATGGGTTTAAGATATTTAAGCACGACGTGCATGCCGGTGTGAAATTGATGAATCCGGCATACTTTAATATCAAGGCGTATAGTTGGGGCATTCTTGAAGAGTGTCCGGTAGAAACTAAGGATTCCAATCCCACCGTAAATAAATACGTACGTAAATGCTTGTTTGATAGGATGCATAAAAATTTTGTAGAATTTGTCAAACATCCTTCTTATTGATAAAAATGCTTAGAGTCGTAATATACATAGGCACGCTGGTTGCGACGCTGTACAGCATATTCAACCGCATCATCGTCCGTGACCGCAACTATTGTCCTTCAGACGTGGTCTATGACCGCCATTACATGGTCATACACGACGAAAGTGGTGGCGGAACGTTCTACTTTGTGCTGGACGTCAGCGTAGAGGAACAGTATCGCAACGAACTTGAAGATCTGAAATTATTTATGAGAAATTTCAAGAACTTTGTCGATGTTATGTCGGCAAGGTGGTTCGATGATTATCGGTGTTGTAATTTCATACGCCCATGCCTACTCGACGATGTTCCTTGCTTAACGGATGACGAGAAACGCATATTATGGAATAAGGCGGTGGCACTCGTTCCGCATAGGATTCGCCATGATTAGACACGTCTTGCTTGCCATATATGGAATTGTCGGACTATTGACGGCTCGTCGTGTGCTAAAGCACGTGAATAAGGTCGGTGACGTCGAGTACCTTATTCCGAGAAGGGGTACGGTATACCTTACAATCAACGTGACGAAAAGCTATAGCGAGCCTGGAGTTACTTTTGCGCTGTCCGATATATGTCTTCCGGTTAATAAGTGGCGAGATATGGCGTATTTAGCTAATGACGTCGGATGCCGTTCATACAGTATTTCTAGTCCAATTTACAATGCCAGTCTATGCGTCGCTTTTCTTAAGGAACTGGATAACCACATATACGTCGATCTGGGCAATGCCCCGTTGCCGGACGACCTTAAAAAATATATTCAAGTAAAATATCGAAAAATGCTTGACAAACTCAGGTAGGTTTGCTATAATTGAAAATGCCGGGCGACCGGCGCTGATACTGGAGACTCCTTGCCGACGGATGCATACGACGGTTTGGCAAGCTCTCGCGGAGATTGGAACATAAGCAGACTGCCGAGGATGGGTGGAATGTGCTTATCGCCGAAAGGCGAACCGCAGTTATTGGTTTTTAAGTTCTTGACGATTGGCACGCGGCTGTGCTGGAAGGTACGGCCCTGGTCGAAGGGGACTACTGGACTTTTTACGCTGCGACTTGTCACCGATGAAGCCCAATCAAGTAGGCATATGCAAGTGTAGAACGCGTCTCTCCGTGCAACACAAGCCACAGGCCTTGGCTTACGTAGAGTATCGGTGCCGTTAGTCCGGCGTCTTTGTATACAGAAAACCCCGCCCGAAGGCGGGGTTTCTTGCTTTATGACTATTATTAGAAGGCTTTGCGGAGGTACAGAGCCGAGCGTTCGCGTTTCATCGGCTTCAGCGTAACCTTGGAAATTGACTTGAGCTCGTCCAGGATAATGTAGTAGTTGTCTCCGTCGTCGTTTTTTTTGCCTGGAATACTGACTTCTCCGTCCGGACAGTAGAGCTCGACGAAGTTGGTTGCGTCAATCGGGAACTGGATTTCGCCGTCCTTGGTCATTTCGATGGTGAACTTGTTCACGGTGATATTCACACTCGTACCGAGAAAGCCGGTAGATACCCTCTTGGCCTTCGGCGGACACGGATTGACCGAGTACAGATACAGTGTACGGCGGGAGTGACATTCCTGGAGCTGGCTGAGACTGTATTCCAGAATGCCGCTGTAATCATGACCGTTGATGGTTATGTACACGGCGTATTCGCTGTTCCCATGACGGTCGAGGTTGAGGTCGCGCAAGGTGTCGTCGATGCTACGCTTGTGGCTGAGCTCGGATGCGATCGCAGCGAGACAGTCATAGTTGATGTTGTAGTTCTGCATGGCTACGACGGCGTACTTGATGTCCTTCTTGCTGACGCCCTTCGTCTCGTGCATGAGGTATTCAGTGCATTCCTTGTCGCTGAGTGGCGGGAACTCGAAGTGGTAGTAGAATCTGCCCGGTCGGTTCAGCAAGAACTCGTTGAGCTTGTCCGTGTCGTTGACCGACGCGATGAACAAGCGCTTCTCGCACGAACCAAGACCGTCGAGCATCGTGAGGAACTCCATCTGCGATCCGTCCGAACCGTCGACGTTTTCGCTTTCAATCTTGAAGTTCTTCTCAAACTCGTCCATGACGATGAGAACCGGCTGTGTGATGCTGTTGATGGTTTCGATGATTCCGCTAAGCACGTCGGTCTTCTTGAGCATGATGACCGGCATGCCCATGCCGAGTGCTCGGTTGATGGCGATGCGGATGAATAGCGTCTTGCCCATTCCGCGTTCGCCTGATAGGAGGATGCCCGTGTTGCGGTCGCGGTAGCCGTATGCCTCGAAACTCTTGTCCACACGAGCCATGATGTCGCCGTACACGCGTTCCGGTACGGAGATGTCGATGTTGTCTACGATTTCAAGTACCGGTCCGGACATAGGGAGTACGTCGATATTGTACACCTTGGCGTCGAGGAACGGCTGAATCTGTCTCAAGCTGCCTACCGGGCGGACGCTTGATCCAAAGTTGATGTAATTCTGTTTCGGTCTTTCTTCTTTTTTCATATTTTTCTCTATAAGTTGCTGAAAATATAGTAATTTTTATAAAAATGGCATCAGGATACGTATGACCAGAGAAGAACGATACACGATGCTGGACACTTCGTACAAGGCGTCAATTTCCGATACGAGGTTCCGTACGATTACAGATGAAGAAGCGGTCGAGTTCCGCCGTGTGTTCGACAAGATGGCTCCGAAGCTTTCTGATATTGATTTCGATAATTGCTTTGTCGACGCATGTGCTCGGCGGGGTTGGCTAGAGTTCAACTTGTTCTGTCCTGGCGAGCTGCGTTTATCCGCTTGCATGACCCTTAGCCAGACAAATGAAGACGTCATGGTCGACGTGTCCCGCAAGAAGCACAAGATTACCATCGGCGTAATGCCCAGCCTCGACAAGCTCGTGAACGCGGCGAACCAAGCCATACTGATTGCCCAAGAGCCGGAGACGCCCGATGACAATGGAAACCCAGATTGAACTTGCATATAAAAAAGTCGAACTCCTCAAGGAAGGAGTCCGACAATATTATTTGGCGACACATCCTGAATGTAAGGATGTATCGGTTGAAGCTGACCTTCGGTGGGAAACCGATTATCATCTGCACGTCGACTTCAAGGTGAACCCGATTCCGAAACCGCCGCCGACGTTTTTCATTAAGGTTTCTGTTTCTTTAACGCCGCCGTGACTCCGAAATTGGCGATGCCCCAGCATTTGGCTTGTTCGATACTGGTCACAAAGTGGATGCCGGCCGCACAGTCGTCTCTAGAGCGTAGGTTAATGGTGGATGTCGTCCGCTGGTTTAGCGTGTAGTCGAATTCGTCCCTGAACCAGGAATGAGCCGACTTGAATTGAATGTCGTCAACTGCTCCTACGTCGATAAACGGCGTGTGGAACTTTCTGGGTATGACCGTGTCAGTACGGTAGAAGCCGTCGCCGGTATTTACCAAAGAAGCGTCGTCGGGGATTTCCATCTCGAGGATGACCCATTTGAATGCGCCGTAAACGATAACCGCCTTGTAGCCGATTTTGGGTCTGACCATCATCATGCCGTACCTACTCGGTCAGTGCCACGATGAAGAGGATCATCATGACGAGGTTGTAGATGCTGTATATGCCGTGGATGATGCTCTGCCGCTGGATGCTGGCGGCGAAATTGCCGAACATCGCCAGCAAGGCAAGCGATGCGTACACGATGCCGGTCACGAATGCGAACGTACCGCCTTTACTGCTTGCGACAGCTGCTACGCAGAGAATGGCGATGGAAAATGCGGAACTCACTAACATTCCTTCGGTAGTGATATCGCTGTTGTCGTCACACATAGAGGCGAACCAGAGGTGCAATATCTGGATGATTTCGTAGATGATGGTTACGGTGAATAGTGTTGTTAGCATTGGTTCTCCTTGTCATTTACAATAAGGATTTTAATTTCCCTGCATTCTTCCATTTCTTTCAGTGTCGGAAACCGACCAATAATCGGTCGCTCGATTTCAACAAACTTGACATCGATTTTATTAGTCATCGTCGTCATCGTCATCGTGGAAAAGGTGGAACGGGTCAACCACGTCGGCAACGACGGATTCAGTGTCCTTGGCGATACGCTTTACGCCACGGACACCAGCCTTTGTGGCGGAAGATGCAACGTCGACTGCGGCGTCTGCCGTGTCTGCTATAAGTCCGAAAACTCCGGAAATGAGCCCCATAGTTAGTTCTCCTTGATTCTAATGATGAAATACTTGCGCTTGCCGGTCTTGATGACGTCTCCGTCTTCTAGAGTCCAGTGTATGTTTGGGTTGTCGATAACCGCTTTCTTGTCGGAAAAGCTGTCTAACACGGTTCCGTCAATGGCTCTGTACGGCTCTCCTTCCGCTTCAAAGCAGAACATGGAGAGACCGTGATTCTTAATCAGGTTTCGAGCTTCCGACTTGGAACTGAAAATCTTTGCACGAACCAGTTCGTCGACTAGCAACGGCATCGAGTTCTCTGGGGTGACGTCAGTCATATCGTCCTGGTGGTCAAGACAATCCTTTACCCAGTCTGGAATAGCTGTGGCGTCGTCGGTAAGTTCAAAACATTCAACACTCTTAGGTACAACCATATTATCTCCTTTAGGTTCCTTCGTCTGCGTCTTCAATATCGTACTGAATCCGGTCTGCCGCTTCTTCTGGTGTGCTACCGGCATTGTACTCATGCATGACGGTTAATGGGAAATGGTTAGTAACACCCGGCTTATATCCGTGGTCGGTTTCCATAAACTTGTCCACCTTGGCGGTATACTGTTCAAGTGTCATAATGTCGCGAGCCGAAAACACATGTACATCGACGATTCGATCGACTACCATCGGATGTGCCATCGCACAGCGTAGGATAGCGTCGTGGGAGTCCGTTGCAAATGTGGCATATCGGCGTTCGGTACCTTCGTTATCTTTCCAGAGTACACGGAAATCGGCTTTGCCGTCCGTCCAGTGCTGCAATGAATCACCATACTTCTTGTACCAGTTGGGTCTACCGTCGCTCATTTTATCATCCTAATCTTAAAATAGCTGTCCGGGTCACGTCCTACCTCGTCATGTTAGACACAAAGCCATATCGGGACTGTACGCCAATACGGAAGTTGTTTTCTTTTAGCAAAGCCATGCAGATCTGGAAAGTCATTCCGCCAAGACGCAATATGCTTGCTCTCTGTTCAACGGTCATGGAATCAAGCCATTCTCTTGTTTTCATGGCAGCCCCATAATGAAAGTGCTGCGGTTTGTCAGTATAGACTGGTGTGGGTGTTTTTTCTTGTCTAGGTCGGCCGCCGTATTCTGTACAATGAGGTTAACCCATGTTTTCAAGTCGTCGTTGAGCGATTTATTAGGATATGTGAAGGCTTCTTCCCATTCGACATAGCGGAATATGCTTGCCATGATTTTGATAGCGTCGTCTTCACCAAAAGCACGTTTCAGGCTCTCGAACATGTTGTCTGTTACCTTGACGACGAATATTCGGCTTCCATCCGATAATTTTGAGTAGATCTTCGCATAGCCTTTTCTGACAAACTCGGCGTAGTCGAACGAATATATGTAGCCGTGACCGTTGACGACACCACGCTTTTTCTTCTTGCTGGAATCGACTACGACTGTCGAGATGGACATGACGCAAGAGGACCAGGTAACAAGAGCCTTGAATTTGGATTTACGGATTGTTTTCTTAGTCATACAGTCCTACTTGTTGGTAAGCGGTTTTACGAACTTGTCGACACTAGTGGACTTCACTGGTTCTGCCTTGACTTTCTCCGGAATCCGCTTGAACTGGAACGACAAGCTGTGTGCATTGCGACATAGATCCGGTACTTGCGGAATATACTCGTCAGCAAAGCTGAACATTTCGTCTTCGAGTTCTTCCCACTGGATGAACGCTTCCCACTCTTCCTCGGTGATGTTGCTGGCTGCACATGTCATGCGGAAACACTCGAGAACTTTTTTCGTGTCGAACGTACCATCTGAATATAGCACGGCGATTTCGTCCAAGAGAATCATTATCAGGTATACTTTTACCATGTCTTCGCGACTGGCATCGTCAAACGTACCGAGCTCGCCGGTACGGTGTATCCAGTCGGCGTCGCCGCTATCAATCTTGCTTTCAAAGGTGTATGTCCATTTCATGCTTATTCCTCCGTACATTCCATACCGACCGGATATGGATTACCGTACATAACTTGACGCCAACGGTTTCTGTATTCTATTTTGTTAAGAATTTTACAATTAAGCTTCTTCGGCTTCACTTGCATTTCGAGGCAAGTTGCCCCCATAGAGCCGCCGGAACG
>Ga0310786_10006351_pt1 | contig 15752 bp, 25 predicted proteins | sample AusTroGonzalo_MG_FD_203881 | JGI IMG/M metagenome (GOLD analysis project Ga0310786, IMG submission 203881) | Bovine rumen microbial communities from tropical cattle in Woodstock, Queensland, Australia - Gonzalo_03 (v2) (version 2) | ecosystem: Host-associated > Mammals > Digestive system >... | reverse complement strand
GCGGAATTCCTGCTGCCTGCGGTCATAGGCTTCTTCGGCACAGCGGCACATACACGGCACCGTGAAAACCTTGCCCATGATCTCCGTCCGGCACTCTTTCGCCGTGCCGCACTTCCCGCAGTAAAGCAGGCCGTCCTCGCGGTAATCGCCGTCATCCTGCTCCGCTTCATGGCTGAGAAGCATCCCGGCCATGATTTCTCCCAGAGATTGCAGCGCCATCAGATCGCCTCCTCGTCGTAGTAGTCACTGTCCTTCGGGGCTTCCGGTCTATAAAAACTAGGTTTCTTTTGCTCTAGACGGTCGAAGAATACCCCCTGCCAGTTGTTTGTCTCGCTTGTAACGATGGCTTCACATACTGCCTTTTCTCCGTGTTCATCGGCAGCCGCCTTTATTTTGCCCAGGAACTGAGCAAGGCCAGTAGGCTTGTATGCCTGCCCTTTTTCGCGCTTGTACCGCAACCATTCCCGGATGCGATCCTGCAATTCCGGGCCGAAGGTCGAAAGGTCAGGTTCCCCCTTGGGGGGTAAGGGGGGGTTATTCTTTTTGCTTTTGGTTTTGTCTTTGTCTTTGTCTTTGGTTTTGTCTTTGGTTTGGCTAGATTCGCTGCCGTTCGCTTGCGTTCGCTTGCGTTCGCTTGCGTTCGCTCGGTTCTTTTGGCACTTCAAATCGTAGGCTTCCTTTGCCCTGTCTATATCATCGGCAATGAAATCAAATGCAATAGACTCCCTACCCGCAAGCTCCTGCCGCTCGCCCGTTTCGCTGTATTTGAACAGCGCCCGAAAAAGCCGCCCTAACTCTTGATCTGTGAGCTTCTCGCACTTTTTCCCATAGCTGTGATAACAGGGGAAGTATTCAAGGCCCATAAGTTACCCCTTTTCGCCGAACTCAAATCTGGCCCGCCGTGCCTTTTGAAAGGCCGCAAATGTAAGCGGTTCCAGTTCTTCTTCATCCCGAATTGCTTTCTTCAACTGCTCTTCGGTTATCTCTACGGGGCGGTAAAAATAATTCCTCAAAACTTCACTACTGACTGCTGAAATGCTATGAACCGCATTCTTTTTAAGCAAGCAATAATAGCGTGAATCGGGCCAAAATGCATTATATTGTGGCCACGCAAAAAGGCTGTCTCCGTTGTCACAGAAATATAGCCAACGCCACGCGACTTCGTTGCCAATCCACGCTATGAGAGGAAAGCACCACATACCACCGTCTGGGCTGTTCCCTTTCGGGACGTCAGACAAAATAAGAAGTTGCTTGATCGGACCGCCCCATGTAATAGCACTACCACATTTGGAAAGAACGTCAGCTCTGCCTTCCTCGGTATCTGCTTTCACTTCAACATACATATCGTAGTCGGGAAGATAAAAGTCCGGGAGGTACGTCATACCGTTGCTCAGCACAAATCCCTCTGCTTCGTATGTGTACTGGATTTGTGCGGCATCGAAGAATACCGCCCACCTGGCTTCCAACCTGCTTCTAAAGCGGTACCCGTTGTAATGGGTTTCTATCGCCTTGATTTTGTTGTCCATGACCTACCTCCTAGAACGGAAGTTCCCCCGGATCGTCGTCCGCTTCCACGCTCACCGGCTTACCGGCAGGCTGGTATTTCTGTTTCCCGGCTCGCTCTGCCGCGGCATATTCCGATTCCGGGTCTTTCTTGCTGTCACCGAAGTAAACGCTGTTTGCCACGACCTCGGCGCTACGGCGCTTGTTGCCTTCCCTGTCCGTCCAGTCCCGAAGCTGGAGCCTGCCGGAGACCACCGCCATGCGGCCTTTGGTGAAATACTTGGAGACAAACTCCCCGGTGCCCTTCCAAGCCACACAGTCGATAAAGTCCGTGTCCTTACTACCGTCCTGGTTGGTGAAGTCCCGGTCCACCGCCAGAGTGAAGGACGCGACGGCGGTTCCACCCTGCGTTCTCCGCAGTTCCGGGTCCTTGGTAAGCCTTCCCATCAATACGATCTGATTAAGCATTACAAGTAATTCCTCCCGATTTCTCTGATAAAATCTTCTTTGGTCCATCCGTAGGTTTTCATAGCTGCCACCTGCCCGGCCTGCTTCAGCGCCAGCGCGATCTTCTGCTGGGCGTGGGCTCCGTTCAGGTGACAATCCTGGTGGCAAAGGACTACCCACAGCCCCAGGCGCTTGCTCTTCTGCCGGTTACTGTTTCCGTAGATTTCGTGGCGATCAAGCTTTCCGGTCGTCCGTCCGCAGCGGAAGCACTTTCCAAGGTCCGTTTGCATGATGCTGGGCGCATAGCCGTTTCTGTCAAGTGTCATACAGCAGCGTCCTTTCCTGTTCCGTCAGCACGTCGATCCCGATGCACCGGCACTCGTCCAGCAATCCTTCCAGCAGCCGGGAGAACTCCTGCGTGTTGTAAGTGCTGGAGCCGCGGATCAGCATATACGTCCGATAACTCTGCCCGTCCTTCCCGGCCTTGACCTGGCTGGTAGGCTTCAGGTGATAGCTCTCCGCCTCGTCAGCGCGTCTCTCCGCGTCTTCCGTGTCCGGCAGGACAACGTACACCATCTTGTCCTCGTAGCGTTCCAGCTGCCCGTAGCGCCTCAGCATGAGGTTGTGCGCCCTGGCGTTGCTCATACCCATGACGCGGGAAAACTCCGTAAGGCATTTCCAATACATGCCGTTGGCGTCCAGGCTCCGCTTCTTCCGGTATTCCTTGATCTCGACGGTATAGATCTTGCCGTCCTTGCAGCTGTCGGCGATCTGCCGAGCCTGCGGGGTGCGGATGCTCAGGGACATTCCCCCAGCATCCGCGCTCCACGTCAATTTGTCCGTCTGGCAGGAGATCATGACGCCTCCGCCATCCTTGCCAGCTTAGAACACGCCATGCACAGCGTCCGTCCGTAAGCATCCATGCTCCGCATAGCGATATCCTGTGAGGTCAGCCGGACCTTCCCGCCGCTCATGTAGTCCTCGATGGGCTTCTTGCAGTCGGCGCAGATGTAGGCCTGCTTCGGTTCCTGCTTTGCTTCCTGGGGATTGCCGCCCATGCGGTAGACTTCCTGCCCGGTCTTCGCGTTGACGATCACCAGACCGTTGATCTCCCGGTTTTCGTTGTAAGAGATGGCCTTCACGTCGAAACGGTCATAGCACCGCTTGTCACGGATGCTGCACTTGTCGGCGGTGATCCAGATGAACGGAGCCGTATAAAGCTCCCTGCCGATGCCCCAATTGACGCAGGCCCGCTTGAAACTGTCAGACGCAAGGCCCTTGTTCGGCTCGGTGTTGCTCTCGGTGCCGGTGTCCTCTTTGCTGATCCACTCTTTTTTGCTTTCGTCGTAGATGCTGACGATGCAGTTCGCGTTGTCCCGGCTGTGATGCCGCTGCCAGTTCATCGGTCCTACCGTCTCGTCCAGGATGTTCTGATCGCACCTGGCATCCTTGTAGAGCAAAAGGGAAAGCCCATTGTCCTTCACCTGCTGGATGCGGCACTCGATCTCCCGTGCCGTAAGAAGTCGAAACATATTGCCCATGCCGTCCTCCTTATTTCAGTACCAGGTTCGTCTTGCTGACGATCTCCGCGCCGAAAACTTCCTTGCCTGCCTTGAGCGCCGCCTTAATCGCCGTCTTGTCCGGCTCCGGGTCCTTATACCGCACATAGCATTCGTTGGTGTCTACGCCCCAGAAGGATTCGGAGATTTCCACCTGTTCGCTCTTGCGATAGCTGACGGCCACCTTCGGGGTGCTGAACCTCTCACCGGCCAGCTGTTCCGCGAGGAACCCTTTGGCCCGCTCAGCCTTGTTCTCCAGGCTCCGCCGGCGCTCGGCCAGCGCCTTTTCTTCATCCCGGATGGCCTTGGCCTCCGCGTCCGCGTTCTTGACGTACAACGCCAGCCCTTCCAGCTTTTCGTCCCGCTCCATCATCAGAGCGTCCAGCTGTTCCAGATCGCAGGTCAGTTCTCCGGTCTCAGGGTCCTGTTGGTTAAGCAGCTCCTCCAGAGCTGCGTTGATCTCATACAGTCGCATGATCCCATGCCTCCTTCTCCTTATCGCTGAGATAGCTTTTGATCTCCACGCCGTTGACCTGGACGCTCAGACGCCACTGAAGATAAGCACCGTCCTTGCCGTCGTGTTCCAGAATCACGTCCAGCTCGTTCTCGTCGGCCCACCGGCGGAAGTTGTCGTAATTGCCGCTGATCAGGATGCCGTAGTCTTTGTCGTAGCTGGACGTAACCTGGATAATCCTCACGCCGGAGGCTTCCAGGCTCTCGACGATGGGGGCAAGGATCGCCAGACCTTGCATAATGCTTGACTTTACGGCGGTCAATGTGGTAAGATTGTCCATGAGGTTTTTAACAACTCCTTTCTTGATTGGCCGTCCCGCTCCACCGGGGCGGTCTTTCTTTTGCCTTTCGGCTGGTGGGGGAGGTCGGAGGTGCGCCGACATCTTGGCTGGCCCGGTCGGGATCTTCGCCGCTGATCTGCTTCTGCTCTCCCATAGTGGGCAGGGTCGTGAGGGATCTTCACCCCACGGGGCGCTTGCGTCGCCTGGCCGTACCCTGCCCCGGCCATCTCCAAAAAGGAGGCGTCTGATGGACCCGGCCCTTTGGGCTGCTCGACCCGCAGGGCCATGTTCACTTCCCGAAGTACATACCGTCGCACCAGAAGCCCTCAGAACCTTGCTGGAACTCGGCCTGCCATACATACCCTTCGCCGTAGATTTCGCTGTGTTCGCCACTCAGGAGCTTCCTGGCTGTTTCATACGCTCTCTCTACCGCGCTGGCTTCTCCTGGATTGCTTGCCCTGGACGGCCAGACGATCCCGGTTTTCCAGAGGGTGCCGTATTGATACTTCTGCGTCAGCACTTCTTCCAGAGTGTCCGGGAACCTGTCCGATGCCATCCGGTTCAGCACCACGTCGCCCACATACATCCGGCATAAGTCGGAACAGGCGTCGCCACCGGCTTCCTGGTAGATCACGATTGCGAGCTGTTCCACCATGTCCTCCGCCGGTTCCAGCACCGCCTGTGCGGTCATGGCTTCCGGCATCGGCTCCGGCGTCACCGGCTCAAGTGTCATTCCGGTAAGCATCGCCAGCGTCACCAGCACCCGCATCACCACCGGTGGGATCATGTGGATTCCTCCAGCCGGTACCGGGCGTACCGCTCTCGCTCGCCGTTCCGGTCCCGGCCCTCCACCATTTCCGTGCTGATGCTGTGTCCGTCATGGCGGAGGTCCCAGATCCTTGCGCCCAGCCGGTAGCAGCCGAACTCCCGGAGAGCTTCCATCGGCGTGATGCTGCCGTTGACCTGGAGATAATCCAGCACCCGTGATTTATCACTCATGCCGGAACACCCCGCCCTTGTACCAGGCGCATATCGCTGTCAGCTCGCACAGTGCGCTCAGAGCCGCGCCGCGCCAGAAGGGGATGCTGCCCCACTCCATGCCGCCTACGACGCCCAGCATCGCCAGGAACGCCAGCAGGCCCACGGCCACGCAAACGTTCTTCTTAGTTCGTACTCTCATTTCAACACCTCCGCCATCTTGTCCAGGATGTAGGCGTCCGCCGGATGATCGACCAGGTCCAGCACCCAGCCGGGAGTAGCTGCGATTCCGCGTTCCCAATATCCGATGCAGGTTCCGGAAACGCCAAGGAGCTTGCCCATCTGTTCCTGAGACAGTTCATACTTTTTCCGCCAGACGCGGACCGGGTTTTTCTCCCGGTCTTCAACCGGCAGCGTCTTGCGCTTTACCCGCTTGCGCTGGTACTCCAGGAAGTAATCCCAGTTCTTCACCATGACGGTTCACCTGCTGCTGGCGACCGCCCTGGCCACCTGCGTCTTTGTGACCTTGCCGCGGGGCCATCCGTACCGACGGTTGATGGTAGCCCGTCCGACGCCCAGCCATTCCGCGACTTCCGTCTTAGTAAGCATTTCCTTATTAGGAAAGGCCACGTCCAGGCGCTCCAGAAGGTCACGGTAATCAGCCTTCTCTCTCGGCATCTTCTTTCTCCTCTTTCTTTTCCAGGCGATCCACGGCCATGGCCGCGCCCTGGGCCATCAGCAGGAACTTCTCCTGCATATCTTCCGGCAGCGCCGCGATCTGCTTTGCCAGCGCCTTTTCCTTGTCGCTCATGCGGTGCCCTCCTTTCTTGGTGCTGTGGTTCTCACTTGTGAGACTACTATAACACCTCAGTTAGAGTTTGTCAACGTGCTTTTTGAAAATATTATTGACTTAGTTAGATTTTTGTGCTATGCTTCCAGCGAGGTGATTCGATGAACGAACGTATTAAAACCATCCGGCAAATGCTGAAGATGACCCAAGCAGACTTCGGTTCCCAGATTGGGATTTCTCAGAATTATGTATGGATGCTGGAAACCGGAGCGAGAGAACCAAGCGACCGTACCATCCGGGACATCTGCCGCGAATATGGTATAAATGAAGAATGGCTCCGTACCGGAGAAGGAGAGATGCGCCGGTCCTTTGCCAGAGAAGAAGAGATGGCTGGCCTGTTCCGGAATCTGATGGCCGCTCGTCCGGAGAGCTTCCGCGCCGCCCTGATCACCACCCTCCTGCGCTTCGATCCCGACGGCCCCGAATGGGCGCTGCTGGAGGACATCTACAAGAAAATCGCCGAAGAAACAAAAAAGACCCCGGAGCCTTAAAACTCCGGGGTTACTTCTATTTTATCGGTCAGCTTTTGAGATAACAAAGGACGAACACCAGCACGTCCCAGGAAGCAAAGCCCAAAAGCTTGATGATCTCTTTTATGATATCTTTTCTGGTTTTCATATCTTTCCTCCTTGCGTCACGCTCTATAATGCCTTATAATGAAACATAATGGAGCATTTGATATGTCGGCTATCGAGGCACAAGAAGTGTATCAAAGAGGATGTCCTTTTAATTGGACAGGCGAAAGCGCATCCTCGGACAGCTTCCGCAGGATTCCAAGAGCGTCCATATATCCATAGGTGTATTCCATCGACCGGCTTTCACCATATTCGGTATAGTATTCCTCCAGCGCCCGAATCAGTATTTCAATAACGTTGTGCTTCATATCACATTCCCTTTCTTTAATAGGTTTGGGAGCGGACCGCGCCGCCAAGCTCTGAATCCGCTCCCGCTCCCTGCTCGGTTTATGGTCTGATTTTATCCGACGCTCAGACGCATAACAATCGCCATATCAAAAGCAGGGAGGTCTATGTATGAACAGCGAACCATTCACGAATGAACAGAACGGAGGTCAAGAAATGCCCGAAGCCCGCAACGCAATACGGGAAATCAAGGAACTGAAAAAGGCAAATCCCAAAGCGACTTATGCCCGCATCATTGAGGAAGTGGACGCTGCCGAGGGTGAAGAATCTGTCAGCCTGTCCACGCTCCGCCGCATCTTCGCGGAAGGCTCCGAATCCACCGCCGGGAGCTTTAATTATGAGCATATCCTGGTGCCTGTGCGCGACGCCTTGAAGAGCCTACAAATGAAAGACATCTCCACTGTCGCCGGTGCCGACGTGGTAGACGCGCTGAAAAGCATGATCCATATCCAGGATGAGGAGATCGCCAGTCTCCACGCCTACAAGGAACATTTGGAAACCAGAGTTGAATTTCTGCTGGAACAGATCAGACTAAAGGACCGGCGCATGGACGAAAAAGACGAGATTATAAAGAAACTCATGGACAAGGTGCTGGAATGAAGAAATCTATGGTTGCTTTCAGCGCCATCATTATCCTGCTGCTGTTCTTCGTTGGCGCGATTCAGTATATCAGCGAACATGAGAAGAACGCATACAACGAAGGATATGAAGCAGGATTCGATGACGGCTATTACGAAGGATACCAGGACGGGCATTATACCGGCTCTCATGGTATGGATTGAGTCATGAAGTACGAAAAGCTATTTACGAAAAGGAAGGACGGACGCTTCGTCGCCACCTATACGGAGAACGGTAAGCAGCGCTTCATCTACGACAAGGACCCGGAAAAGCTCTATCATAAGCTGGAAGCCGCAAAGAACAAGGCCCCGCTCAAGTTCTCAGACCACGTCGAAGCCTGGCGGGAAGAACACAGCGAGACTGTGGGATGGAAGACTGCGGAATCCTATATTGCTCCCTGCCGGCGGATCGTAGATGTCTTCGGGGATGACTACCCCGCGGAGATCACCGCCGCAAGACTCCAGGCTTTCCTGACCTCTCTGGGTAAACGAGGATATTCCAGGCGCACTGTCCAGCTTCACCACGATATCCTGAATATGATCTTCGACCGCTGCGTCCTGCGCGGAATTCTCCCTGTCAGCCCCATGCAGGCCGTCAGCGTTCCGAAGGGATTGAAGACAACTAAACGCACGGTCCCGGAAGAAGACGCTCTGGAGGCCGTCAGGACGCACACAGACGCTCCGTTTGCCCCCTTTGCCCTCCTGTGCCTTTACGCGGGATTGCGCCGCGGAGAGGTCCTGGCGCTGCGACAGGAAGACATAGACCGCAAGGCTGAAGTCATCCATGTGAACAAGGCCATGGAATATGTGGGCAATACCCCAGAAATAAAAACTCCGAAAACCTCCACCGGCGTCAGAGATGTTCCGATCCCTTCCGTCCTGATGCCGCACATACCAAAGCACAAAGGCTACCTGTTCCAGATGGAAGACGGAAGACCTCTGACGAAGATTTCCTTTCGCCACGCCTGGGCGAAATACTGCAAGGCCATCGGCCATGAGGTAACTGCCCATCAGCTGCGGCACGGATATGCTACGTTCCTCTATGAAGCAGGCGTACCGGTGCTGGCAGCGCAGAAGATGCTGGGCCACGCCAACGCCAGCACTACCATGAATATCTACACCCACTTGCGTGAAAAGCAGGAGAAGTCCGCCGCCGCCAAGCTGGATGATTACCTCTCCCAATTCTGACAATAAATTCTGACAATAATTACTGCTACATTACGGCGCAATATGATACATTATGGCGCAATCATAGTGATTCCGGAGAAAAAGAAAAACCCCCGCAGACCCTTGGAAATCAAGGATTTGCGAGGGTTTTCACGTTGGTGCTCCAGGGGGGATTCGAACCCCCGACACCCTGCTTAAAAGGCAGGAAAAAACCTAGCAATACAAGGTGTTTCCGGAGTTTTGACAATAATTTCTGATAATACTGTCGTTACTCTTTGGCTCTCCGGATCAGCGCCTGTGCTTCCTCGGCATGGTCCATCTGCCATTCGTGGATGAGATCGTAGGCTTCCATCATGCCGGCGGGAGGTTCACCCTGAGTGCGGCGCTGTTCCTCGATCAGCTGGACCACCGCAGTATGGAGCATTTGCATATGCCCCATTTCCTGCTCTGCCAGCGTGATAAAAGTCCGCGCCAGTTCCGGGCGGTCTTCCTTGTTTTCGATGGCGCATCGAGCGTACTTCTCAGCATCCCGGATTTCTTCCTCGATCATCCGGGAGAGCTTCATGATGATCCTCATGAATTACACCACCGCCACAGCAGCAGGATTGGCGACCCATTTGCCCATGACGCCCAGCAGGTACTGGCTCTGAGCCGCGTTGCTGGCGTCGGTCTGCACGGACCTATACTGTTCATACAGCCGGTCGTACTTGTCCTGCAACAGCTGGGTCTTGATGCCGCAGCAACAGGAATCCAGCTGGAATCCCAGCTGCGCGATGGCGCTCCGGGTCTCGGAGCCCTGGGCCTGCATGGTCCGCTGCAGCTCATTGAAGGCGTTGATGGCAGCGAGGGTGTTGCTGTTGTTCTGTGCCTGAAGGCCCATGTTCTGGTCGCTGATGAACTTCAGGGTTTCCAGATTGTTGTTGGCGCTGGACAGCAGGACATCCCTGAGCCCGTTCTGAGTGGTCTGGTTGTTAATGGCCGCGTTGACCACGCTCTCCACGTTCTCGGTGCCGCCCCCGAAGAGGTTGCCACCGCCGAACAGGAGGATGATCAGCACGAAGGTGATCAGCCAGCCGCCTCCGCCGAAGATGTTGGAATCGTTCATGTTTTCACTCCTTTCATTTATTCTTCACCCTGGCCAGGTTGAATTACATGTATTTCTGGATGGTGCTTATGGCTTCTCCCTTCACCTTCTCGAAGTCCACGCCCTTCTGCTGGGCGATGGACCGTGCGGAGCCCTCCAGATCGTTGAGATCCACGCCCCGCAGTTCCGGCCGAGTGTTCGCCAGTCCCTTCAGGAACTGCTGGGGAGATTCTCCCCGCAGGGCCGCGCCGACGGCCTGCATCAGGATCTGCCCGAAGATATTTCCGCCGCTTCCCCCGCTCAGGAAATTCAGGATCGGATTCATTCAGCGTCCTCCTTCCTCGCAAGCTCGGCGATCATGCCCCGGATCTCCGCCCGGAATGCCTCCAGGTCAGCCTTGGTGATATTGTCGCTGCCGGGCTCCGGCGCATCCTCCAGGGCAAATCTGCCGATCTTCACAGGGGCCTTGTTCCCGTTGGCGTCCACGCTCAGGAGGAAGAACACAGCTTCCTCTTTATCGAAGACGGCCGCGGAGGAGGACGGTCCCAGCGTTTCGAGATACTGTCTGGCACCCGCCAGCCCGTCCACGATGGGGACCGTGGAGATCACCTTCTGGGGCTGTGCCTGCGGCACCGGTGTCGCCGGCTGCTGCATGAGGGCCTGGAGCTGCTGGAGTTTCTGCGAGAGGTTGTCAAGCTGCCCCGTTCTGTATGCGTCCATAATTCCCCTCCTTTTTGTCTAAATGGTACACAAAAAGACCGGATACCGACATAGCGGTACCCGGTCTCTTCGGTGCCATTATTGTGTCATTCTCAGGAGGGTGTCTTCGTACTTCCTGACGATCCGCCCGACCTGTGTCGGCGACATGTCCACCTCCTCCGCTATAGCCTCGTAGCTGATGCCACGGAAGAAGTGCAGTTTCATCACCGCACGGGTCTGCTCGGATTTCGGTCCCAGGATGTACTCGTCGATGAGGAATCCCAGTTTGCTGGCGCTTCGGCCTTCGTCAATCTCCCACGTCTTCCTCATTCCGTCCGCCTGGTGGCGGCGCTGGTGGTCTTCTTCCTCATTTGTGATACTCTCCTTTCTCCGGCGGGGCCCCCGGAGGGGCCCCATTCGCTTACTTCTTTCTCAGTACCAGCCCGCCGGTCCCGGCGGTATGCGGTCTGCCCGTCGCCACCAGTCCCCCGCGGGGCTTCGCTGCCCTCGGTGCTTCCGGCAGCCTCTGGGTGATCAGCCGCGCCGGGGCATAGCTCCCGCTCCCGCTTCCTCCGCCTTTCTTGGCGTCGATGACCGCCTGCCCGGCCGCTTTATCATAGGGGTTGTTCTTCGTGCTCTCGGAGCCGGTCAGGATCTGCCAGAGGGTGCCCTTGATGCTCTTGTCCTTGGCGGAGTTGGTGCTGAAGGTGAAGGAGTCCAGCGTGGCGTTCCATTCGTCCTGGGATTTCTTCCTGTTTTCGTTGAGATCCAGATAGTTTTCCCGGACCTTGATGTAGTCGTCCATGCTGACGCCCGCGTTCTTGGCCAGATCCCAGTTCCGCTTCATATCGTCGGTCATGAGGCTGGCCACAGCCTTCTCTCCCTCGCTGCCGGCGGCGTTGTATACGATCCTCCACTGCTCATGGCCGCTGGCGTCGCTGGATTCCAGTTTCCGTGCCAGATCCTCCGCCTTGTCATTCCCGATCCCGGCCGCCACGAACCCGTCGTAGTATCCTTTCGCTTTCCCGGTCAGTTCCTCCCCGGCCGGTCTCGTAGCTTTCTCCCCTCCGGACCAGGTCACGTCCTTGAGACTGTAGGTGGATCTGTAGTCCAGCAGCATGGCGGTCTTCTGCTCCGGCGTCAGGTCCAGCCCGTCGATATACCCGACGATCTTTTTCTTCAGGCTGTTGCTGACGGTGCCTCCCTTGCCGTCCGGGTCTCCGGTGATCCCCTTGGTATCCTCCCGGAACTTCAGGTAGGTGCCTTCGTCGATCCCTGCGTCCCGCGACCGGGAGTCCGTCCATTTTACGAAATCGTCCAGATTCCCTTCGTCCCGGTACCCGGTGATCGTCTCGTAGGCTTCCTGCTGGCTCATGCCCTCGTCTACCAGATCCTGATAGACCCCCGTCTGCTTTTCGCTGAGGGCCTTCCCGCCGGTGGCCCAGAAGTCCCGCGCCGCCTGGGTGGCGTTCTTCCCGAAGGCAATCGCCCTCGCGGTCTCCGCAGCTCCCTTGACGGGGTACTGCAGCTTCCCGCTCTTATAGCTCCCGCCCCGGATCACGGCCTCCGCGCCTTCGGCGGTCTTCCGGATCTGCCGCCCGCCGGGCACGAACTGGGTAGCCGTCTTCATGGTGGCCCGCAGGAGATCCGCGACCTCGCCCTCGTCCACGCCTTCCTTCAGCAGATTGGCCACAGCCTTTCCCAGGTCTTTGAATTCCCCGCTGGCGCCCGGGAGGGGCACCGTCTGGTCGCCCAGGCCAAACACGCCGGCCACGTTTCTGATCAGCGGCAGGTCGTTCATCACATTGTAGATGAGTTCCTCGGAAGCCTTGACGGCGTCGAATTTCTCGTTTCCCTCGTTCTCCTTGGTCCCGAAGATCCTCTCCCCGCCCAGCTTCTCCATGCCGTTGTCGATGATCTTCTTCATCCACCGGTTGGTGGTGAGTCCCTGGCCGGAAGCCACGAAGTTTGCCGCCAATCCCAGGATGTCGAAGGGGGCCGGGGTCCCGCCGTAGATCTCCTCCGCGGCGCGGTTCAGGAGGAACGTCCCCAGCAGCGCCCGGATGATCAGGGCCGCGAGTGTCCTCGCCGCCTTTGCCTTGCCCTGGGTCTTGGCGATCTGCTTGATCTCATAGGGGAGGTCGCTGGCAATGTGGTCCCAGCTGTTGGCGCATTCCACCTGGAACATGTGAATCATCTTGGCGATCGGTCCCTTGTTCTCATATGCCTCAGGTCTCGAGCCCTTTGCCCGGGAGCCCATGAGCTTCCGCCCGAAGTCATCGGCGTACCGCATGGCCTGCTCGTAGCTCTTTCCCTGCCGGATCGCCTTGTCGAAGGCGCCCCGCACGGCTACGGTGCTCACCAGATGGTCCATCCAGCTGGCCGGTTTGTAGAGAGCGTCGATGAATTTGTCCGCGTTGTCCGCGTAAAGGTAATCCTTGCCTTCTTTTTCCGTCAGGAAGTCCGAGTCCTGCGCCCAGTTCTTCGCTTTCCCGGTAACCACGTCCATGAGTCCCCCGAGGAAGTCCCGCTCCCCCAGTTCCGCCGCTATCATCGGCAGCTGCGCCGTCTGGTTGATGACGCTGCTGAGGTTCCCGGCTACGTTGGACCTCTGGAACGCGTTGTTCAGTTTTCTGAAGACATTCAGCCACTTTCGTCCGAGGTTCTTTTCCAGCCCACGGTCCCCAAGGCTCTGTTTCCCGGCAAGATTGTTGGCATAATCCTCCAGCCACATCACCAGGTTGGAATACTTTGTGGTATCCCCTGCCTTCTCGAAAAGTTTGTCCACGTATTCCTGCATGGCCGTTTCCGTGTCCATGGGGGACATGACCGTGGTCTTGCCGATCGCCCCCGCGTCCCTCAGGAGGTTTGTCTTGACTTCCGTCGGCGCCTGCCGGATGGTGTCGATGTAGTCCAGCTTGCTCCGGATCTCCTCCGGCGCGAAGCTCTGGCGAATCCACCGCACCATCTGCCTGGTCCGCATGATATCGTCCGTGTGGTAGAAAACGTCCGCCATGTAGTCCACATAGCTCTCGAAGGCCTTGACGATGTCGTATTCCGCCTCGCTCCCGGTCCGCTGGAGGAAGTAGGGGTTCCACCGTTTGTTTGGCTTATAGATCGCCGTCTGGCCAGCGATGCTGGCGGGCAGTTCTTTCACTTTTTCGTTAACTCCGAGCGCTCCCAACACCTTGTCCAGGATATCCTGGTTCTCCTCCGGCTGCATGTGGGGCGCGTAGCCCTTGATGTATCCGATGGGCTCATACCCGTGGGCCACCAGGAAATCGTTGATGGCCTCGTAATACTGGTCGAAGAGCTCGGCATAGGCCTTCGCGGCGTTCTCCACGATGGTGCTGTCGGATTCCTTCAGCTCCTGCAGAGTGTTCTGCCATGCCGCGTATTTTGCCGCCAGATCCTTCTCCCGGTCGCCCAGGCTGAATTCCTTGGCCGCGTCCGCTGCGCTTTCCCCGTTCCGGATGTTTGTCGCGGCGTTCTTGATGTTCTTGGCCGTCTGCTTCCCGTACCGGTTCTTCGGGTCCGTCTCCAGGTCGGCGATCATCTGGGCGGCGGCGGTCCCCTCCATGTATTTCATGGTGAGGGCGCTCTCCTGCCGCGTCAGCTCCCGCTTCTTTCCTTTGCTGTCCTCGAATTCCCGGACCTTGTCCAGCTGGGCGTTGAACCAGCGGATCTTCTCCGCCTCGTTTTCCCGCACCGGCTGCACCAGCCACTCGGTGATCTCGTCGCCTTTCTCCCCGAACATGGCCCGGAAGTTCCTTTCCGGCGTCCGCTCGTTCAGTTTCAGCATGCTCTGGGGCTTGAAATCCGCCTCCTCCAGGAGATCCCCGGCTTCCGCTCTCAGGCCGGCGTTGATGTCCGCCCGGAGTTTCGCCAGGGTGTCCAGGTTCGCGCTGTCCGAAGCGAAGTAGTAGTCCGCCAGTTCCATGACCACATCCCGGCGCAGGCGGGCGGGGATGTCCTCCTCGTCGTAGACCATCGCCGCGATCCCGCTGGCAAAGTCCTTCTCCGCCTCCGTGGCCTGCAGGCGCCTCTCCGCATCCTCCGCCGCCTTCTTCAGCTGCTTGGCCGCCTTGTTCTTCGCCATCAGCTGCTCCGTGTTGGCGTATCTGCCGACGCTCCCGCTCACCTTGACGCCCAGCTTCTTCAGCGCCGGCGTGCTCAGCAGTTCCCGGGACCCCAGCAGTCTGCCCTCCAGCGCCTCTGCGCTCCGCTCTCTGTCCGTCAGCTCGGCGCTATAGCGGATGTCATCCTTGTCCGGATTGAACCGCTCACTGATGGGAATCACGTTCCCGTCGTCGTCATAGGTGACCGGATCTGCGGATTTGACGTCGCTAGGTCTTAGAGCAATGTAGGAGTAGCTGTTTTTGTCCCCTTCAAACTGGTTCCGGTATTTGATTCCGTCAAATCCCAACTCCCCCAGCACTTCTCCCAGCTTATCCCAGGCATCTTCTCCTTTGATCTTCATTTCAGCGATTTGCCTGACGATGTCCTTCTGTTCTTCGGTCAGCGTATAATCGCTTCCTGTAATGTCGTAATAGTTGTCGAAGTATTCGTACCGGTCTTTCCCTTTTGCCCGTTCAAGCATCGCATTTGCGATATTGTCCGGGCTCCATTCCACGATATCGCCATTGAATGTCATCGGGTTGCTGATCTTCGCCAGCAGCTGCATGACTCGTCTTCCAGTCTCTCTGTCGAAGGTATTGAGCCTCATGGGTACGTCGTCGGCAGAATTTTTGCGGTAGATCCTGGCATATTCCCCGGCGATCCGGTCCACATATTCCCTGATGGCGTCGTCGTCGTTGATGTCTCCTTTGAACCTTCCGCTATTAGCAGGGAATTTGCTGTAATCGTCCACAAGCCTCCACGCCTTTTCTACCAGTTCTTTCCGGCTGGTTTCGTTCATGGAGCCGATCTTTTCCCGCACATCCCCCCATTTATAAATGGTTTCCTTGCTCCGGTCCTCATATCTCCGGTTTGCGATCTGCGCAGCCTGGGATTTTGTTCCGAGATGGATGCCTTCATATCCCCTTCGGAATGAGTTGAAGTATTCTCCCGTTCCATGATAGGCTGCCGTTACATACCCCGCTGCCTTTGCCGCTGCCTTCACCATCGCTTCTGC
>Ga0310786_10006350_pt1 | contig 15753 bp, 15 predicted proteins | sample AusTroGonzalo_MG_FD_203881 | JGI IMG/M metagenome (GOLD analysis project Ga0310786, IMG submission 203881) | Bovine rumen microbial communities from tropical cattle in Woodstock, Queensland, Australia - Gonzalo_03 (v2) (version 2) | ecosystem: Host-associated > Mammals > Digestive system >... | reverse complement strand
CGCCATTTTGATGCTGCGGGCAAGTGCCTTGAAGATGCCTTCAATCTTATGGTGCTCGTTGTCTCCCTCAGCTTTGATGTTGAGGTTCATGCGTGCAGCATCACTAAAGGACTTGAAGAAGTGGAGGAACATCTCGGTAGGCATATCGCCGACACGTTCACGTTTGAATTCAGCATCCCAAACGAGCCAGGAACGACCACCGAAGTCAAGTGCCACCTGACAGAGACAGTCGTCCATCGGAAGGGTGTAGCCATAACGCTCAATACCCCGTTTGTCGCCCAGCGCTTTGGCGATGCACTCACCAAGCGCGATACCCGTATCCTCTATGGTATGATGTTCATCTACGTTGAGATCACCTTTCACATGGATGCGAAGGTCGATAGAACCATGCTTGCCAATCTGTTCCAGCATGTGGTCGAAGAAACCCAAACCTGTGTCGATGTCACACTTGCCCGTACCGTCGAGATTGAGACTGATGTCAATGTCTGTCTCCTTTGTGGTGCGACGCACAGAAGCCGTCCGTTCGCCAGCAAAGAGAATCTCCGTGATTTCATCCCACGACTGCACATTGTCACCCAAGATGAGGTACTTGCAACCAAGATTCAGCGCCAGCTGTTTGTCGGTCTCACGGTCACCAATCACGTAGCTGTTGGCAAGGTCATACTCCCCAGTCATGTACTTTCCCATCATCCCCGTACCCGGTTTGCGTGTGGGCAGGTTGTCTTCTGGGAAAGAACGGTCTATGAGGATGTCGTCGAACGTGACCCCCTCCCCTTTCAACGTGTTCAGCATCAAGTTATGGGTAGGCCAAAAGGTTTCCTCTGGATAGGAAGCGGTGCCAAGCCCATCCTGATTGCTCACCATCACAAACTCGAAATCAAGCTTGGTGCGGATAAAATTGAGGTTGCGAATCACACCTGGAACAAACTGAAACTTCTCGAAAGCATCAATCTGCTCGTCGGCTGGCTCCATGAGGATGGTGCCGTCGCGGTCGATGAAAAGTGCCTGTTTCATAAGCTATACGTATTGTCTCAATGCTGAAAGCAGTTTGGTGTTCTCATCTTTGGTACCCACCGTAATGCGGAGACAATCACCACAAAGATGTACACGGTTGCGGTTACGCACAATCACACCCTTCTGCACCAAATACTTGTAAATGCTGTCTGCATCCGTCACACGGGCAAGAACAAAATTGGCATCGGTCGGATAGACCTTCTTGCAGATGGGCAGGAGGACGAGCGACTTAAGAAGCGTCTCACGCTCTTCGAGTATCATGGTGATGTGACGCTGCAACAACGTCACGTTGCTCAGGATCTCCAGCGCTTTCTTCTGCGTAAGCACATTCACATTGTACGGGTACTTCACCTTGTTGTAAAGTCCGATGATCTCAGTACTTGCAAATGCCATTCCCAAACGGATGCCGGCAGCTCCCCATGCCTTGGAGAATGTGGCGAGCACAATGAGGTTGGGATATTTCTGAATGTCAAAACGGAAGGGCTTCTGCGAAGAAAAGTCGCTGTAAGCCTCATCCACAATCACGATGCCCTGAAAGTTTGTGATGATCTTCTCAATCTTCTCCCGACGGAAAGCATTGCCCGTCGGGTTGTTAGGAGAACAGATGAAGATGATCTTGGTGTTCTCGTCACATGCAGCAAGGAGAGCGTCGGGGTCGATGTCATAGTTCTCGTCCAGCGACACCTTGCGGTACTCCACATCATTCACATCGGCACACACTTCATACATGCCGTAGGTAGGGTCAATGGCCACCACATTATCTTTACCTGGACGGCAGAAGATACGATATGGAAGGTCAATCGCTTCATCGCTACCATTACCCAGGAAGATATTGTCCACAGGCACACCCTTCATGGGCGAGATGGCCTGTTTCAGTTCCTCCTGCAAGGGATCAGGATAGCGGTTCACGCCGTTGGGATAAGGGTTCTCGTTGGCATCGAGGAAAGCGTCTGCCTTCACCCCCTTAAACTCGTCACGAGCGCAACTATATGGTTTGAGCGCCCAGATGTTGGGACGCACTAATTCTTGTAAACTTCTCATAATGATTGAATTCTTACTGTCATTGCATTCTTGTGAGCATCCAACTGCTCTGCCTCTGCCATCAGTTCGACAGCACGACCGATAGAACGGATACCCTCCGCTGACAATTCTTGGAATGTAATCTTGCGGCAGAACGAATCGAGGTTCACACCGCTATATGCTTTGGCATAACCCGATGTGGGCAACGTGTGGTTGGTACCTGACGCATAGTCACCCGCCGACTCACAGGAGTAGTTGCCGAGGAAGACACTACCCGCATTCACCACCTTGTCGGCAAACGACTGATAGTCCTTGATGGCAAGGATCAGGTGCTCTGGAGCATATTCGTTCGTCATCGTCACCACCTCTTCCATATCCTTCACAATGATGAGCTTGGAATACTGCAAGGACTGCTCCGCAATCTCTTGGCGAGGCAGCAACGCCAGTTGTCTGTCCACCTCAGCATTCACCTTCTCAGCCATCGCCTCTGAAGTTGTGATGAGGATGACCTGTGAATCCACACCGTGCTCAGCCTGAGAGAGCAAGTCGGCAGCCACAAACACGGGATTCGCCGTATCGTCGGCCACCACAGCCACCTCAGAAGGACCTGCTGGCATATCAATAGCCACCTCATGCAGACTCACCTGCTGCTTGGCAGCCATCACGAACTGATTGCCTGGACCAAATATCTTGCTTACCTTCGGCACGGACTCCGTACCGTAGGCCATAGCGCCTATCGCCTGAACACCACCAGCCTTGAAAATTTTGCTGACACCAGCCACCTTCGCTGCCATCAGAATGGCTGGATGCACCTTGCCTTCGCGGTTGGGAGGGGTACAAAGCACAATCTCTTTACACCCCGCAATCTTGGCAGGCGTAGCCAACATCAACACCGTAGAGAACAGCGGTGCCGTACCTCCGGGGATGTACAAACCCACCTTCTCGATAGCGACCGACTTCTGCCAGCACACCACACCAGGAGCAGTCTCCACCTTCTCGCCCTCAAACTTCTGCGAGGCATGAAACTTCTCGATATTGGCATGAGCAAGCTTCAAGGCATTCTTTAAGTCATCAGACACAAGACCCTCAGCCTCAGCGATTTCTTCTTCAGAAACAGCCAACGACTCAAGCCTAACTTTGTCGAACTTCTCTTCAAAGGCTTTCACGGCCGAATCGCCATACTGCTGAATCTGGTCAAGCACGGTCTGCACCGTCTCTCGCAGTTCAGAAGCATCACGATGTGGACGTTCCAAGAGTGCCCCCCACTCTTCCTTGCTGGGATATTTAATGATGTTCATTGTTATTCTTCTTACAGGATCATTTTCTCAATAGGTGTCACCAAGATGCCTTCTGCGCCGAGCGCCTTCAACTGACCCACGATTTCCCAGAAGTGCTTCTCATCGAGCACGGCATGAACAGAGCACCACTCTTCATCTGCCAATGGAATGATGGTTGGACTCTTCAATCCTGGCAACACCTTCACAATCTCAGCCAGACGTGCTTTGGGTGCATTCATGCGTACATACTTCTTGTCTTCAGCAATCAGCACAGAGTTGATACGGAAGAGCAGGTCTTCCAAGATGGCCTTCTTCTCCTCGTCCAAGTTCTTGTTGCCAATCAGCAAAGCCTCACTCTGCATCACCACTTCCACCTCTTTCAGGTTGTTGCTCACCAACGTAGAGCCAGAGCTGACGATGTCGAAGATACCATCCGCCAAACCTATGCCTGGGGCAATCTCCACAGAACCCTGAATCACGTGGATGTCCGTCTTCACACCCTTCTCATCCATGAACTTCTTCAGGATGACAGGATAAGACGTAGCAATCTTCTTGCCGTTGAACCACTCCACACCAGGATAGTCAATTGCCTTTGGAATCGCCAGTGAGATGCGGCACTTGCTGAAGCCCAGACGCTTCACGATGTCGGCATTCTCATTGCGCTCCACAAACTCGTTTTCACCCACGATGCCCACATCAGCCACACCGTCTGCCACCGTCTGAGGAATATCGTCGTCACGGAGGAAAAGCACCTCCAATGGGAAGTTTGATGCCTGAACAAGCAACGTGCGCTTGCTCGAACTAACCTTGATACCCGTCTCTTTCAAGAGATCCATTGTGTCCTCGAAGAGACGTCCTTTTGATTGTACTGCTATACGTAACATATATGTCTTTTGTTTTATATTCTTGTTATTAAATTTTCAATTCTCAATTTTCAATTTCCAATTTCCAACCTCCGCCCAGCGCGTGGGCTGGTCAACTTTAATTAATCGCTCCCCTCATCGTCATGATTGTCTTGTTCGAAGGGATATAAGTTGCGATTTGAGGACGATGTCGATTCGGTTCATCGTGTCGGAAGAACTCCAAGATGGAGCTGAACGGATAACGGCTCGTGTCGAACACGATGTAATCATAATCCCTGTACAGCACATCGGTACTGGGCATATCTCCCAACTTCGAATGGAACACATCATACTTGAACCGATGTCTCTCCGCAATGGCTTTCATCTCTGCGAGGTTACGTCCATCGCTCACAATCAGGTAACTTCTCATTCTCTTCTTCGGCCTCTTATGTGTCCAAGCATAAATTTTCTGCATCAGATATGACATCGCACCCTTCATCACCACCGTCAACGTGATAAACGCCGAATAGATGGCGCTGTAATGTGCGAAATGCTTCTTGAAGAAAATCACCATCGCCTTGTGGAATGCATTCACATATTTCAAAGAGTCCTTCTTCGTGCTCTCACCCTTGTAGTGCAGAATCTGCGTAGGGATGTAGTAGTTCTGATAGCCAGCCTTCAACACACGGTAACTCAAATCGATGTCCTCACCATACATGAAGAATGCTTCGTCCAGCAGTCCCACCTTGTCCAATGCAGCCTTACGGATGAACATGAACGCACCACTCACAATCTCAATCGGATTGATGGCCTGCTTATTCAGGTACTGCATATAATACCTGCCAAACAGACGGCTCTTCGGAAACAGCGAACCCAATCCGGTCATCTTGCAGAACGCCACAAAGGGGGTCGGCACACCACGACGGGATTCTGGTGCAAACGAGCCATCAGCCCTCAACATACCCACACCGCACATGCCTGCCTGCGGATTCTTGTCCATGAAGTCAATGCACTCTCTCAACGTGCGTTCTCCGATGAACGTGTCAGGATTCAGCAGCAACACATACTCTCCCCTCGCCTCGCGCAACGCCTGGTTGTTGGCACGTGAGAAGCCCACATTCTCGGCATTCTCAATGTAGCGCACCCAAGGGAACTTCCCCCTCAGGTACGACATCGAGTCGTCGGTGCTGTTGTTGTCAACCACAAACACTTCGCCGCCCACACCTGTCAACGCCTTCTCCACCGAGAGCAAGCATTGCTCCAGATAATAGCGGACATTGTAATTGACTATGATAATGGAGAGTTTCATCTATTCTTTATTCACGTCTTCCAGATAAGAAGAAATTTTTGACTCTGAAGGCCAGCAGTAGATGGTGGCACTCAAAGCGACCAACGCACAAAACGCACCGCTGACACTCATGGCAAGATAATAAACCGCCACACAGAACACCGCAGCGATACACAAAATGCCGATCCGCACAACACTCCATATATGATAAGACCGCAACGCCTCGTCATTGTTCATGCGACGCAAACCCCTGGTCGTGTTCAATGTGAACAGACGGATGGCCAAAGGAATGCCCACAATGGTCAGCACCACAGCAGCGATGTTCAACTTCACCTCCTCGGGTGACTGAGGAACCACCCATCCATTCGGAATCACATCCAGTTCGCCCAACACGACAGCAGCCACCACAATCAGCCACACCACCGCCATCTCTATTTTCAAAATCCTCAAAAGCTTTTGTATATATTTTACCATAATCTTAATTATTCTTCTCCCCAAATTTTCAACTTTCAACTTTCAATTTTCAACTTCCTACTTTCCCGTAAACGGCACACGATTCACCAACGAACGTCCCAAAGTCACCTCGTCAGTATATTGCAGTTCATCGTTGATGCTCATGCCTCTCGCCAACACCGTCAGCTTCACGTCGGGATATTTCGACAACTTACGAAAGATGTAAAAGTTTGTGGCATCGCCCTCCATCGTCGAGCTCAAGGCAAAAATCACCTCATCCACGTCTCCCTTGTCCACACGATCCACCAAGCTGTCTATCTCCAACTGGCTCGGACCCACACCGTCCATCGGCGAAATCACACCACCCAGCACATGATACAGACCATGATACTGCTGCGTCTGCTCAATCGCCATCACATCCTGCACATTCTCCACCACACAGATGATGGAACGGTCACGATGCGGATTCGCGCAAATTTGACAGACATCGTCATCGCTGATGTTGTGGCACACCTCGCAGTAGTGCACCTCATGGCACAACGTCGAGACAGCATCCGTGAAAGCATCAATCTTGCCAACATCAAGACGTAGCATGTGCAGCACCAGCCGCATCGCCGTTTTACGCCCGACACCTGGCAGCTTCGAAAACTCATCCACAGCACGTTCCAACAATGCCGACGAATACTGCTCATTCATTTCTCTTCTTTCCCTTTTTCAGAAATCAGCTGCAAAGGTACGAATTTTAAGTGAAATACTAAAAACTAAAAGTGAAAAGTTTGAGATACCACCATGTAGAGGGGCTGGTAATCTTCACTTTTCACTTTTAGTTCACCTTTTCTGTTAGTTTTCTTTTATTTCCTTTTCTTCGAAAAGAATCCAAACGCTTCGCGGAATGCCGCTATCGACCGATAGCCAGAGATGGCATAACCCACAAATCTCATGTACTTGTTGGAAGAGTCGAGGAAAAAGTGCTCAGGATGGTACACGAAGTAATCGGTCACATCATTCTTCAGCTTATTCACGCTGTTGTCTATCTGCCGCTTGGCATACTTCTTCTCGTCACGGATGTCCTGGAGCGAGGCATAGTTCTTATTTGGTCTCATTCCTCACCTCCTTCCTCGTCATAGTCGTCCAACTCGCGGACAAGACTCTCCGCCAGCTTGCGAATCTGCTCATCCTTCTGACCCTTGCTGCCCAGCATCTGCTCGGTCACCGTCGGCACATTCAGCAACTGCTCGCTGAACATCCTCACAAACGGGTTCTCAATCAGAGGCTTCTTCAGCAAGAATGCCAGCACGATCAGCAGCACCAGAAAGCCACCCACGATATAGTAGCTCCACATCTCGCTCCCCGTCAGCAGGGTCAAGGCCTTCACCGTACCCGTGCTCAGGAAGAAGATGGCGCTGGTGGCCAAAGCTACGACCACAGCACACAGCACCACAAACGTGGTCACCATCGTCAAGCGCTCCGTCGCCTCTAAGCGCAGATAACGCTCCACGCGGTACGCCAACCTGCGGATGTCGTCCGTCATTCTTCTGGATGCACTCATGCCAGTCTATTATTCTGCATCAAAATCCTCAGCAGGAACGCACTCACGCTTCTTGCCGATGTTCTTGATCTCGTCCACCAGATTCTCGAAAGCCTCCTTGTCGAGCTTGATGCCACGCTTCTCAAGAGCTTCCTTAATCTTTGCACGCTGGTCTTCACCTTTCTCTGGAGCAAAAAGAAGACCTATTGCTGCTCCCGCAATGGCACCACCAACAAAAGCGGTCGCCAACGCAAAACCATCACCTCTTGTCATAATCAAATACGTTTTAAAAGGTTGATAAATAATGTTAATTGTTTCAATTTCGGGGGCAAATATAAGACATAATCCACAAAAAGCAACACATTTTTGGATGTTTAACTTTTTTTTGCACACATCTCCTTTGCAATGTGGCAAATATGCCCTAACTTTGTAGAAAATCCGAGACATCATTCAATCATCTAATTATAAAACGAGAAAATTATGAGAAAAAGTATTTTCATGGGATTAGCACTCATTGCTGCCCTCGCCTTCGTTTCATGCAAATCATCTGAAAGCAGCTACAAGAAGGCATACGAGAAAGCAAAGGCACAAGAGATGGCACAGACCAACACCACTGATCAGGTAGAGACAGCTCCTGTATCCGTGACACCCGTTGTCACCACACCTGTCACTGCTGCCAACACAGAGAACGACCGTCAGGAACGCCTCACCGTCATGAACGGCGGCACCCTCAAGGCTTTCAACGTCGTATGTGGTTCCTTCAGCAATGTTGACAATGCCAACAACCTCCGCAACACCCTCGTTGGTAAAGGTTACTCTGCACAAGTGGCACAGAACCCAGAGACCGGCATGTACCGCGTCATCGCCGCTTCTTTCGACGATCGCGCATCTGCCATCGCCTCTCGCGACCAGCTTCGTGGCACCTACCCCGACGCATGGCTCCTCTACCGCACATACTAACTAACATACACATATTTTATAACCAAACAGGGAGGCTGGGTTCAGTCTCCCTGTTTCATTGTTGTTTCATCATCTTTTTAATGCAATCAGATTCTTTTGAGGGCAAAAATTACAAAAAATGTGGCAAAAAAATGTAAAAAAAGTGTTTTAAGACCCATTCTGTAGTGATTGTTTGAAAAAAACAAAGTATCTTTGTTCCTCAGAAATGAACATACAATCTTTTTAAAAATAACCAAAACATAAAAACAACCATGAACAGAAACAAGAAATTTGTCATCACAATCAATCGTGAACTGGGCAGTGGCGGCCGTACCATCGGACGTAAATTAGCCGAGAAGCTGGGTGTGGATTTTTTTGACAAAGCACTCATCGAGGCCTTGGAGAAAAAGTACAACCTCAGTGCCGAAAAAATCGAGGAGATGAAAGGCAAGAAGAAAAGTTGGTGGGAAGACTTCGGCCTTGTGATGGGTATAGGAGGAAGCGAAATCCGCGATTATCATTCGAAGATGAGCGAAGCGTCAGACTGTCTGACCACTGAAAAGATGTTCAAGACCGAAACGGAGATTTTGGAAGGCATCGCCGCAACGGAGTCTTGCGTCATCACCGGTCGCAGTGGCTTTTACGTGTTCCGCAACCACCCCAACCATCTGTGCATCTTGATACAGGCCTCAATGCCCTACCGTTTGGAGCGTGTGATGCGCAAGCAGAACGTCAGCGAGAACGAGGCACGCAAGCTCATTGACAAAGTGGACCAGATGCGTGAGAACTATGTCAAACGATACACAGAAACATCTCGTTACGACACCCGCAACTACGATCTCGTCATCAAAGTAGACGGCAAGACAGAGGACGAAATCGTGGATTACATTCTACAGTTTATCAACTAAAACAAACAGGGAGGTTCGAAACCTCCCTGTTTCTTTAGCTATTGGTTATTCCGTAATTTTGATGACCAACGACATGTCGCAGTTCTTCAGTATCTCGACCATGCGGTCCTCATCAAAGGAGATGCAACCACCGGTGTAAGGCTTGGAGCCTTTCACATGGATGAAGATGGCGCTACCATTGGGATAGACGCACTCCTTGTTGAAGTCGGTGGCGATACCGTAGTTGTACTGCGGTTGGTAGGCGTACATCTCCTCGCCCTTACATTCGTGCTCGGTCTCGGCGGTGTCGATAATCTTGTTGTAGTACTCGCAGTCCTCATCGCAAGGCATAGGTTGTGGGCTTCACATCGATGTATGGCATCGTCGTGCCTGGATTGGGTTTGATGCCGAAGGCACTCAGCGGACGCAACGTGCCAACAGGTGTCTTGCCGTCACCCTCGCCCGTCTTGCCAAGACCGTTCTTACCTACATATACATCGGTGACAAACAGCACCTTACCGTCAACGGTCAGACGAGCCTTACCCTCACTGCCATGCACGTCATACACTTCGAGCAGATGTCCAAAGTTATAAGTTATAAGTTATAACCTCGAGGGGAAAAAAGTTGATAAAAAGTTGCTGAATTGTTTGTTCATGTCGAAAAAAGTTCGTAACTTTGCATCAAAGATGCAAAAAAAGGACACAAGCGTCTGAAATTAGCGGCACAACCATGGGGAGATATTTTCTTAGTGCACGAGAAAGTTCTGCATGGTGTAGGCGCTAAAACACGGAAGAAAGGAATAGGTTTTAAATTACTTTAGGGGTATAAAACTTATATGATAGTTGTGTAAATCGAGTACAAAGGTACGAAAAAGTTGAGACGCAGGACAATAAATCAGGAGTTTTCTAGTGTTTTCCCTTTGTATTGTGCTCACTTATCCGTAACTTTGCATAAAATTTTATGATCTTGTTATGGAACAATTACTTCAAATTGCGGAGGACATCAGCGGCGTCGTTTGGGGATGGCCGATGATTATTCTGTTGTTGGGTACACATATTTTCCTGACGTTCAGACTGAAGTTTCCGCAGAGGAAGATTTTTACAGCGATTCGGCTGTCGGTAAAAAGAGATAAGGATGCGACGGGTGATGTGAGCCAGTTTGGTGCATTGGCGACGTCGTTGGCTGCCACGATCGGTACGGGCAACATCATCGGTGTGGCTACGGCTGTGAGTCTGGGTGGCCCTGGTGCCGTGCTATGGTGCTGGCTGACGGGTGTGTTCGGCATCGCGACGAAGTATGGCGAGGGTCTGCTTGCCATCAAGTACCGCGTGAAGACGAAGGACGGCAGGATGCTGGGTGGCCCGATGTATGCCCTGCAGAATGGACTGGGCATGAAGTGGCTGGGTGTGCTGTTCTGCGTGTTTGCAGCAGTGGCATCGTTCGGCATCGGCAACACGGTGCAGGCAAATGCCATCAGCGAGAACCTGTCGTTGGTGATGCAGAACTGGATGGACACCGACACGACCAAGACGATGACAGGCTTTGTGTTGGCGACGCTGGTGGGTTTCGTGATCATCGGCGGTGTGAAGAGCATCGCACGCTGGTGTATGGGATTGGTACCCATGATGGCCTTGTTGTATGTGCTGGGCTGTATATATATATTATGTGTCAATCATGAGTATCTGCTGGATGCCCTCAAGCTCATCTTCAACGAGGCGTTCTCGGTGAAGGCTGTGGGTGGCGGTACGGCTGGCACCGTGCTGATGGTGGCGGCAAGATACGGTATTGCACGTGGACTCTTCTCAAACGAATCGGGTATGGGTTCTGCTCCCATCGTGGCAGCTGCGGCACGGACGAAGAACCCTGTGCGTCAGGCTTTGGTGTCATCGACGGGAACGTTCTGGGACACGGTCGTTATTTGTGCTGTCACGGGCTTGGTCATCGTGTCGAGCACCATCGCCAATCCTGGCATCAGTCAGGAGGACGGTGGCATGTTGACGAAGGAAGCGTTTGGCATGATTCCATACATCGGCACGCCCATCCTGACGTTCGGCATCATCACGTTCGCCTTTTCCACTATCTTGGGTTGGAGCTATTACGGAGAAAGAGCGATGGAGTATCTGGCAGGCAGACGCAGCATCGTGTTCTACCGCATCCTCTATATCCTGCTGGTGTTCACTGGCTCGACCATGAGCTTGGCACTGGTGTGGAACTTGGCCGACATCATGAATGCGCTGATGGCTGTGCCTAACCTGATTTCGCTGCTGCTCCTCTCAGGGGTGATTGCGAAGGATACACAACATTATTTGTGGGATAAAAATCTGGACGAGGAGAGTTAAGAAGTAAGAGACAATGATACAAGACCTCTGCATTATCATGTTGACGGCAGGCATCACGAGTCTGTTGTTCAAGCTTTTCAAACAGCCCGTCGTGTTGGGTTACATCGTGGCAGGTATGCTGGTGGGTCCTCACGTGTTAGGTGGAATGTGGGTGACCAACGAAGAGAACGTGGAGACATGGGGAGAGATTGGTGTGCTCTTCCTGCTGTTCAGTCTCGGACTGGAGTTCTCGTTCAAGAAACTGCTGAAAGTGGGCAGCACAGCCGTTATCGGTGCTGGTGTCATCGTGGTGGGCATGATGATAGCGGGTATGGTGACAGCCCATCTGCTGGATTTGGGAGGCTTGAACGCCCTGTTCCTGGGAGGTATGCTATGTATGTCATCGACCACCATCGTGTTCAAGGCCATTGAGGAGGCAGGATTGCGCAGTCACCGTTTTGCAGGCGTATGTTTCGGCATCCTCATCGTGGAAGACCTCTTCGCTGTGGTGCTCATGGTGTTGCTCACCTCCATCGCCGTGAAGAACGAGTTTCAAGGCAAGGAACTTCTATGGCAGGTGGGTAAGCTGGTGATGTACATCGCCATCTGGTTCATCTTGGGCATCCTGCTCATCCCTACGTTCCTGAAGAAATTCAAGAAGTTCCTCAACGACGAGACGCTGACCATCTTCTCCATCGGACTCTGTCTGGGTATGGTGCTGTTGGCTGTGCAGTCGGGATTCAGCAGCGCTCTGGGTGCATTCGTCATGGGTTCGGTGTTGGCTGAGACCATCGATGCTGAGCGTATTGAACATCTGGTACAGCCCGTGAAGAACATCTTCGGTTCCATCTTCTTCGTTTCAGTAGGCATGATGATCAACCCTGCCCTGCTCTTGCAATACTGGTTGCCCATCAGCATCATCACACTGGTGGTCATCGTCGGACAGATCCTCTTCGGCTGCTTCGGCACCCTGCTCTCAGGACAACCGCTGAGGGTGGCATTGCAGACAGGTTTCTCACTGGTGCAGATCGGTGAGTTTGCCTTCATCATCGCCAATCTCGGACAGTCGCTGAAGGTGACCGATTCGAGTCTCTACCCTATCGTTGTGGCAGTCAGTGTCATCACCACGTTCCTCACGCCTTACATCATGAAACTTGCCTACCCCACACTCGCGTTCCTCGAGAAGCACATGAGCAACAGCACCAAGATGATGCTCGACAGCTACGTGGAGAAACGTCAGTCGGGTACCAACATGAAGCAGAAGCGACCTTTGTGGATTGTTCAAATCGACCGACTGGTCAAGTTCCTGTTGCTGAAGATTGCGATGGCACCAGGCATCAACAAACTGTTGCGCGTTTTCAACGAGAATCTCTATGCGCGTGAACGACTGGCTGAATCGCAACGAGGACTGGAACGCGAGGTGGAGAATTCGCTCATCAGCCTCGAAATGAACATCGCAGAGGTGGATGTGCCCAACAACTCAGCCTTTGCCGGCAGGGCTCTCAAAGACCTCAATATCCGCAATATCACGGGTGCCAACATCGTACGCATCATTCGTGGTGGCATCAATATCAACATCCCTGGCGGCAACCATCGCCTCTACCCAGGCGACCGCATCATCCTGGCTGGCTCGGACACCGATGTGGCAGCCTTCCAGAAGATGCTGGAAACCAGTCTTGCCCCCACTGAAAAAGATTTGGACAGCCTCAGCACCAACATCGTGCTGGACAACTTCACCATCACAGCCGACTCACCGCTGTGTGGCAAGAGCATCATCAAGTCGGGCATCCGCGAGAAAGGAAACTGCATCGTGATGGGACTGGTGAGACCCTCAGAAGATTTCTACACCAACCCCGACCCCAGCCTCGTCATACAAGCAGAGGACATCATCATTGTGGCAGGTGAAAAGCAGAAAATGCAAGATTTCTTCGCACAGGCAGCAATTTCCAACCCCAAAATTTGGTCATAAACAGAAAAGGTTGTACCTTTGCCGCCACTTAACGCCAGCGGGCGAACACGAAACCATCGGGGATGACTGGATTTGACAGCAAGCCGAGGTGGTACGTAAGCATGCAGAGAGTCGATGCCCCTCTCTTAAATCTCAGACATCAAAGAATTAATTGGCGAAACTCGTTACGCTCTCGCTGCCTAATCGAAGCATAGTAGATATGGCCTAATTCCCTCGCCAGGCGGGGGAACGAGACATCGCCCAGAAAGCCATCCGTCCTGAGGCGTTCTGATCAGCGGTGCTATAAAGTCGGGAATAGTTGACAGCAGCCTCGTGTTGCCAATGAAATTTTAGAGGATAAGGGTGCAGTTGGTGGTCTTGGTCTTGCTGCATCACGAAAACCAAAGGCAAGAATAAGCATGTAGAAGGCGTATGGCTTCCTTGTTTGGACGAGGGTTCAATCCCCTCCATCTCCACAAAATGGCACAACTTCGGTTGTGCTTTTTCATTTTAGGGAGACGATAGGATTGAACCTGACAGTTTTTATTTTCTTGGCCCCTCCATCTCCACAAACAAACTTCACTATAAAACAAAAAAGGCTCAACCACGGTTGAGTCTTTTTTCTTTGGAGGTGCGTACCCGATTCGAACGGGTGTAGACGGTTTTGCAGACCGTTGACTAAGCCACTCATCCAACGCACCATATGGGGGCTTGTTCCCAATTGCGGGTGCAAAGGTAGGGCAAATTTTAGATAATACAAAATAAAATGAGGGATTTTTTTGCAGAGGTGTGTTTTTTTGTCTAATTTTGTCACGGATTATGAGAGAAGTATTGGAAAAAGTGCGAATTTTCATCCGTCAGCACCATCTTTTGCAGGATGAATCACGGGTGGTGGTCGGTCTGAGTGGTGGACCCGATTCGGTATGTCTTGCTCGTCTGCTGGACACGCTGGGGTATCAGGTGGTGGCTGCACATTGTAATTTTCATCTGAGGGGCGATGAAAGCATGAGGGACGAGCAGTTTGTGGTGTCGCTCTGTCAAGAAAGGGGGTGGGAACTGCATCAGACTCACCTCAACACAGCCGCATACGCCTGTCAGCAAGGCATCAGCATTGAGATGGCCGCACGTGACTATCGGTACGATTGGTTCCGCAAGTTGAAGGAGAAAGTGGGAGCAGTCGCCATTGCCGTTGGGCATCATCAGGATGACAACGTGGAAACTCTGCTGCTGAATGCAGTGAGGGGTACGGGTATTCGTGGCTTATGTGGTATGCAACCTCAAAACGGGGATGTGGTACGCCCCTTGCTTTGCCTGACCAGAAAGGAGATTCTTATGTATCTAGAGGACATCCACCAACTATATGTAACAGACCACACCAACCTCGAAGACGAATATGCTCGCAACAAGGTGCGACTAGATGTATTGCCCCAATTGGAGGGTATCAACCCTGGAGCCATGAAGAACCTGACTTCGACGCAAGAGAACCTGACGGAGGTAATGAAGGTCTATCAGCAAGCGATGCAAGAATCTGTTGCTGCTTGTGTGGAAGAGAGAGAGAACGGAGAAATCCATATCCATATAGAGAAACTTCAAAGCCTTCCCTCCCCTATTTCCGTGCTGCATGAGGTACTGTCACCCTTTGGCTTCAACAAGGTGCAACTAAAGGACTTGTTGGCAGCGCTGAACGAAAGCGGCAAGGTGTTTGTAGCTGAAGGAAGGCGCGTGTTGGTGGATCGCCAATACATCATCGTGGAGGCTGAGCAATACCCCATGCCCCACATCACGCAGGAAGTGGTGTCCATCGAGAATCTGACCATAGAAAAAGACCCACACTATGCCTATCTCGATGCCGACAAACTAAAGAACTCTCAACTCTCAACTCTCAACTCTCAACTGGCAACTGGCAACTGGCAACTGGCAACTCCCAAACCTGGTGACACTTTCGCTCCTTTCGGTATGGGGGGCAAAAGGAAATTATTGAGTGATTTCCTGACCGACCTGAAATTGAATCTATTTGAAAAAGAAAACCAACCTCTCCTGATGGATGGCGAAGAGATTGCATGGGTGGTGGGCAGAAGGAGTTCTGAACTGTACCGAGTGGATAGCCAAACCAAACGCGTGGTTATCCTACACCTAACGTCATCGCAAAGATGATGACGCAGATGTAGTTGAAGAAGACGATGCCCATGAAGGTGTCCATGTCGCTCTTCATATAGCCAGAGGAGGTGAATTGTTCGGA
>Ga0310786_10006349_pt1 | contig 15753 bp, 11 predicted proteins | sample AusTroGonzalo_MG_FD_203881 | JGI IMG/M metagenome (GOLD analysis project Ga0310786, IMG submission 203881) | Bovine rumen microbial communities from tropical cattle in Woodstock, Queensland, Australia - Gonzalo_03 (v2) (version 2) | ecosystem: Host-associated > Mammals > Digestive system >... | reverse complement strand
CCTTGTCGCGGAACTGGGTGTACAGTTCCAGCAACTGAAGCGTGTAGGCAAGGCAGGAATCGCGGTCGGCCTGCCCCTGTGCATCGAGATAGAAAGGCTCCTCTTCGTACTCGTGCCCGTCACCGATCTCATGCTCGTGCCCGTCGTCGTCCGGGTGCTCGCTGCCCACGAAGTCATAGCCGTGTTCGTGGTGATGCGTGGCCTCCCGCACCAGGATGGTATCCATCACGGCCGAGAGCGAATCCGGGACAGCATCCACCTTGCCCAGCACGGGCGGCAGACGTCGCAGTGCCTCGGCCAGATATTCATAGCGTTCGATCTCCAGATTCATCCGCATCACGATCTCATCGAAAGGCAGACGCTGTTTCTCATAGTCGTTGTACTGGCGGGTGACTTCTTCGAGCGCATAGGTCAGGTCGAATGTATAGTCCTGATTCTGCGAGTAAAGGATCAGGGCCAGCTCGTTGCACTTGCGGGTCATCTCCACCAGCTGTTCGTGCTGGGCCTCGTTTCTGCTGTTCAGCCGCTCCCGCATCTGCTCCATTTTCAGGATTTCCTGATGAAGTTCGGAACGGAGAATGCTCAGGGTCTTGGCGAAATCCCGCTCGTTGAAAACGGCGAAGGCGGGAATGGCCAGAACTAGGACGGAAACCAGTATGATGGCAAACTTTTTCTTCATCGAATTCAGATATTTCTCTGCAAAGATACAAAAACGACGGATTTTTATTAACTTGCAGAATTAATTGAAGAAACGATGAAAGGCCGTATCTTTCTTTTTCTCGCTGTGACCGTGTTGCTGGCGACTGCCTGCAAGGGCAGGTCCGAGAAGCCGCTGGACCCGGCGGACCTCCGCGGACTGACGAAAGAACAGTTGCAGGAGATGCGCCAGTCTATCTACGACAGTCATGGTGAAGGAGAGGACCTGACGGCCGGTGAGACAGCCCGGGTGGAGCAGCTGCGCGACCAGGAACGCCGCCTCGACAATGCCTGGATCTTTGGTGAGTGGCGCGAACGGCACGGCCGGCGACTGATTTTCCGTGATGACGGCACGGTGAGCGTAGGGGCCCGGGATGGCGCCTATGACGAACTGGGCATCTACAAATATTTCCAGGCGGAAGAGCCCTCCTACGAAACGGTCTGGACCCTGGTCTACGATGCGGCCGGACATCCGGTCGTCATCGTGCCGCAACCCTCCGGCGACGATCTGCTCTATCCGTTTACCGACAGCCGCAGCAGTGTCTACGAACGGACGGGCGATCTCCAGACTTCCGTCGAGACAGGATGCTTTTATACGAAAATCCAATAATATTCATTATTCATCTAATTCTTACTGTGTTATGAGTGCAGGTAAATTCTTTTCATTTCTGGTAGGCGCAGCCGCCGGTGCGGCCGCAGCCTGGTGGCTCCAATCCGAGAAAGGGCAGGAGACGGTCGCGGACATCAAGGAGAAGGCCGCCGCCGGTTTCGATCAATTGGGAAATGCCGTGGAAGACCTCAAAGTAAAAGCGAAAGCCTCGGCCAAGGCAGCCGTCGAGACCCTCGAAGAGGCTGTTGAGAAAAAGCAATGAGCGAAATCAAAGACTATATCGACCTGAAAATCGATGAGATCAAACTGCGGAGCACGCAGGGACTCTCGGATGCAATGGGTCGCCTGGCAACGGGACTGCTCCTCGTCGGCCTGCTGATCATCATCCTTGGCCTGCTGGCCGTGGTGCTGATCCATTGGCTCGGGGAGCTGACCGGCTCGCTGGCCATCGCGAGTTCCATCGTCTGCGGCGTCTTCCTGGTGGTGTTCCTGGTGGTGTACTCCCAGCGCAAACGTCTTTTCCGTGACACCTTCGTCCAGTTGTTCATCAATATCTTTTTCGACGATGACAAGGAATAGAGGTTTCTCGGATATCCGGACCTATGAGGAGCTGGAAGCTTCGATCCGGATGGTACAGCACCAGCTGCACACGGCCAGGATTTCGCGCCAGGTCAACGGTCTGATGGCCGGACAGGGTCTGGGCATCAAATGGACCGACGTGGCCCTGGTCATCCTCCGCCTGATCAAGCGCAGCCTTTCGTAACCAGACTGAACAGTCCTGACGGTCAGATGGAAAGGACCGTCAGGACGTTGATCAGTTCGGGATCGATGGGTTTGTCGATTTTCACGGCCTTGCTGATCGGGACATAGACGATCAGATCGTTCTTAATACCGATCATGATATTGCGCTGGCCTTCCTTGAGGGCCTCAACGGCTGCTACACCCAGCCGGGAAGCCAGGATGCGGTCGTAGGCCGAGGGACGGCCACCCCGCTGCAGATGGCCCAGGATCGTGACCCGCACGTCGTATTCCGGATACTCTTTACGGACACGTTCGGCATAGTGCATCGCGCCGCCCGTACCATCACGGTGGCTCTCTGAAACAATCACGATGGAACTGTTCTTGCTCTTGCGGATACCCCGTCCGATGAACTGGGCGAGCTGGTCGATGTCGGTGCGGTCCTCCGGGATGATGGCGGCCTCGGCACCCGCAGCGATGGCGCTGTTCTGCGCCAGGAAGCCGGCATCACGTCCCATCACCTCCACGAAGAAAATACGGTCGTGCGAGGTGGCGGTGTCGCGGATTTTGTCGACACAGTCCACGATGGTATTGAGCGCCGTATCGTAGCCGATGGTCGAATCGGTGCCGTAGAGGTCGTTGTCGATGGTACCCGGCAGGCCGATGATCGTAACATCGTGCTCACGTGCCAGTTCCTGGGCACCTGAGAGCGAACCGTTGCCGCCGATGACCACCAGGGCGTCGATATGGTGCTTCCGCAAATTCTCGTAAGCCTTCGTACGGCCTTCGGGCGTACGGAAATCTTCACTGCGGGCCGTCTTGAGGATGGTGCCGCCGCGCTGGATGGTATTGCTTACCGATTCGCTGGTAAATTCTTTGATCTCGCCGGTAATCAGGCCTTCATAGCCCCGGTAGATGCCGTATACTTTCCAACCCGCAAAGATGGCGGAGCGGGTGACCGCACGGATGGCTGCATTCATGCCCGGGGAATCGCCGCCGGACGTCAGGATGCCGATAGCCTGGATTTCTTTCATTGTATCTATTTCTTTTCTTCGGTTTCAGTCATTTTGATATAGGCCTCCATCAACTCCTTCATCTTCTTCTCCAGCAACTCCGTCTGCTCCTGGATGATTTCAGGCCTGAGGCTGTGCGGCCCTTCTTCCAGATGGAACGGCGGGGCGACGATCAGGTGGCTGCGGTGGAATTTCCGGGCGGGGCCATCCTGGTAGACCATGACGATAGGAACCTTGGCGATGGCCGCCAGCATGGCGACGCCCGGCTGGAATGGCAACTGCTTGCGGTGCTCGCCGTGCCGGCCCTCCGGGTAGATGGCGACATGCTCCTTGTCGTCCTTGAGAACGGCCAGGGAATCATGGATCCAGGTGGTGTCCATGTTCTGTCGGTCGATGGGGATACAGCCCGTATGACGGAGCAGGAAGCCGAAGCCAGGCTGCTCAAAGCGGTCTTTGGCCGCCAGGGTATGGATGGGATATTTGCGCAGGGCCGTATTGATGATGCCGCCGTCGAGATGGCCGGTGTGATTGGCCACGAGGATGGACGGTTCCGAAAAGATTTCATCTTTGCGGGAAGGGTCTAGATAATGCACCTTCGGCTTAAAGAGGATCCGCACCAAAGCGGCGAGCAGGGGGTTGAGTTTAGTATCGGAAACCATGGCTCACATTCAATTCCAAGTTGTAAAGATAGCAATATTTTTTTTCTCCGTTCAAATGTTTGCCCGACTGTCCATCGCGTTTTTTTTACCGATTATTTGGTGTATCTTCGTATCAATAAAGAAACTTCACCCTATGAAAAATTGCTTTTCCCGGCTCGTCCTGCTGACCGCCTCCCTGACCCTTCTGGTCGCCTGTGGTCCCAAGTGGCAGGAACTGGAAGCCGACGGCTACCGCCGCATCGAACAGCGCGGCGGCGCCACGCTGGGTTACACCTCCGCCCCTATCCTCGAAAAGGGCGGCTACGCCTTCAAAGACCTCAACCGCAACGGTTCCCTCGACGTATATGAAGACTGGCGGAAACCCGCCATCGACCGTGCCCGCGACCTCGCCGCACAGCTTTCCATCGAAGAGATCGCCGGCCTGATGCTCTACAGCGCCCACCAGGCCGTCCCGGCTCCCGGACTGACCGAAGCCCAGGAAAAGTTCCTGGCCGACGACAACCTGCGCCACGTACTGGTGACCACGGTTGCCAGCCCTGAGGTGGCCGCCCGCTGGAACAACAACGTCCAGGCCTTCGTCGAGAAGCTGGGGCACGGCATCCCGGCCAACAACAGCTCCGATCCCCGCAACGAGACGGCTGTGACGGCAGAATACAACGCCGGTGCAGGCGGACAGATCTCGCTCTGGCCCACCCCGCTGGGACTGGCTGCCACCTTCGACCCGGATCTGGTGCGTCAGTTCGGCGACATCGCTTCGAAAGAATACCGGGCCCTGGGCATCGCCACAGCCCTCAGTCCGCAGATCGACCTGGCCACGGAGCCCCGCTGGAACCGCTTCGTCGGCACCTTTGGTGAAGATCCCGACCTGGATACCGACATGGCACGCGCCTATGTCGACGGATTCCAGACCACGGAAGGCAGCTCCGACGGCTGGGGTTTCGAGAGTGTCAACGCCATGGTCAAGCACTGGCCGTCGGGCGGCCCGGAAGAGGGCGGCCGCGACGCCCACTTCAACTACGGCAAATATGCCGTCTATCCCGGCGGCAACTTCGAGACGCAGACCCGTGCCTTCGTCGACGGCGCTTTCAAGCTGGACGGGAAGACCGGATCGGCCACGGCCGTGATGCCCTATTACACCATCTCCTACGGCATCGACCCTTCCGGAAGGAATGTCGGTAACAGTTACAACCACTATATCATCACCGACCTGCTGCGCGATCAATACGGCTTTGACGGCGTGGTCTGCACCGACTGGGGCATCACGCACGACAACGCCGCCATCGAAAGCTTCGACGGCAAATGCTGGGGCACGGAAACCCTCTCCGTGGCCGAGCGGCACTATGAAGTGATCCAGGCGGGCGTCGACCAGTTCGGCGGCAACAACGACAAAGGCCCCGTTCTGGAGGCCTATGCCCTGTGGTGCCGGGATTTCGGGCAGGAAAGTGCCCGGGCCCGCTTCGAGCAGTCGGCCGTACGCCTGCTGATGAACATTTTCCGCACCGGACTGTTCGAGAACCCGTATGTCGATCCGGCCGTCGCCACCACCGTGGTGGGCCAGCCAGAATTCATGCAGGCAGGCTACGATGCACAGCTGAAATCCGTGGTCCTGGTGAAGAATCACGGAAACGTGCTGCCGCAGACTCCGGATCCAGTCCGGGGTGACGGGAAAGCCAAAGTATATGTTCCCAAGCGGCATTATCCCGCTTTTGCCGGCCGCTTCGGCATTTTCGGCGCCCATCCCGACTACTGGGACTGGCCGGTCGAGCGCAAGCTGATGGAACAATACTACGAGTGGGTCGATTCCCCCGTGGAAGCCGATTTCGCCCTGGTCTTCATCCAGGAGCCCTATTCCGGCGTGGGCTATGACGTGAAAGACCGCGCCAGGGGCGGCAACGGCTATGTACCCATCAGCCTGCAGTATCTCCCTTACATCGCCACCTATGCCCGTGCCGAATCAATCGCCGGCGGCGACCCGAAGGAGAACTTCACCAACCGTTCCTACCGCGGCAAGACCGTATCGACCGACAACATCGACGACCTGAACAGCATCATCGCAGCCCGCAAGGCCATGGGTGACAAGCCCGTCGTGGTGGTCATCTCCGCCACGCGGCCGTTCGTGCCCGCCGAGTTCGAGCCCTTCGCCGACGCCATCCTCGTGACCCTCGGCGTCCAGCACCAGGCTGTCCTCGACATCCTCAGCGGCGTTGCCGAGCCTTCCGGCCTCCTGCCGATGCAACTGCCGGCCGACATGCGCACCGTGGAGGAACAGTACGAAGACACGCCCCACGACATGCGCTGCTATGTGGACACCGACGGCCACAGCTACGACTTCGCCTACGGCATGAACTGGAACGGCGTCATCGACGACGCACGTACCCGGAAATACGGAAAGAAACAATAATTCAAATACCTGTATGAAACGAATCCTATTCCCTCTCCTGCTGGCCGGCCTGCTGGCCATCGGCTGCACCAAGACCGTGTCCCCGCAGGACCAACTCACGGCGCATGACGCCGAAATCAACAAGATCATCGCCCAGATGACTTTGGAAGAGAAGGTCGAGATGCTGCACAGCAAGACCAACATGTCGAGTGCCGGCGTGGAGCGCCTCGGCATCGCCGACATGAACTATGCCGACGGCCCCTTCGGCATCCGCGAGGAAGGCCAGCCCAACGGCTTCATGAGTGCCGGCTGGACCCTCGACTCCGCCACCTATTTCCCGACGGGCTCTGCCCTGGCGGCCACCTGGAGCGAAGAAATGGCTTATAAATACGGCACCGGCATGGGCAAGGAAGCCCGCCTCCGCGGCAAGGACGTGATCCTCGGCCCGGCCGTCAACATCCAGCGCCTGCCTGTGGGCGGACGTACCTACGAGTACCTGAGTGAGGATCCCATCTTGTCGGCCGCCCTGGCCCTCTTCTATACCAAAGGCGTTCAGGACGAAGGAACAGCCGTGTGCATCAAGCACTTCGCCGTCAACAACCAGGAGACCAGCCGCGGCAGCGTCGATGTGAAGATCGACGAACGCACGCTCCGCGAAATCTATCTCAAGCCCTTTGAGCGCGCCATCATCGAAGGCGGTGCAATGAGCGTGATGCCGGCCTACAACAAGGTCAACGGCGACTACTGCTCCGAGAACGAGCACCTCCTCAATGAGATCCTCCGCGGCGAGTGGGGCTTCAAGGGCATGACCGTTTCCGACTGGGGTGGCACACACAGCACGATGGGCGCCATGCTCCACGGCCTCAACGTCCAGATGACCGGTTCCAACTACCTGGGCCAGCCCGTCATCGATTCCATCGCCACCGGCGCCCTGACCGAAGACCTCGTGGACGAGAAAGTCCGCCAGATCCTGCGCGTGCGTTTCGCCATCGAGCCCGTCCCGGCCGATGTGGCCAACACCGTGATGACCTCGCAGCCTGAGAGCCAGCAGATTGCCCGCGAAGTGGCCGAAAAAGCCATCGTCCTGCTCAAGAACGAAGGCATCCTGCCCATCAAGGCCGAAGTGAAGAAAATCGCTGTCATCGGCCAGAACGCCGTGCTCAAGACCCAGAGCGGCGGCATGGGTGCCGGTGTCAAGGCGCTCTACGAAGTGACCCCTCTCGAAGGCATCACCCGCCGCGCCGGCGAGAAAGGCATCGAAGTGAACTATGCTCCGGGCTACAAGAACTATCCTGGTATGCGCTGGGGTCCTGCCCCGACAGGCCCCAATCCGCTGGAGGCCGCCGCCATCGACGAACCGGCCGATCCGGCGATGGTGGCGGAAGCCGTTGCCCTGGCCAAGGACGCCGACCTGGTGATCTTCTTCGGCGGCACCAACAAGAGCATCGAGACGGAAGGCTCCGACCGCAAGAACATCAAGCTCCCCTGCGGACAGGAGGCCCTTGTCCAGGCCCTGTACGAGGCCAATCCTAACCTGGCCACCGTGCTGATTTCCGGCGGCCCGACCGACCTGCAGGTGCTGGAGCCCGTCTCCCCCGCCATCGTCCAGGGCTGGTGGAACGGCTCGGAGGGCGGCACCGCGCTCGCCGAAGTGCTCTTTGGCGACATTGCCCCTTCGGGCAAGCTTCCCTTCACCTTCCCCGTGAAGCTCGAAGATTCCCCTGCCTATGCCTTGGGCAACTTCCCGGGCAACAGCGCCGGCGGCGACCTGTTTACGCTGATGTTCCGTCCCGACGTCATCAAGATGAGCCCCGAAGAGCGCCAGAAACTCATCGAATCGCTCCCCAAGCCCGTCTCCGAATACACTGAACGCTTCTACGTGGGCTACCGTTGGTTCGACACCAAAGATATCGCACCCATGTATGCCTTCGGACACGGTCTTTCCTATGTGGACTTCGATTATAAAAACCTGAAGGCTTCCGTCTCCGGCGGCAAGGTGAAGGTCTCCTTCCTGCTGACCAACGAAGGCGACATGGACGCCGACGAGGTGGTCCAGCTCTATGTCCACCGCATTGACAGCCAGGTCGAATGGCCGGCCAAGGAGCTCAAGGCCTTCCAGCGCGTCAACCTCAAGGCCGGCGAAACCAAGAAAGTAACGCTGGAAATCCCGATGGACGAACTCCGTTACTGGAACGAAACGTCGAACGCCTGGGATCTCGAACATGGCAAGCTCCAGCTCCAGTTGGGCGCAGCTTCCGACGACATCCGTCAAACCGCTGAAGTAACTATCTAACGATGAAAAAGATACTCCTATTCGCAGTCCTGCTGGGCTGCACCCTGCCGCTGTCGGCCCAATGGTTCCGGCAGCCCACCCCCAATGACACCCTGCAGTCCGTCCGCGTGCTGCCCGACGGGAAAGTCCTGTTCCAGCTCTATGCCCCGCAGGCTCAGACCGTCGCCGTGACCGGCGACCTGCCCTGGGACAAGCCCGTGAAATTTGAAAAGAACGCCGACGGCGTGTGGCAGGGCCTCTGCGAAGGCCTCGCCGACGGCTGCTTCCGCTACAGCTTCCTGGTCGACGGTGTCCGTGTCCAGGACCCGAAAGCCCCGCTCTCGGCCGAGCAAGCTTCCGTTTTCACGAAAGGCGACGGCTATGTGAAGGATGTGCCGCACGGCGCCATGGCGCAGCGCTGGTACTGGTCCTCCACGCTGAACTGCCTGCGCCGCATGCATGTATGGACGCCCACGGGTTATGAGAAGTCCGCTGAAGCGCTGCCTGTGCTCTATCTCATCCACGGCGGCGGCGACAACGACGCCTCCTGGCCCGGCGTGGGTGCCGCAGGCTGGATCCTCGACAACCTCCTGGCCGAGGGCAAGATGGTACCGATGATCGTGGTCATGCCCAACGGCACCATCGAGACCGACGACATGATGGGCGAAGTGCCCCTCTTCGGACAGGACATGGTCGAGAGCATCATCCCCTTCGTCGAAGCCAACTACCGCGTCGTCGCCGACCGTGACCACCGTGCCATGGCCGGCCTGTCGATGGGCGGCATGGAGACCATGGAGACGGCCTTCCTGCATCCGGAACTCTTCAGTCACGTGTGGGTGCTGAGTTCCAGTTTCTCGCCCGGCAGGCAGAAAGAGTATGTCGAGCGCATCCAGCTGAAAAAGATTGCGCCCGCACTGAACAAGAACTTCAAGGCCCTGTATTTCACCCAGGGCGGTCCCGCCGACATCGCGTACAAGAACTGCCAGGAAGCCCTCGGCTATCTGAAAGAAGCTGGCGTCAAGTACAACTACCTGGAAAATGCCCAGGCTGGCCACAGCTGGACCACCTGGCGTGCCGACCTGCAGGTCCTCGCCCCCACCCTGTTCCGATAATCAACCCAATTCATTCTTCATATGAAAAAAATCCTGACCCTTTTCGCAACCTGCCTGCTGGCCATAACGGCCCTCAACGCACAGGAACTGACCAACTTCGCCTTCGGCGGCCAGAAACCGATTATCTCTCCCGAGCTCACACAGGACAGCGTGACCTTCCGGCTCAAGGCCGATTACGCCACCATCGTGAAACTCAGCGGTTCGTGGATGGAGAACCCCTGGACGGGCACCATCGACATGACCCGCGGTGAGAACAACGTATGGTCGGTGACCATTCCGCTCCCGTCTCCGGAAATCTACACCTACTATTTCCTGGTCGACGGCGTGGCCGTAAACGATCCGCAGAACGTGCTGGTCCAGCGCGACGGCACCCGTTACCTCCCGATGCTCCTGGTTCCCGGCGAGCGCACGGAAAACTACGGCGAAGCGCACCAGCACGGCACGGTGAGCCATCCCTGGTACCACAGCAATATCCTGGGCATGGACCGTCGCCTGACCGTCTACACGCCCTACGGCTACGAGAACAACCCCAAGAAGAAGTATCCGGTGCTCTATCTGCTGCATGGCGCCGGTGGTGACGAGGAGGCCTGGACCTCAATGGGCCGCACCGCCCAGATCCTCGACAACCTGATCGAGAAAGGCCTGGCCGAGCCGATGATCGTCGTCATGCCGAACGGCAACGCCAACCAGGCTGCCGCCCGCACCCTCAACATTCCGGAAAAGCCCATGGCCAACCGCTGGGACCGCGAAGCCTTCGAGAAAATGAGCGAAGCCGAGCGTGACCTCGTCATGAACGGCTACGTACGGAGCCTGTGCACGGAGATCGTTCCGTTCATCGAGAAGAACTTCCGCGCCATTCCCAAGCCGTCTTCACGTGCCATCGCCGGCCTGTCGATGGGTGGCGGCCACACCATCTCCGCTTCCATCCTCTATCCGGAGCTCTTCGACTACATCTGCCCGCTGTCGGCTGCCGGCAGTGCTACGCCGGAGCAGATCGCCGCGCTCAAGAAGGCCGGTGTAAAACTCTACTTCCTCGCCTGCGGTAACACGGATTTCCTGTTCAAGGGCGCCGAAGAGATGCATGCCAAACTGAACGAGCAGGGCCTGGACCACGAGTATTTCGTGTCCGACGGCGGCCACGTCTGGAGCAACTGGCGTCTGTATCTCAACACGTTTGCTCAGAAGTTGTTTAAGTAGATTGATTACGCCTCGGGCGGGCTCCGCGGCGGGCCCTCCCAGGGCGCATTGAGAACCCTCGTTGCTGCGAGCACTCGCAACGAGGAACACTCAATGCTCCACCAGGCCATCACACAGCCCGCCGCTACGCCCTTCCCGTCCACGTTTGGAGCCTCCTGCGTGGACGGACCGGCTAAAATGAAACTCCCGTCCACAATTTCGGGCTGAAACGTGGACGGGAGTTTATTTACCGCAGGGTCTCGAGGCGGACGGGGCCGATGAGGCCGGAGGGAAGCAGCGGACTGTCGGCGTTGTAGAACGGGACGGGCGAGAAGCTGTGGCCTTCGGCGCCGGGTTGGGCGTCGCCAATCAGGCGGTTGACCCAAGGGTTGACGACGCGGACCTCAATCGTATTCTTCCCCGGTTTCAGGGTGCCGGTAAAGGTCAATTTGTATGGCGCTTTCCACAGGAAGCCCGCATGCTCGCCGTTGACGAAGACGTCGGCCATCTGGCCTACTTCTCCCAGGTCGATGGAGAGACCGGCGGGAAGGCTCTTGCGGGGAAGCGTGAAGGTATTTGTGTAGGTAGCCGTGCCGGAGAAGTACTTGATGGCCGGCTCTTGCGATTCGTTCAATGGCTGGAGGTACTTGATCGACCAGGTGCCCTCGGGTGCGTCCATTCCCGCGAAGGACACCGTCCAGGGGCCTGCCAGCGCTATCTCGTCGACAGGCTGCAGAGGCTGCAGCTCCATCACCGCTGCGGCCGCTGGATCGGTCACAAGGAACAAAGCATCGTCCGGCCCCAGGTGAAGCCTGCCGTCCCGGAGCGCGCCGTACAGCGGCTTTCCACTGACAGGATCAAGAACGATGAGCTTACCGCGGGCATCGCGCAGGACAATGTCAGCATCCACTTCCTTCCCGCTGAAATTGCGTACCCAGTAGATGTGCCGGTCGCCATCGACGCGGTGCACGAACCGGACGCCGTCGGCGGACGACCGGAAATCGGGCGCGATGCCGGAGCGTTTCATCCCTTCGGCGATGCTGCCGGTATACACGTTGCTGCGACCACGTTGCCAAATATCCGCCTTCAGCCGCTCGAATTCAGCCGGGTCGCCGTCGCGTCCCGCCATCCGCTCCGGCGCTTCGCCGATCAGGAACACCCCGCCACAGACCAGTTCGTGCAACTTCCGCAGGACTTCCGGGCTCATGGCCCGGGCGCCCTTCCCCAGCACGATGGCCTTGTAGGACATTCCGCTTTCCGTCACAGCCCGTCCGCCCCTGACGAAAAGATGGTTCAACAAGGCGTGCGGACTGCAGAAATCGTAGGAATAACCCGCCGGCACGTCCGGATGCTCCTTCCAGTACTCGGCTACGACATTGGTATCTTCACCGTAGTACACCAGCACATCGGCCACAAAACGGCCCTGTTGGAGCAAATAGCAGCTGCGGGCCAGGTAATCCGTCCAGTAGCGGGCATAGTCCGCCCACGTCTCGTGCCGGCTGAACCACTGGCCGAAAATCAGCAGGCCCAGGCCGGGGCGCAGCACATCCGAAGGCTGGTGGGTGCTTTCGTGGATGAAAAAGCGGTTCAGGCCGCTCAGCAACGCCAGGTCGGCAGTGATCTTCAAGTTGCCGGGATACCAGCCGAAGGCGTTCCCGTACATGCCGTTGGCCGTAAACGTTTCGCCTGCGACGATGTTCTGGCCATAGAGATGGGCCACGGAGGCGGATTCCCGGATATCGGCCGTGTTGATGACTTCCGTATGCGTGTCGGAAGTCCAGATGGCAGCCATCGGGATGGTGGCGCTGCGCTTGACGTCCATGCCATCGCCAATGAAGGTGCGGCTGGACTCATGGCCTTCCGTATACCGGCCAGCCATTCCGTAGTCCCGGAGGATGTCGTTCACGCGGTCGTAATTGGCTGCGAAAAGCTCCCCGAGCGTCTCCCGCCAGTCGAAGAGGAAGGATTCGGTTTCTTCCGGACTGTATAGGATCTCTCCCGCCAGTGCCGGCAGCCAAGTCCGAAGGTCGTAGCCCCTGGCTTCGCGGAAAGCCTGTTCCATGCGGGGCGTCCAGGTCATCCACTCGGCCTCATAGCTGTCGATCATCAAGTAGCGGATGCCTTTTCCGCCCAGCCGTCCGCCGGCGGCGTCCTTGTACAGGTCCAGGTATTGATGGAAATAGCGGGTCCAGGCGTCCGGGTCCAGTTTGTCCACCTCCAGGCCCGTCGCTTCCGGCGGCGCCGGGTGGTTCTGCTTGCCGGTGAGGGAGGCGCCGAAACGGTAGATGCGCCAACGGCCGGCCGGGACATCCCAAGCCAGGGTTCCGTCGGAACGGAGCAACGAGGTCAGGTCCACGATTCGGGTGTCGGTCGCAGGCGACGCGGGTGTGTTGTATTCTCCCAAGTCAACGGGCGAAGCGAAACCCGCCTTTTCTTCGGCATGATTCACTTTGTCCACGGTATGGAGCTTCCACTCATGAATGCGGGTGCCGGTGGGATAAATCATCGGGAAGCCATAATAGATGAGGCTGTAATCCGGCTGGGGGTTCACAATCATCAGCCGGAAATACCGGGCCGTGGTCGCGGGAATGTCGGCGGTCAACTGCGGAACGGGGCTGGAAGGAATGTGGCACAGCGTTTCCCAATGCTCGCCGTCCAGGCTGTACATCAGATAATTGTTGTAGCTGCGCGCCGTGGCGAAGGTATCCTGCATCTCTCCGCCGACCAGCGTAAAGGAACGGATGGTGATGGGTTCCGGGAAGCTGTATTGGATCCAGGCGTGGGTGCCGGAAGCGTCGAGGGGCAACTCGGCGCCGTTGGAGATATCTCCGTCCGTGAGCTGCTCCAGCGTAAAGCTGCCGCCGCTGGAAGAAACCTTCGCGCCCAGTTCTGCCAGGGTGCGTTCTTCTTCGGGCATGCGGACCGCCACCACGGCGATATCCTCATACCAGGGTGTCATCTTCTCATAGACCGAGGCATACATACCCGGATCTGCATTCAGGAATTTGCCGATGGTCCGGTAGGGTTCGGGCAGGCGCAGGGTCTGCCGTTTCCCTCCCTCTACCTCAAGGGTGCGCCAGGTAAGCTTCTTCATGGCGTCGGCCGGCTCCACCCATGGCCCGCCCGTGGAACTCCACCCCGGCGCCGAGGCAATGCCGACTTCCATGCCCAGGGAATCGGCCAGGGCGATGGCGTAGGCGAAGTTATCCTTCCAGGCGTCACTCAGGTACGGTGTAGGCGTCACCACAGGCGGAAGCCCCTGCATCATCGCTCCGCCCGCATCGAACTGGTGCAGGCCTGCGATGCCGATGCGGTCCATCCATTCGAGGTCCTTGCGGATACCGTCTTTGGATGTATTGCCGTTGATCCAGTGCCACCAGACATACGGCCGCGCCTCCCGTGGCGGATTCGCAAAATGGTCCAAGAGGTCGTCAGACTGCGCTGCCGGGCTCTTATAACTGCAGTTTTCAATCTTGTAGCTCATGGAGGGCCCCCATAAGGAAGTGAGCGGAGCGGGTTCACCGGCGCCGGCTATCTCCCCGAATACGGGCGTAGTTACCCGTTCGAAGGCAGGTGTCCCCACATACGTACAATCACTAACACGGGTAGTCGTAACACCGAAAGCCGATCCCATGGCTCCGTAGGTCGCATTGAATTCTCCCACGATACCGCCGACCTGGGCAAAACCGCCATCAGAAACAGCAATCCGAACCGTCGACGAGCAACGGCTGACGATGCCATAGCGCTCACTACCCACCAATCCTCCCACAAACAACTGTTGGGCGCCGCTTTCCCCACTGATGCGGATGCTGCCGGCCGCCTTGCTGTCCTCCACGTTGGTGGCCGATGCCTGCAAGCCGCCGATATAAGCCTTGTATTCGCCGGTTTGCGGCTGGGTGAAGCGGATGCTGATGTCGAAATCGGAAGTACAGTTGCGTGTGTCGTTATAGGCTTCGCCCGCATAGGCACCGACATAGAGCTCTCCCCCACCGTTCCCGGCGATTTCAATGTCCATCTTGCCGCTCACGATATTGTTCTCCAGAATGCCGCCCCAGATGCCACCGCATAGGCCGGTGAAACTATGGAAGGTAGCGTCCGTGTTGGTCGTCTTGACCCGGATCTGCGTGCCGGTAATCCGGCAGTTGCGGACCGCGGCGACGCCCTTATCCTGTTTGATGATACCCACCAGCGGGGCGACATAGGGCCGTTCTGCCGTAAAGACGAGCCGGCTGTCCTCCATGTTCAGGTTCCGGATTTCCCCATCGGCCATCGTGCCGAAAAGGCCGGCTTTGTCGCTGCGCAACTCTGTAATCCGAAGGCCTTTGATGGTATGTCCCTGCCCGTCGAAAATGCCCTTGAACGCGTGACGCCACCATTCGGCCGGTGCGAATTCATAGTCTGCCTCGTAGCACCCGATGGGCTCCCAGTTGGCGATACCGGACAAGTCCAGGTCGTTCTCCAGGACATACCAACCGTATAGGTCTTCGCGAATGGCATCCAGTTCCGCTACAGTCCGGATCGGCCTGGGCGACACCCACTTGGCATAGAGCGTCATGGACTTTTCCACCTTCATCGAATCGGTGGCCTGGACGAAGAAACTGGCATTGTTGCCGAACCGCCATTCCTGCTCCGGCCGGCATTCGGGCGCCGTATACCAGCCGCCAAAGCGGTATCCTTCCCGGACGGGATAGCTTTTCGCTTCGGCTGGCAGGATGTTGCCGGTTTTGACGGTAACGGGCGCTATTGCCTGTTCCGTTTCATAATTCAAGTTGAAAGATACCGTGCTGTTCTGGGCAAAGGCGGCCAACGCCAGTTGTAGGAAGAGGAAAAGGATCAGGAGTCGTTTCATAGTTTCAAATTTAGCATTTTCTTCGGAGAATTGCAATGCTTATCAAGGACGGTCTGCAAAAGAAGGGTGACCCGATTAATGGATCACCCTTCTTTATTTTTTGCGTCATGCCGGACTTGATCCGGCATCTCTTCCTATTTGAAGATCAGCGGAACGAATTCGCTGAGGTAGATGCGCCAGTTGCGCCAGATGTGGCCGCCATCGGTCTCCATGAAGGTGTACGGGTACTTGTTCTCGTCGAGCTTCTT
>Ga0310786_10006347_pt1 | contig 15758 bp, 13 predicted proteins | sample AusTroGonzalo_MG_FD_203881 | JGI IMG/M metagenome (GOLD analysis project Ga0310786, IMG submission 203881) | Bovine rumen microbial communities from tropical cattle in Woodstock, Queensland, Australia - Gonzalo_03 (v2) (version 2) | ecosystem: Host-associated > Mammals > Digestive system >... | reverse complement strand
AAAGCACCACGATGCCAACGGCCAGAAAAATCCACCAACAGCGTTTGCCATACTGTTTCACAACCCAATATATTAATAATAGGTATAAGGGAATCCAAGCCCACATCAGCGTAATGGCAATCATCAAGCCGTCAAGCCAATCGGTGTGGAGGCCGTTGAGGAAGAGGAAGAGTCGGGAGTCAAGGGTGTCGAGTGAGTTCATGATAAGAGAATGTGTGTAATGTTTTCCGTTGCAAAGATAGTTATTTTGTTGTAAATCGCCTGTCTATTCAAAATTTCCCTATTTTTGCCGTCGAATTACTGAAACCGATAGAAATAAGGATGTTCAAGGAAAAGAAGACAGGCGGAAATGGTAGAATCAAGCAACTTTTGTCCTCCAAGTTGACGGGAGAATTTGTGCGTTTTGCCATTGTGGGAGTGGTTGCCACGGGGATTCATTATGGGGTTTATCTTCTTTTTTTGCGTTGGATGAAAGTAAATGTGGCCTATTCATTCGGTTATGTAATTAGTTTATGCTGCAACTTGCTTCTGACCTCGTTTTTTACGTTTCGCGAAAGGATTACATGGAAAAAAACAATTGGTTTTTTGGCCAGTCATGGCGTCAATTATGCTTTGCATATTGTTTTTTTGAATCTGTTTTTATATTTAGGGGTGACGGAACAATGGGCTCCTATTCCTGTGTATTGTATTGTAATACCTATCAATTTTATTCTGGTGAGAACTGCATTTAAAAAATTATGATGACCATGAAAACTATAAGCATATTGGTTCCGTGCTATAACGAAGCACAATCTCTGGAGATGTTGCATAAGGAAATTGTTCGTGTCATATCTTCATTGGAAGAATATAGGTGGGAGATTTTGTTTGTGAATGATGGCAGCCGTGACAATACGATGGAAGTGATATATTCGTTAAGTAAAAATGATCAGCGAGTTTCGTATGTTGATTTGAGCCGCAATTTCGGCAAAGAGAACGCCATGTTGGCAGGTTTTGATTATGCAAAAGGAGATGCTGTTATCATTATGGATGCAGATTTGCAGCATCCTCCGGCGGTAATTCCTGAGATGATTCGGAAATGGGAAGAAGGGTATGATGATGTATATGCTCAACGTAAATCAAGAGGTAAAGAATCGTGGTTGCGAAAGAGGTTAACAAGGTTTTATTACAGATTGCTCCAAAACAGTTCGCGTATTGACATACTTCCCAATGTTGGAGATTTCCGTTTACTTGATAGGAAATGTGTGGACGCGCTTTGTCAAATGCGAGAGTCAGGACGTTATACGAAAGGAATGTATTGTTTCATCGGATTCAAGAAAACGGGTGTTGAATTCGAAACCCAAGATAGAATCTTAGGGGAGTCCAGCATGAGTTATAAGAAACTTGTAAATCTTGCTTTGGAAGGAATTACATCTTATACGACGGCCCCTTTGCGTTGGGCGACTTTTATAGGACTGATAGTTTCCTTCTTCGCATTCGCATATATGGTGTTTGTTTTGATAAAGGCTGCACTATATGGTGATCCAGTGGCTGGTTATCCCACATTGCTCACGGTAATTCTGTTTATTGGTGGTGTTCAACTACTTACAATCGGAATTATAGGAGAATATCTTGCCAAGGTTTTTGTTGAAGTGAAAAACAGACCAGTGTATTTTATTAAAGAGTATAAAGGAAGTGAAAATGAAAAATAGTAGTAAGTTTTTATGGCTTGAATACATAGCAGTTTCTATTATTGTAATTGCTTTTTTTGTCATTAGTTATTGTGGGTTTTTTACTGATGATGATATTGATATGTGTTGTGGTGTTTCTACGATATCTGATGTGTTTGAACATACTAAAAGTTGGTATTTTACACTTGGAGGTCGTTTGTTTTCAGTAGCATCTCAGTATTTGTTTAGTGGGATGTTAGTGAATAATAGAATATGGTTCGATACCGTGAATACACTTTTTTTTGTATTACTGATAATGACTTGTGGAAGGTTGATTAATGATGGTAAAAAGGAGAATGTTTTTAGCGTTTTATTATTTGCTCTGTTGTTTTGGTTTCTTTGTCCAGTTCCAAGGCAGACTCTATTTTGGGCGGCAGGATCAACAACATATCTGTGGGCAAACGCTTTAACATTTGTTTTCCTGTTGTTTTTCCAAAAGTATAAAGATGACAATTTCGGTGTGATTGGAAAACTAGGATTGTTTTTTGTGTCCATTTTTGCCGCGACAGAATTTATCACAAGTGCTTCTATTTGTGGTGCATTTGTGGTTTATTATGCTTTTCATATCAAAAGTTTTAAAAGAAATGCAGTTCCTTTTGTAATTGGTTTTGTTTTAGGATCAATGGTTTTGTTGTTTGCTCCAGGCAATTTTGTAAGAGTTTTAGGATTTAGTAAACCTTCAATTCTTGAACAATTTTTAATGGCAAAATATAAGACGATGTGGGTTTTTCTAGTTGTTTTGGTTTGGGGATGGATAAGAAATAAAGATGTGGTTAAAACTTGGGTGAAAAATAATTCTATTTTACTATTGTCGTTAGGATGGAGCGTAATCGCTTTCAATGTGGTTTTTAGACCGTATAATCGTGCTTTGTTTTTCACCGAGACGTTATCCCTTGTTTTGTTTTTGAAGTTCTTGTTTGATAATTATGATATTATTAGGATTAGATTTATTGATAAGTTCTTGATTCATAATTTATCGGTGATTAAAAGTGTAGTTATAATTCTATTATTTGTTGTGTTTATGGTGGATTCAGGGTTTGCGATAGTTGAAACTAAAAAGAATAGAGATACAAATAACTTGATCATGAATGAAATAGTAGATTCAGGAGGGATTATTGTATTGAATCGATGGACACCGTCACATCGTATGGCATATGTTGAATATTATACTCCTGGGATATGGGAACCTTTGGCTGATAGATTTGGTTTGGATTCTGTATATGTTTATCCGTATTATTGTCAAGATTGTTATTATAAACAAGGTAATGTTTATTCTGATGAAGTTTCTTTAGATGAACTTACTATATTTAATATAGGTACAGGGAAACCTGTTCGTATAATAGTGAGAATTGAAAATGAGTATTTACAAGAGCCAAATGATCAGGTTATCTTTACAATAGACTATACCCGACCACGAAAGTGGTACAGATTATGGTTGGACAAATGGCGCAATTATCAATATGATAGAACTTTAGTTGTCAAAAGGGATAAGCCAGATTTTTGTTTTGAGGGATATTGTTATTATGTTTTTTGGTTTAGTCGAGGAAGTGATTTGAAGAGTGTAAAGTATGAGTTCAAATAAGTTGTTTTTCGATTATATTATGGTACAAAAAAAAGAAGAGTTCTAACTGTTAACAAGGAAAGAAGAGATTTTTTCTTTTTTGGAGATTAAAATTTTTGATACTTAAAACAACGATGAAAATGAATATGCATAGGATAAACAGGTTTTTATGGCTTGAATACGTAGAAGTTTCTATTATTGTAATTGCTTTTTTTGTCATTAGTTATTGTGGTTTTTTCTATAGAGAAGATATTAGTATGTATGATGTTTCTACCATATTTGACGTGCTTAAATATACTAAGGATTGGTACTTTACAATGGGAGGTCGATTATTCTCGGTTGCATCTCAGTTTATGTTTAGTGGGGTATTGGGGGACAATAAAGTATGGTTTGATACGGTGAATACACTTTTTTTTGTATTACTGATAATGACTTGTGGAAGATTGATTAATGAAGGACAAAGAGAGAATGTTTTCTATGTTTTATTATTTGCATTATTGTTTTGGTTTCTTTGCCCAGTTCCAAACCAAACCCTATTTTGGGCGGCAGGATCAACAACATATCTGTGGGCAAATGCTTTAGCATTTGTTTTCCTGTTGTTTTTCCAAAAGTATAAAGATGACAATTTCGGTGTGATTGGAAAATTAGGATTGTTTTTTGTGTCCATTTTTGCTGCGACAGAATTTATCACAAGTGCTTCTATTTGTGGTGCATTTGTGGTTTATTATGCTTTTCATATCAAAAGTTTTAAAGGGAATGCAGTTCCTTTTGTAATTGGTTTTGTTTTAGGATCAATGGTTTTGTTGTTTGCTCCAGGCAATTTTATTAGAGCGATTAAAGGAATAGGGGATCAATCTTTGTTCGGTGTACGTGATTTGTTACAACATCCTTTTCTGGAAATAATAAAATATAAGGCATTATGGATGCTTTTAATAGTGATTGCATGGGGGTGGAGAAAGAATAAGACGGTAATGAAAACTTGGGTAAGAAGCAATGTTATTTTATTATTGTCTTTGGGATGGAGCATTGTTGTTTTTAGTGTGGTTTTGAGGCCTATGCCTCGAGCTTTGTTTTTTACGGAGACTTTGTCTCTCGTATTGTTTTTACGGTTTTTATTTGAGAATTATCAAGTTCTAGGGATCCGATTTCTTGATGAATTTATGAGTCATAAGAATTCCTATGTTTGGAGAGTTATATTTGTACTATTGTTTATTGTTTTAATAATGGATTCAGTGTTTGCAGTATCTGAAACCAAAAAGCAAAGCAAAAACAATGATGTATTACTGAATGAAATAGTGGATTCGAGAGGGGTTGTTGCGTTGGATTACATGATTTCATCCCATCGCATGGCGTATAGTGCAGAATTTCCTAATTTTACATGGGAACCATTAGCTGACAGATTTGGCTTGGATTCCGTACATATTTATCCATATTATTGTCAAGATAAATATTATAAATATGATGCTCCATTAGAAAATGTTTATGTTGATGTAAACGATAATAATAGGTTTAAAAAAGAAGTTTGTATGATAGTGAGAATTGAAAATGTAGATTTACAAGAGGCAAACAATCGTATTGTCTTTACCATAGATTATATTCGACCAAAGAAGTGGTACAAATCCTGGTTAGATAAATGGCGTAATTATCAGTATGACAGAACTGTAATTGTTGAAAGGGAAAGTTCAGATGTTTGCTTCGATGGCTATTGTTATTATGTCTTTTGGCTTAAACGAGAGAATGCAAATAATCTAAAGAGTGTCAAATACACAATCGAATAGGATTTTTACCGTATTGAATCGATAAAAGACAAGTAATTGGGTTCAATGAACCGTTTTATCACCAATCCTCCCTCACATCCCCCTTGTTCAGCGTCAACCAAATCAGGTCTTTCAGTTCGTTGATGCCTTGGTTGGCAACGGAACTGATGAAAACATGCGGCACTTTCTTGGGCAGATGCTTTTTGATTTCCTTGATGGTGTCGTCATCGACCAAATCGCACTTTGTGATGGCGAGGATGCGGTCTTTGTCCATCAGTTCGGGGTTGTATTTTTTCAGTTCGTTGAGTAGGATGTCGTATTCCTTTTTCACGTCCTCGGTGTTGGCGGGTACCATGAACAGCAAGGTCGAGTTTCTTTCGATATGTCGCAAAAATCTGATTCCAAGACCTTTGCCTTCTGCCGCGCCTTCGATGATGCCGGGGATATCGGCCATGACAAAACTTCGATGCTCACGATAACTAACAATGCCGAGGTTGGGCACCAAAGTGGTGAAAGGATAGTCGGCAATCTCAGGTTTGGCCGCCGAAACCACCGAGAGTAGGGTAGACTTGCCTGCATTGGGAAAACCAACCAATCCCACATCAGCCAATAGTTTGAGTTCCAGCGTAATCCATTCCTCTTGGTTCGGCTCGCCGGGTTGGGCGAATTTTGGGGCTTGCAGGGTGGCTGTCTTGAAAAAGGCGTTGCCTTTGCCGCCACGACCGCCCTTGAGTAGCACGACCTGTTGTCCGTCTTCCGTGATTTCACCCATCATCGTGTGGTCTTCGGCACGATAGGCAACCGTGCCCAAAGGCACATCGATGTAAGCATCATCGCCGGCGGCACCGGTGAGTTGGTTTCTGCCGCCCGGAACACCGTCGCTGGCAAAGACATGTTTGGTATAACGCAGGTGGAGCAAAGTCCAGAGTTGGGCGTTGCCGCGCAAAATGACATTGCCGCCGCGACCGCCATCGCCGCCATCGGGACCGCCTTTCGGGATGTATTTCTCACGGCGAAAATGCAACGAACCCGCGCCGCCTTTGCCTGAGCGACAGAAAATCTTCACATAATCAACGAAATTCGAGGTCATAGGAAAATGGTATTATCAGGCACTTCGACAGGCTCTGTGCCACTTGTTTTAAAACTCGTCAATGTATTCAATGCCTTCCACATTTTCGTAACGGTCGCAGTCGAAGTTCAAATCAACACCGGGGATGTTGGGCTTCGGGAAGTCGCCCTTGCTGATATTCAGGCTCTTGTCGGCGTAAACCTTTTTCATGTATAAGGCCCAAATGGGCAAAGCCGTGTGCGAACCTTGTCCCAATTGGGTGGAACGGAAGTGCACGCTACGGTCTTCGGCACCCACCCAAACGCCTGTGGTAAGGTCGGGGGTGATGCCCATGAAGTAGCCGTCGCTTTGCTTTTGGGTTGTGCCGGTCTTGCCCGCAATGGGATTGTTGAATCCGTAAGCCGAGCGCAGGCGGATACCCGTGCCGCTTTGCACCACACCTTTCATCAGTTCCACCATCTTGTAAGCAGTCAGTTCGCTCATGGCCTCCGATTCCTCGGAACTGAAGCGTTGGATGACATTGCCGTTCTTGTCCTCGATGCGGGTGATGAACATGGGCTTGATGTAAACCCCTTGGTTGGCGAAAGTGCTCATGGCTCCGACCATTTCTATCAACTTCAAGTCGCAGACACCCAAGCAGATAGCAGGTACAGGGTCAATTGGCGACTCTACACCCATGCGTCGGGCTTGCGCAATGACGGCATTGGGACCGAAAATGTTCATCAGGTAGGCCGAAATCCAGTTGTTGGACTGCGCCAAAGCGTATTTCAGGGTGATTTCTTCGCCCACATGACCGCCCGAATTGCCTGGCGACCAAACATTTCCGTCCTCCAATTTGATGTTGTATTGGATGTTGGGGATGCGGGTGCAAGGTGTGTATTCGCCTTCCTGCATCGCCAAAGAATAGAGGAAAGGCTTGAAAGTGGAACCCACTTGGCGACGGGCTTGCGTGACGTGGTCGTACTTGAAGAAACGGTAATCCAAACCGCCCACGTATGCTTTCACATGACCCGTGTGCGACTCAATGGAAATGAGGCTGGCTTGCAGGAACCACTTGTAATATCTGATGGAATCCATCGGCGACATGACTGTGTCGATAGGACCGTCCCACGAGAAAATGGTCATCGGAACGGGGCGGTCGAATTCGACCTTGATGGAATCCAAGGGCATTCCTACATTCTTGAGGTTGCGGTAGCGTTCGGTGCGCTTCATCGAGGTTTCAAGGATGTGGTCGATTTCGTCGGCGGTCACGTTGGAGAAAGGTGCGTTCTTTTGGCCTTTCCAATGCTTGTAGAACATGGGTTGTAACTCCTTGCCCATGAACTCCTTAACGGCTTCCTCGGCATAGTGTTGCATCCGTGAGTCGATGGTAGTGTAAATGCGCAAACCGTCACGATAAATGTTGTATGGCTGGCCATCGGGACGGGTCGTGTTTTTGGCCCATTCGTTGAGTTCGCCTCTCAAAAACTCACGGAAATAGGTGGCCTGTCCGCTGTTGTGGTCCCTGATGCTGAAATGCGACATATCAATGGGAATCAACGAGATAGAGTCACATTCGGCTTGGGTGATGAAACCGTTGTCGGCCATCTTCTGGAGTACTAAGTTGCGTCTTCCCATCGAACGCTCAGGGTTGCGCACGGGACTGAATCGGGTGGGGGCGTTCACCACACCCGCCATCAATGCGCACTCCTCGATGTTCATGTCTTTGGGTTTCTTGTCGAAGAAAGTGCTGGCTGCCGCTCTGATACCGAAGGCGTTATGTCCGAAAGACACGGTATTCAGGTACATTGCAATGATTTCCTCTTTGGAATAGTTGTGCTCCAATTTGGTGGCCGTAATCCACTCTTGGAACTTGCGGATAACCAATTGCGTCGTGGTCAGGTTTTCGCCACGCGGGAAAAGGTTCTTCGCCAATTGTTGTGTGATGGTCGAGCCGCCGCCTTTCTTGTTGCCGGTCAAAACGCCGAAGGCCACACGGAACAAGGCTTTTTGGTCGATGCCAGAATGCTCCGTAAAGCGTTCATCCTCAATGCTTATGAGGGCTTCTGGCATGTAATGCGACAGTTCGGCGTAGCGCACATTGGAGCGGTTTTCTATATAATAGGTGCCCAAAATCTTACCGTCAGCGGAAATAATTTCAGTGGCAAGGTTGGTTCGTGGGTTTTCCAACTCGTCGAAGGTGGGCATGGTGCCGAACACGCCTTTCGCGACGCAAAAGAAGAACAAAATGACGAGCAGGAGGAGGATGCCAAAGATGATCCAAAGGTTCCTAATCGCCTTCGATTTGTACTGCTTTTGCTTCGTTTTTTTCTTTTTGTCGCTCATATATTATTGTTTTTCAATGTATAATCCGATGTCAGAGATGCCTTTCAGCACGGGTTCGCGCATGGCTTGCTCGATTTCGAAATGGTAAAGTCCCGTCAGGGGGAAACGCAGGTTTTCGTTCAGCGGAATGGTCAAATCCCTCATGCTGCCGCTGCCCTTGCCAATCCAGCGGCCTTCGGGCGTGGCGAGGGTACATTCAATCGTGTCGTGGGTGACATTGCCGTTGGGCATTCGGGTATGGAGGAACACAAAAAGGTTGCTGTAGCGATAGTTCTCCATGTGGCGCAGGCCGATGCCGAACACATAACCGTTGAGGGTATCGTCGATGGGAACATCAAAAGCCACACGGTTCTCCTGTGCCCATTCGGCTTCGGGGATGACGGTGCGTTTGCTGAAGTTGCTGTTGCTGCAAGATGCACAAGCAAGAGCAATGCAAATCCCTATTATCCAATATGTTGCCTTTTTCATGACGAGTCAAGGTTAGTCACTCATCTTCTTCAGGTCAGCCTCGCGGAAGCCTTCGTTGGTGTTGGTGTGGGCCTCCATTGTGACGGCGTAATTCTCCAATTTCTCCGGCTTTTGTCCCTTCTTGTTCATGGCGATGATTTCCTTCACCTTGTCGACGGGAATGGCCATGATGTTGCTCTTGTCGTTGGTGTAGGAATACCACATGATGCCCTTGAAAACGTCATTTTTCTGGTGTACGGCATCGCCTTGGTTGAAATGCAGCACAATGTTGGGGTCGGAGAAGGCCTTCAACGCTTCAACGTATGCCTCATACTCGAAGTTGAGGCAGCATTTCAGTTTGCCGCATTGTCCGGCGAGTTTCTGAGGGTTGGGTGAAAGTTGCTGCACACGAGCCACATTGGTCGTAACCGATTGGAAATCACTAATCCAAGAGGCGCAGCACAATTCACGACCGCATGAGCCGAGGCCACCCAATTTAGCCGATTCCTGACGCACGCCAATTTGCCGCATTTCAATCCTGATGCGGAATTCCTCGGCGAGTTTCTTGATGAGTTCGCGGAAATCGACGCGGCCATCGGCAGTATAATAGAAAATGGCCTTGGTCTTGTCGCCCTGATACTCCACGTCGTTGAGTTTCATCTCCAAACCGAGGTTGTCGATGATAGTGCGGGTGCGAGCCAAAGTGCTGTCTTCCAACTTGATGGCCGAAAGAAACTTTTCCACATCATTAATTCTGGCGCGGCGGTAAATCTTCTTCATTTCGTTGAGAGGCGTGCGGAATTTCTTGCGTTTCATCTGGCGCTTCACGATTTCGCCTAATAGGGTAACAATGCCGATGTCGTGTCCAATAGCGGTTTCCACAGCGACAAATTCGCCCACTTCCAATTCAAGGTCTTCGGGATAGGTGAAATAGTCCTTGCGGTCGTTCTTGAAACGCACTTCGGCCAAGCAAACATCCCCCTTAATTTCTTGGTTCTCATAGTCTTTCAGCCAATCATACTGGCTCAGTTTGCAGCGACCACACGAAAGCACTTTTTGCCCTGTATTGAAGGTCGTTCCAAGGCGGCAACCACGGTTCAACAATTGGGCATCAATGCTATTAATATCGTTTTTTTGTTGATTATCAGTCATTTGATGAAATAGATTTAGTAAGTATGTATAAATTGCAAAAGTACGAAAAAAATGTTTACCTTTGCACTCTGTTTAAACAACGCATCGAATCTATTATTGTATCATCAAAATCGAAACATTATGAAAAAAGGATTAATCATCATTCTTGCACTCGTGGCAGTGCTTGTCATTTGGGGTGTTGGCGTTTACAACGGATTGGTTTCCAAGCAGGAAGGCGTTGAAACGGCTGTCGGTAATGTGCAAACGGCTTACCAAAAGCGTGCCGACCTCATCCCGAACCTCGTCGCCACGGTGAAAAACTATGCCGAGTATGAGGCTGGAACACTGACCGCTGTGGTCGAAGCACGCGCCAAGGCTACGGCTACCACTTTGGATGCCAGCAACTTGACGGAAGAAAACCTGAAGGCTTTCCAAGCCGCGCAAGATCAAATGTCGAGTGCATTGTCGCGCTTGTTGGTCACGGTGGAACAGTATCCCGACCTGAAAGCCAACCAGAACTACCTTGACTTGCAATCGCAATTGGAGGGTTGCGAGAATGCCATCGCCAATGCGCGGAAACAATTCAACGAGACGGCCAGAGCCTACAACACCGCCGTGCGTCGTTTCCCGGCCAATATCATTGCAGGCATGTTCGGTTTCGACAAGAAGCCCTATTTCGAGGCTTCCGAAGCGGCCCAACAGGCTCCCGATGTGAAAGACCTCTTTAATTAATACAGGCCCTTCGACAGGCTCAACGACTTAAGACCGTTGAGCCTGTCGAAACGCGCCGATTTGAAAAAAATCAAAAATTTCTTGCATCGTTTTTTCCAAACATATATTTTTGCGCCTTTTAAATAAGGTTAAATATGTGTGGAATAGTTGCTTATGTAGGCCAACAAGAGGCCTATCCCATCCTCATTGAGGGCTTGAAGCGCCTCGAATATCGTGGTTACGACAGCGCCGGCGTGGCACTGCTTAACGAGGCAAACGAACTGAATATTTACAAGGCAAAGGGCAAGGTTTCCGACTTGGAGGCCTTCGCTGCTTCCAAGGATGTCAGTGGTCACATTGGCATCGCGCACACCCGTTGGGCCACTCACGGCGAACCCAATCAGGTGAACGCCCATCCGCACCGTTCGCAATCGGGCAATATCGCCTTGATTCACAACGGTATTATCGAAAACTACCTGAGCCTGCGCAAGGAATTGGAGAAGCGTGGCTTCACTTTCCAATCTTCAACTGATACCGAAGTGCTGACTAACCTCATTGAGGATGTGCAACTTAGCGAGCATGTCGACCTGTTTGAGGCCGTGCGCATCGCCCTGAACCATGTGGTGGGTGCTTATGCCATCGCCATTGTGGAGAAAGGCCATCCCGACCAATTAATTGCCGCCCGCAAGGGAAGTCCTATGGTCATTGGCATTGGCGACGGCGAGTATTATATTGCTTCGGATGCCACACCCATCGTGGGTCGTACCCAGAAGGTGGTTTACCTTGAGGATGAGCAAGTTGTGCGCATCAAATTGGGTGAGGAACTGCACATCAAGACTATTCAGGATGTGGAGGCCATGCCATACGTTCAGGAACTGAAAATGAACCTCGACAGTATCGAAAAGGCCGGCTTCGACCATTTTATGATGAAGGAAATTTACGAACAGCCGACCATCGTGCGCGACACCATGCGTGGCCGTTTGCATCCCGAGGCCAATACGGTGCGTTTGGGCGGCATCCTCAAGTATGAGAAGCAGTTGCTTTATGCCGACAACATCGTTTTTGTGGCTTGCGGCACCTCGTGGCACGCCAGTTTGGTGGGCAGTTACATGATTGAGAAATTGGCCAAGATTCGTGTCAAGGTGGAGTATGCCTCCGAGTTCCGTTACCGTGATCCTGTGATTACGCCGCACGATGTGGTGATTGCCGTGTCGCAGTCGGGCGAAACCGCCGATACTTTGGCTGCCATTAATCTGGCAAAAGAAAAAGGTGCTATTGTGTTGGGCATCTGTAATGTCATCGGCTCCTCCATCTCAAGAGCCACTGACGCAGGCATTTACACCCACGCAGGACCAGAAATCGGTGTGGCCTCGACCAAGGCGTTCACCTCACAAGTCACTGTGATGGCCATGCTGGCCTTGCGCCTCGCCGAACTGAAAGGCTCGATGAAAGATGAGGAACGTTTGGAGTTCATCCAAGAACTCGATCGCATCCCCGAAAAGATTCAGTGGACCCTCGACCATAGCGGCCATGTGAAGGACATCGCGGAGAAATACAAGGATGTACGTAACATGCTGTATCTCGGTCGTTTGCAGAACTATCCCGTGGCACTTGAAGGTGCCTTGAAGTTGAAAGAGATTTCTTACATCCACGCCGAAGGTTATCCCGCCGCCGAGATGAAACACGGCCCCATCGCCTTGATTGACAAGGATATGCCCGTGGTTTTCATCGCCACCAACCACAGCACTTACGAAAAAGTTATCAGCAACATTCAAGAGGTGAAGGCTCGTGATGGTAAAATCATTGCAATCATCAGTGAAAAAGATGTGTTGGCACGCAAAATGGCCGATTATGTCATCGAGATTCCCGAAACGGAATGCCTCTATTCACCGTTGTTAGCAACGGTACCGTTGCAAATCTTAGCCTATCACATCGCCGTGATGCGAGGCTGCAACGTTGACCAACCGCGTAATTTGGCCAAGTCGGTGACGGTGGAGTGAGTGCAAAATACTGAGTATAAATGAAAAAGCCCTCTTCCGAGGGCTTTTTTCGTAGTAGTACCGAAGGCCGGGATCGAACCGGCACGAGTGTTACCTCATCGGTTTTTGAGACCGACGCGTCTACCGATTCCGCCACTTCGGCATGTGGGTTATCGCGTCAAACGCGGGTGCAAAAGTACGGAATTTTTTTGTTCCCGCAAGCGGCTTTTGAAAAAAATGCGTTTTTTATTCCGCATTTCTGTAATATTCAATGATTTTGCAGCGGTAAAGGTATTCATATCGCGCTTGTAGCAAGTCGGATTCGGCCTTGTGGAAGCGGATTTTGCTCTCGTTCAATTCCAAGAGGGTCTTTTTGCCCATGTCGTAGCCGGCTTTGGCATAATCGTAGGCCACGCGCGAGGCATCGAGGCTGTTTTCCATGGCGGCCATTTTCTGTTGCGCGGCACGAGCATTGCCATAGGCTTGCTGGATTTCCTTGCGCAGGGTTTTCTCCGTGTTCTCAAGGCTGAGTTGTTGGTCGGCGACGGAAAGTTCTGTCATCTTCACACGATATTTCGTCTTCATTCCGTTGAAAATCGGGATGTTGAGCGAAACGCCGAGTTGCGCCCTGCTATTTCGTTTCAGTTGCTCGTTGATGGGTGTGTTGGGGTAGGTGTCGCCGAAATAATGGTACAGTCCGTTGGAATAGCCGCCGTAAAAGTCCAACGAAGGATACCACGCTGATTTTGAGGCTTTAAGGTCGTAATGGCTTTTTTGCAGGCGCAGGCGGGCGGCTTCCATGGCGGGTTGATTCAACAAGGCTTGCGCAATGGTGGTCTGCGGCGTATCAAGTTCCAGTGTCTGGCCTGCAAAGAAAGTTTCAGGCGAACTCACTTCAAAGTCTTCAAATTCTTCTATTTCAAGGACCTGTGTTAAAGTGAGCAGGCTCAATGCCAAGTCGGTTTCCATTTGGGTGAGGTTGGCTTGGTCGGTGGCGAGTTGGGCTTTGCTTTCATAGACATCGGCCTCGGCAATGCGCCCATTTTCAAAGAGTTGCTGGGTCTTTTGCAACTGTTCGGCAGAAAGTTCCACTTGTCGGTGGGCGATTTCCACCTGCTCTTTGCCGTAAAGCACCTGCATGTAAAAGGCCATCACATTGAGTTTCAGGTTGAGTTGGGCGGCCTTTTGGTCCATTTCGGTAGCTTGTAGGTTCAGGGCATCGGCTTTGGCGGTGTTGTAGAGGTTCAATCCTTGAAACAGCGGCAGGGAAAGACTGGCTCCGAACGAAGTGGAAGAAGAATTGTCGGACACATAAACACCTGTGTATGAAGGCGATTGGCCGAAACCTAAGTATTCGCCTGCATTGGCGTTCAACGTGGGCAGCCATGCGTTTTTGCTGGCTTTGTATTGGTATTCAGCCTGTTGCCGAGCCAGTTGGGTCTTTTGCAAATCAAGGTTGTGCTCAATGGCATAATTGATGCATTCGTCAAGCGACCAGACTTTTTGGGCTTGGGCGGTGAAAACAGTTGCAACAAACAAAGTTATCAGAAATGTTCGTTTCATTTTTCTTCGTTTTTTTCGATTCCACGGATTTTGTCGCCGATTTGCAGCCCTTCAGTAATCACGATGTTGACACCGTCGGAAAGGCCGACTTTAACGGATTGTTTCTCAAATTGTTGCGGAACGTCTTCCTTGGTGCAGCGATACACGAAAGGTTCGCCGTCCTCGTAATTGATGCAACTTTCGGGCACGGTCACGGCGCCTTTGGCCTCGTCCAAAACGATTTCGGCGTTGGCGGAGTAGCCGGCGCGGACGAAAACATCGTCGGGCAGGATGGCACGGGCTTTCATCTCAAAGAAAACGGCACCGCTCTCCTGTGTGCCTTTGGGCGCGATGTATTCCAACACGGCGTCAAACTTGCGGTCGTTCATGGCGCCGATGGTCAAAACCATGGGCATTCCCTCGTGGATTTTGCCCACCTCGGTCTCGTCGAGTTTGCCCTTGAAAATCATGTCCTTCATGTTGGCGATGGTCGCGATGGTGGTGCCGTCGTTGAAGGTGTTGGAGTTGATGACCGAGTTGCCGACCTTCACGGGAATGTCGAGAATCATGCCCGAAATGGTGGCCTTGATTTTCGTGTTGCTGTAGCCCGCCGTGCTCTTCGAGATGCCTTCCTTGATGATGTTCAACTGGTCTTGGGCGTTGCTGTAACTCTCCTTCGCCTGCTGGTATTCGAGTTGCGATTTCTCGAATTCCTCGGTGGAAATCAAGCCTTTAGCCTTCAGGTTTTCTTGACGTTTGTAGGTTTTTTCCACATTGTCAAGGTTCATTTTGGCCACGCGCACCTGCGACTCGGCGGCGGAGAGGTTGCTCACATCGGGAATGACCTTCACGATAGCAATGACCTCGCCTTGCTGCACCGGCTGTCCGGGTTCTTTCAGGATTTCGGAGATGATGCCCGACACTTGGGGCTTCATGGCCACCTCGTCGCGCGGGTCGATTTGTCCCGTCACGACCGTGGTCTTTTGAATCGTGTCGATTTTGGCCTCTTCGATTTCGTAAACGATCTCTTGCGGCCTCGATTTCTTGTAGAGATAGACGAAAGTCCAGATGACTCCTATGCCTAACAAGATGAAAAACAGGATTTTGAAAAATTTCTTCATGGTATCAATGGATTTAAGATTCAATATTTAAGATTTAAAATTTCAAGTTTCAAGATAGAGTTTCCCTGCGGGAATGGAGTTTCTTCGTTTTTTTACCTGCGGCGGCCTCACACAACATCCCATCTGTAACACCCTTAAGCCGCTGCGAAAAACGGTACTTCCTATCTCCATTCCCCGAAGGGGAATCTGTTTTCAGTTTACTCATAATCATTCCTCCCTAATAGCATCAATTGCCTTGATTTGAATGGCTCTCCAAGCAGGCAACACGCCGGCAAGAAGGCCTGAAATGATGACAATAATAGTGGCAGCCACGGCGGCTCCGAAACCGAGGTTCGGGTCTTGGAACATCATGTCTTCACTCGGATTGTTGGCTACAATGGTGGCCACTATCGCCATGATGCCCACGCCG
>Ga0310786_10006343_pt1 | contig 15768 bp, 14 predicted proteins | sample AusTroGonzalo_MG_FD_203881 | JGI IMG/M metagenome (GOLD analysis project Ga0310786, IMG submission 203881) | Bovine rumen microbial communities from tropical cattle in Woodstock, Queensland, Australia - Gonzalo_03 (v2) (version 2) | ecosystem: Host-associated > Mammals > Digestive system >... | reverse complement strand
TCTTTTTTCAAGTTCTTCTAATGTCATAATCTTAAATTTTTGGCAAAAGTATATAAAATATTCGTTCCAAAAAACAAAATTACATTTTTTAACTTATTAATATACCATTATGTAACACTATACGTTAATGGTATATAAAACATTACCAAAACCTAACTTATATTTCTCCCTAAAAATACCTTTTATTTTCATAAAAAGGTGCCATATTGCTACTATATTGTACTTTTTTGATGTTTTTAAATCCACTTTTATGGGTATATTTTTCTACTTTATTTACATATTTGCTTAAAAAATACCAGTATGAACTATGTTAGGTTTTGGCATACCATTTTCATATACTATACGTTAATGGTACGCAGAACATTACCAAAACCTAACGCATTCCGAAAAACATACCGGTATCGTATACTGTTTTTTAACCGTATATTGCTTTATTTTTTATAAGCTAACTTAATTGTAACATTCTCTTTTTCAGTTGGTTACATATAATTAAGACGACGTTAGAAAATAATGAAATTAATAAATCCATGAGTTATTTTTAAGTTACCAAAACCTAACGTTTGGCCCCAAAATTACCAAAACCTAACGTTTTTTTTCTGGTATAAAAAACCTATTATTAAACTATCTGCCTGATATACAGATACTTATAATAGAATTACCAAAACCTAACATGTCCCCCAAAAAGTTACCAAAACCTAACGAAAACATTACCAAAACCTAACGAAGAGGTTACCAAAACCTAACGAAAATGTTACCAAAACCTAACGTTTAGCCTTATAACTTATTGATTTGCAAGTAGTTACAAGCCCCTTATATTTATAACTATATTTATAACGTATTTATGACTATAGAAATATGACTAACTAACGTCAGTCATATACGCGCATAAGCGCTTATAAATGACTTTTCTTTTTTTTTTTCTTTTCTCGTTATAAAAAATGATTTTTTTATGTTTAGGGGGTCGCTCCTGGGGGTCGCTCCCGCTCCATGCGGGACGAAAGTCCTGCAGGAGTGGTGGGCGAGTTCAACGACGAAACTGTCGGTCTTGAGAGGGGTGGTTCTGGGCTTTAAATTGTAATTTCGCATTTTAAGCCATTCTGACGGCATTTTAGGCTTTTAGACTAATAACTGCCCGTTTTTGCCTTGTTTTGGCTTTAATGGGCTTTATTTTGGCATTATTTGATATTTTTGGAGGATTGTTACTGTCTGGCTTAATTGTTTTCTTGATAATTTCAACGATCTCTTTCTCTTGACCAGTTATCTATAAGTGCCCTCGATTTGGCGTATAAGGGGAGGGCTTTACATGTTCCGCTTGCTCCACATGATGGCACTACGTGCAGCCCTATTAACCGTCCTGGCGGACTTCAAGGTACTGGCCGTTTCGGAGGCTCAGGTGCCGCCCCGAACCCTTGCTATAATGATTGGCACATCGGTTTTATCTCTGAGTTTTTTTAGACTCTCGATCTCCCATTACTTCCTGGACTATACTTTTCTATGTCATCGTAAAAAGTCTTGTTTATGTTAAAACCAGAAAAAAGTTTTGCTATTTCCAGAAAGTGTTGTATCTTTGCCGGCAGGAGGGTGATATTAATATATCACAGAACCTAATGAGGGATTTTCTCGAAATTGCCCTGCGGACAACTCCTAAAAATACCCACTTAGGCCACTGGGCTACTCGCCCTTTGGAAACCTCACAAGGGAGTGACTACCTCCCTTGACCCTCCACTCAGAGGCTCTGCCTCTAAGAACTTCGATAATAAAAAAATTAGATAATATGGCAAAAGGTGTTGCACACGCTGGAAAAGGAAAAAGCCTCTCATCTGGCGAAGCATGTGAGAACGAGAGGCGAGGTTGGACAGAAGATTCTTACCGCCGTAAGAATGAAAAGGAGTGGAACAACTATGACTGGTCGCGCCATCATCTTAACTTTGAAATTAAGGATGGTAAGATTATGCCATTGGGTAGCCAGGCTGTATCACTATACGATCGATATCTAAATGTTTTGAAGGATGTCGGCTTCAAGGAGTACAAGACAGGTGCCACAAATCAGCAGCACACCTATATTGAACTTATTCTTTCTGGCAGCTCAGATAAGATGCAGAAGATTGCCTTTGGTGACCAGGAGGTTAACTTTGAACGAAATCCTGACCAGTGGCAGAACTGGAACGTGAAGAGAACGACTGGAGAAGGAAGTATAGAGGAATGGGCAATGGATGTCTATAACTTTGTATGTAATAAATATAATAAAGAAAATATAATAGGCTTCGAAGTCCATCTCGATGAGACGGAACCACATGTTCATGTGAACATCGTTCCAACAGCAATCAAACAACAACGTGGTAACATTAGCGGCTATCACAAAATCGAAATGGTGGATGGCAAGCCCAAACTTGATGATGAAGGTAATACTATTCCTGCAGTTTACACCAAAGGTAAGCATATCGGTGAGATGATTAAAATCTCGGATAAGAAGTATAATGATCTGTCCGACGAGAAGAAACAAGAGTATCGAAAGAATACTCGAGGTACTGTCCGTACCATCAGCTTTTCTACATACTTTGGTGACAAGCTGTCTGAGCGCAGCCAGAAGCTATCTGAACTGCATGATGATTTCTACAAGGAAATTGGTGCAAAATGGGGTTTCGAACGTGGTGACGTATGGGCATTACTTCCACCAGAAGTGCAACAAGGTAAAAAGCATTTAACGAAGCAGGAGGCCTGGAAATTGAAAAAGGCTGAACTCGCTCGTAAGGATGCCGAGGAAAAAGCAGCAATAGCAGAACGTAGAATGGTGAAGTCTGTCGATGCTATACAGGCACAGGAAAAGAAATGGAGAGAAAATGCAGCCGAACTAAAGAAACAAGAGGAAGCAATAAGCATTAATGAAGCAGTCATGGAGGAAAATAATGAAGAGATAAAGGCTCAGGAAAATAAGATTGCTTCTATAAACGAACAGATAAAAGACAAGAATGTTGAGCTGCAGGATGTATCTAACGAAATAGAGCAGGCTGTTTATGATAAAAATAAAGCAGTCAGCGAGAAGAACGAGGTACAAAAGGAACTCGATATAATGAGGTCTGCTTCTACAGTTCCGTGCCAGAGTGTTGACAGGTATGTTACCTCTTTGGGGGATATTAAGTTCACTGTTCCAAAGGAAATACGAGCAAAATTAAAATCAAATTTGAGAAATCATCCCAGAATTACTTTTCAAAATCCACCGCTTACAGCCATGGAACTCGAGAGAATAGCAGATGAAGAAATAGATAAGGTTTTCCATAATTCAAACTTGATTACTTCAAAATCGTCAATTTCGAACCAAATAAAGGATATCCATACAGACAAACAGACCATACTATTTAGCGTAGTGGACCAGGCCCAGAAGAAAGCAATAGCACAAGCAAATAAAGAATTATATAAGGACATCAAGAAGCAACTGGCCGATAATACAACAAAGACTATGGAGTATGATAAGATGAAGAGAGCTGGTATAACTCCTTCTTCTTATGAGAAAGTCGTAAAGGAAAGGGATGAAGCCATAAAGTCATCGCAACGCACTTCTGAGACAGAAAAGGCTATGGAATACTTCTGCCCGGAAATAATCAAGGCCAAAGATATTCTCATTGACGCAATACTTGATAATGTAACAATATCAGAGGAAGGAAAAAGAACCTTTTTGGATGCACTGGATAAGGATCCTAAAAAGCGTCTGAAAGATTTAGATAAGTTACTGGATTATGCAGGTTCTTTTAGGGAAATATCACTTGGTAGAAAGGCAGAAACTATATATATCGCTACTGAGGATATCATTCACGCACTTGAAAGAAATGGATTCGATCTCATGAAAGAGGCCACCGACACACCAAGTCTGGCTTCCCTTTCTAATGAATTAGGACTTGAACTTTCATATACAGCAGGAGCTGTCGCATCTGCTGCAGCATGCCTAATATGTGGATACCTTGATGGTGCTCTAACCGTATCGAGCGCCTGTGGTGGCGGAGGTGGTGGAAATAACGACCTGCCACGTAAAAAGGATGATGAAGATGATAGAAGGTTCTTCGGTAGATGTCTGCAGGTGGCCATGGCCATGATGGCACCAAAACAGAAAAGAGGAAGATGGTTCTCACGATAAAATAAAGACCAAGCAGCAATGCCTGGTCTTTATTGTTAGAAAAGCATGCTCGATAGATAATTGATAACAGGCTGCAGCATATCCCAAATATCTGAGCCATTCTCGATCCACCAGATAATACTTTCGTTATTCATCATAATGAAGTAACGCAAACGAATGATAAAAGATAAATTCTTCATAAGCTTTTTTTCATTCGTGCAAAAATGCGTTCTGGGTTTACTCGATGAAACGGCCTCCTACTTTTCTATCAAGGTATATATACAAAAAAGAGTGCCATTCTTCATCAGAAAGACACTCTATAAAAATAACCAGGAGTACCCTGCCCTACTCTAAACCAGACATCAGTACTTCCATGGCCAGCTCTTCTGCCTGGAAAACTTCAAGGCCATTAAGTCGGTTGCTCTCATACTCCTGCCCTGCCAAGTCGGCACGGTCATTGATGAACTCGGCATCATCCTTTCTTGGATCATCGTTATCAACAAGATACTTTTTCAGATAAAGTGCATAATAGTTGAAATCTACTTTTGCCATATAAACCTCCTTCTTCACGTGTTAATAATCAATCCAGCCCTTCTGTATGACTTCTCTCCTCTTCACGTAGAAGATGGTTCAGATAGTTCCCTGCAGACTCTTCGTTCTCAGGAACACCAAGTCGGGTGCAGTACTCCTTGAACTTGGCGGTGTTTTCCTCGGACTGATGTGTTACATAGTCCAAACCAGTGATTTTTTCATCATACAGCATCTGGTCGAGTTCGTCCTGGCTGTAAAATCTGTTTTCGAGAGTCATTTTTTCCATTGTTATAAAGCTTATGTTAATTAGTTACTTTGAATATCGAATTCTGACGCGCCCAGATGCGGAAGGCAGTACCTCGCTTGCTCTTGACACGATAACCGATGGAAATTATCACATCAAGGCTATAATAGGCCACAGGCTGTTTGACACCATCAACACGCAAAAAATGCGTATTGTTATCTTGCGGTACTTCTTCTGCTGAAGTAGCTGCTTCTGCTCTTCTGTAATGGTATGCTCTTTCTCCATGTTGCAAATATACAAAGAAATCGTTAGACAGAAACAATAATTCTGTTAACGTTAACAAAATGGAGAAAGATATTCTTTATTTATCCTTCAAAGGGATATAAATCCCACTCCTGCAGGGCTTCGTCTGGGTTGTACCCGTGCTTCATGGCCATGGCCACCTCTGACTCCAGCTTGTACTTTCGTGCTATCTCGAGAGCTTCCTCTCGGGTGAAGCGGGATGGTTTCTGATGATGGCGATACCACCACCGCCAGAACTTTGTAATAATCTTCATAACTAAAACGGTGATACGTAAGGAAAAACGAATTCAAACTCTAATCGTGAATTGCAAGTATCTCCTAAATGTTCTGTGTCGACTACAGAGTTGACACTAACCTGTTTTGCTCCAACAGCTTCTTTCATTGAAAGTATGGTCTCCAAATCAATGGAACTATCCTCAATAGAAACTTTTATTCCAAGGTATGATTGTTCATCTCCTAAAAAATTTACGAGATCAGGCATAACCTGACAACTGACTTTAAAATAAAGTTCAGGATCCTCTAATGTGTCAGAAACGATTTTTTCAAGACGTTTCTTTACACCGTTCAATTCATCATTAATACGATAGAAATCTTTTAGCGCTTCTTCTATTTTTTTTTTCATAAGATCTTCTTGTTTTTTAAGTAGGAATACAAGGTTGCTCTGCTAATGCCTGTAGCCCGGACAATCTCTGCAATACTACAATTGTTACTTTTATACATCCTGATAGCTAAGTTCAGCTTCTCCTTATCGACGGATGGACGGCCACCATGGCGGCCACGTGCTCGAGCAGCTTTAAGTCCTTCCGCAGTTCGTTCCCTTATAAGGTCACGTTCCATTTCTGCAAACCCTGCCATCATGGTAAACACCATCTTCCCCATGGGCGAGGTGGTATCAAGCCACGATTCTTTGAGAGACTTCAAATCGGCTCCTGCCTGGTGTATCTTCTCTACCAACTCTATAAGTCCTTTGACAGTGCGTCCTAAACGTGAAAGTTCTGTGATTACCACCACATCACCCTCACGCAGCGCATCGAGCAACCTGGTTAACTCAGGACGCTCTTTGCTGGCCCCACTAACCTTCTCCTGATAGATGCGTTCGCATCCCTCAGTCGTGAGCTGGTCTATCTGGCGATCGAGAGACTGCTCTGCAGTAGAAACTCTGGCGTATCCTATTATCATTGGCGTATGTTATCAATACATTTATTGAACACCTTATATATTTGACGAATAAGGCAGACTCTTTATATAATCCTCCATAAATTGCCAGTCTGGGTTCCCAGATGAATCTATAGGAAGCATTATCTTGGATATTTCCATAAGTTCTTTTTTCCACTTCCTTCCATAGTTAAATCGATACTTCTCATTATGGAGGATTGTTGTAAGAAACATGGCAATATATTTGTTGAGAGAAAAAAGAGGGTAAAGTACATTCACATCATCCGTTGCCCAATATTCTTTATTCTGATAAAATGCTTCAGCAATAGAGCCGTTATAAGAAACCGTAATAGTATTAGGACTATGTAGAAATTTGTCGTTGGCAATAAAGGCAGAAACTCCATTGTTACTATCGATAGCACCAATGTACGGAATATCCCCATCTATCATATCTGCTTTGGTAAGTCGTTTTCCTTTCTCTATTCTAAACAGACGTTTATCCCCGATTTCAAACCATCCCCACCTGCGGTCAGATAGTTCTAACCTCTTTGAAAGAATAGGTTCTTTTTTTAAATAACCGCCCCAAATGAGGCGAGAACGTTCAGGAAGGTTTGGTATAACCTCGTTTTTAACGAACTCTCTTATCCCTTTCCAATCTGGCTTTTCATCCAGATTAACGGGAAGAGGTATTGTAGTGCTTTTAACATATTTACCATATTTTCTACCGAAAGAATACTTAGGTCTTTCTAAGTCGAGATATGTCGCCAAATAAAGAGCAATATATTTATCAAGAAAGTCGCCATATGCCAGTACTAAATCTCCGGAAGCATAGAAGTCTCTATCCATGTAGTTACAATATCCAACAGATCCTTCTCCATTGGCAATAAACACCATGCAGTTCCCTTTGCTGATAAGCTCTTCATTATAACCGCATCGCTTCATAACACCATTTTCTTTCTTTTTGGCCCCTACATAAAAATACTTGTTTCCCTCGGGGAGCATATCTGCAGAATGAATCTTTCCCCTTACAAAATGAGAAAATAGTTCATCCATCCGAAAAGTTTTATATTTTCCCATATCGATTAAATATCTTCGTTCTGTACTAAATATGCGGCATAGTCCCTGAGCTTGCAGACAAAATCATCCATAGTAAGTGTGCTATAGTCAGTTTCCATATACGCCTCTGCACACCATTCATCTTTTGCGGTAACTTTCTTTGTTACTCCGTAGCCAGGCTTATTGGTACGATGCTCATATAAATCAAGCCACATACTTTCGATGGTTTCCCATCTATCTTTTGCATCAACCCTGCCGACACCTTTTCTTTTTTCAAAACCATCCTCCTTGAAGTATCCGAAAAACGTTTCTTTGTTACTATCCTTGTGCGGCTTTCCGAGATCAAAGACCATGCAGCACGCTACAGAGCTGGCTCCAGGATAGAACATTTCTGACGGCAAAGAAAATACAGCATCAAGAGTGTTTTTACTAAGCAAACTTGTTTTCAAACTTCGAATAATGTCGCTATCTCCGATTGCTGCCTGCATCGGTAATAACGTGAGAAGTCTGCCGCTTTTAACTTTCCTGGCTATATAATCTACAAAATACAAACCTTTTGATGGATCTGTAGTGGCCTTACCCCATGTTTTCCCATAATCTTTATTAACTTGGCTCTTTGAAGCATTATAAGGAGGATTCATCAGAACAAGATCAAAGTGCAGATCTTTTATACTATCATCGTCCTGTTTCTGAGCATTTCTTATCACTTTCCAGATATCCTTGTCTTCATCCTCTTTTCCGTCATCGAAACAGGAGCTATTGTATATATTGGAGTTTCCGTCTCCATGAATAAGCATATTTGTGGTAGCCAATCCAAAGACGTTCTCATCGTATTCGATTCCGAATATCTGATGGTCTGTTACATGTTCCCTTTCCTTATCTGTCTCACAATTGGCCAATGCTTGAGCCATAGCCTGAACAAGGAAAGTGCCAGAACCGCAGGTTGGATCAAGTACCACGGTGTTTCTTGTGATATTCCCCACCTTACACATGAAGTGAGAGATATGATTAGGCGTAAATGCCTGGTTCTTGTCTTCTCTGTTTACATACTTATTAAAGGTCGTGAAGAAGTAGCTCAGAATATCGTGTCCTTCTGTACTTGCCTCGTTTATATATGGTAGTATCTGATCTTGTATGTATGACAGAAGTTTCCTAAAATCTTCTGCTTCGATTTTCTGAACATCCTTATTTTGAAGAACCTTATTATCCAACTGTGCTATTTTTGTAGCCCTATCAATACTCTTCTTTAGCAGTGAACCAAGTATTTCTTTTATTCCTGCCAAAATCTGTGCAGTGCTATGACTATTATACTCCAGTCCGTTTTTAAGAGATAAGAGGCACGTCCCAACAAATTGACTGCGTAAGTTTTCCTTTATGCCAAGATCATGGAGTTTTTTGTTCAACTGCTTAGTATTCTCTAAGACCTTTGATTTGTCATTGATATTTCGACGAACAAAGTACGAAATATACTCTCCCATTGACTTTACTTGTGTGTCCTCAAGTTCTTCGTCATAGCCATTTGCAATTTTCCACACACGAAGAGATCCGTCATGGGTTCCAGCAAGAATCGCAATTATTTTTCTTTTACTATCTAACTCCTGTTCAAGTTTCACGTAGTCGAACAACTGTTCAATATCTGCCTTCTTAAACTTCTTATTTTTAGTTTCAACTAAAACAGCAACATTAGAAATGTTGTCATAGAAGCGTATGTCCAGAAAGACATGGCCATCGATATGACGGTCTATAACCTGCTGGTAACTAAACCCCTGTTCTTCAATATTCCAAACCTGATAGTTTTCGCCTATCAGCTTTACTATTTCCGTGCGGGGCAATCCCCCGTTAATACTATTCATATTCTTATGTCAATTAAACCTTTTTATATATAAGTTTTTTGGACATTGATTTTCAGACGGTTTTTCAGACCATCTTTGGGTGCCACACCCCTACCCTGATCACGTTTTTGACCTCAGTCTGATAAACCTTCGTTTTTCGGAAGATTTATTGCAGATCTCCGTAAATGTCCTTCAATTCATCCCCGAACTCATATTTGAGATCATCGAAGTCCGCAGACTGCATGACTTGTAAATCGTCTTCTGTGAAGCCGTGAGTAATCTCTGTTAAATCCTTATTCAGACAAAACAGGTTTTCTCCCATCGTTTTCAAACCTCCTGCAGTTTCAGCACGATAGCCATAAATGACAGTCCAACCGATAAACTCATGTTTGCCGTCTCTAATGTTCATAAACATCTGCTTATTGTCTTTATACAGCTTTATGATTTTATCTTTTGCATTGGCGGCTTTATGCTGGGCTTTCTCCATTTCGGCCTTATATTTTTTTTGCTGTTGGGCTGAATGGGCTGACTGATAGCCATATGAAGGGGCATAGATAGTCATCGAGGACTCTGCTCTCTCTGCTTCCTCTGAATATTCCTTGTACTCCTTGTACAATTTTGCTACCTCGAGACTAAACATAATGACTTCCGGATTACTCTGAGAGTCACTAAAACAACTGTCAAGCTGCATCTGGGCGAATTCATAACTCTCAGGCTTAATCAAATTGGACTTAACCTGTGGTTCTATCAGTTCGCGGGCCTTTTCCTCGTTTGTCTTGACTGAACAAGACACCAACAGTACCAGACTGGTGATTGCAAAAAATACTTTTTTCATAACTTGACACTTTTAGTTGTTTATAATTCTTTTATTTCTTCTTCATGCTCTGTGATATACGACATGATCATAGCTGCAGCAAGCGAACGAAGAGGAATGTTTCTGGAAGCGTTCACACGAATGTGTTCCAGCTTTTTCTTAACATCACTTGGAATCCAGATTGCCTGGCCTTGTTCTTTAACACCAGTATACTGTTCAAGCCACCCATCAAGTGTGTTTGGAGTTTCCTTCTCTGTTACCGTAGGGTTCTGTTCCAGAACTTCTGCCTGAGGCTGGGTTTCCTGAACCTGTGGAAGTTCTACTCCCCCACTCTGTACTTGTTTATTCAAATTGCGCAACATTCCTGGCGCAAACACTTTCTTATTCTCTGCCATAATAATTATCCTTTCGTTATTTCAATAATCTTTTTGAATAAAGGCTCCACAATTTCTCGCTGAGCCGATGTAATCTCATAGGTATTCGTCTTTTCAAGTGCTGCTCGACCAGGAACGGCATCAAATAGTGTACCTATCATCGAGAATGTCTTACCAACTTCGCGCCACATCTTCTTTTCCTCGATGTTTCCCTTACGGACTATATTGTTGGGAACGAAGAGAATAGGCACTTCCTTACATTCTAACTTGTTCCAAAGCTCTCGCAGGATTCCTACAAAAGCTCCGGTTGAACCAAGGGTTTTCTGGTCATACCTAAAAGGACATATGATATAATCTGCCTGCGTAAGTATGGGTATCAGACCATCATCTTTCATGTTACCAGGACAGTCGATTAAAACATATCCATCAAACGCCTTGGCATTCTCCATGAGTTTTTGCATTGCCTCTGGATCGTCAACGGCAAAGCCCTGAATGGAAAACGGCATCTTGTTGTCATCAAGGAACTCTACATCGTCCTTGCGCTGCTGCATAAGAGTCTGCTGGATGTCCGTATCAATCACGCATACATTCTTCTTCTTCCATGCCAAATAATTAGCAAGAAGCAGACAAAGGGTGGATTTACCACAACCTCCTTTCTGGTTTGCAAATGCAATAATCTTACTCATACTATTTTTGAATTTGTTACATTATCTAATTTATATTATTATATAAGTATATTATATAATTATATATTTATATACTAACAACGACGCTTCACAATTCATTTTTATTTGATTCTGTTACGTTTCCATTCTTTATACATTCCTCTTTTACATAGATAGAAGGAATCAAATCATACAACTTACCTATTAATTCACAAGCCTGGTCACATTCTTTTGCCCAGCTTTCGGTTATATCTGACTTATATTCCCCTTCTCTGTATTCCTTAGCTTTATTTTTTAGCTGCCATGTTACATTAAACAATACACTCCTTACATCTACCCCATTTGAAGCCTGCTCAATAAAGAGAGCTGACATCTTTTTGAAGGTATCCTTAAAAATTTCTGGGACACGAATCGTCGTTGTCCTTTTATCATATTTAAGCGCCGAAATACTGCTTTTTCTTCCTGATCCTTCTCGGCGGCCGCCTCTACCCTGCTTAATTTCTATTTCTTCTCCTTCATATAAGATAGGACTATATTTTAGAAACACCCACCTTCCACATGTACAAATTTCATCATCGACGATCAATTTTTTATAGGATTTTAGTTCCCATCTGACTGAATCTAACTTAATACATTCGTTCAGAATCTCTACTGCCCTATCAAATTTTATTCCGTCTGCCGGTTTAAATACATCATAGCCGTGTTCTTCCATCTCCTTAAAAAAATCATCAAGCATATCACCTTTCATGCGCTTTGAAAGACTGGGATGAAGACATACAAACTTTCCACCCTCACGACAAAGGTGGTAGAAGTTTTCTGGATAACCATGATACTCAATATGTTTCATTTCTTTGTTATTGTTTCAAATTCATGATGCAAATATACATATAATATTTTAATTATAATCATCTATTAACGTTATTTATATATTTATGTAGTTATATAATATATTTATTTAATTATATAATTATATAATAAAAGAAAATCCCTTTATACAAAGGTTTTATATAATTATATATTTATGTAGTTATATATTTGTATTATATACTTATATAATATATTTATATAATACTATAAAGCTCTTTTGGTTTTGTAACAATATCTATAAAACTCTCTCGAAACATTAAAACTCTCGCACCATTGATAATGATAGAGTGGGGGACACAGAAGATCTTTATCTTTCGTAGTTTATCCACTATACGACTGCATCTTCTATTTACACTTCAACAATCCACCTACTAAAGCCACTGGACGTTTTAGCCCTGAGTCGTGATGCAACGGTGAAAGAATGGCACTGCCAGGCATCAGGTTGATTAACATCCGTATTAGTACAGCCATATTCATAATACTCACACATAATACAATCTTTTAGGTTATAACCTTTATATCGTATATACATGGCGGCTATCGAGGATGGATCACCCTGATAGTTGATTGTGAACTCCAAAACACTATCATTGTACCATCTCACGTGTAACTTCTTACTGCTCCAATTCTCGTTAATTCTAACAGTGCCATCGGAGAAGTATGCAACACGCATCAATGACTTTTCCGGCAATATGGCCAGCCTTTCTTCTAATGGCAACTTCATTATACGTTCCTGCTCTGCTCTACGTCTCTCTTCTTCCTGGAACCTCTGCAGGGTAATTCCATATTCCTGCGTTTTACACAAGCGGTATCTATGGCCATCATTTTCAATGGTCAATGGGGTGGGGGAGTTCTTGGAGCAAACACCAACACATCTGTGCGTGATTGGGCATTGCTTACATTCGTTTTCTCTGGCAATCCTTACAGACTTACCAGCTCTCTTATATCGTTCTTCAATGGTTGTGAAATAATTCTCGTTGTTCAACCATTTACGATCCTCGTTAGATGTGAAGAGAAACTTCTCGATGGTCTCGAGATTCTGGCGTGACAAGTCTATCTGCAGACAAGTCAAGTTCTTGTAGTCTAAAGGCTGCTTGTGCTGCACCTTGTGAGCAAAAACAAACTCTATCAGGTATTCTTTGCCATCGATGCCCGTAGCAATAACATCGGGCTGCTTGTCATATCGTTCGTACTGACTGTCAACTCTTACCTCTGAAAATTCAATGTCCTGCTCTGGAAATATGCCGTAGTAGGATGGGGCATGAACTTTCTTGTGTGTCTGTATCAGGTGCTCTGCCACCTTGTACAAGATGACTGCATAGCATATTTTAAGGGTAGCCTTACGTGTCTGACTGTGATGGGCAAAATGATGTTCTTTAACATCACCTTGCCTGGCCACAAGCGGCTCCTTGCAATGAGGACAAATACATCCACACAATATTCCCCTGGGCACACTGTCAACGTGTACCATCTTTCCAGATGTGTCCTGCGCCCAAGAGAATATAAAGTCTTCCATATTTTTATTTTGTCATAAACTGGTACATTAACTGGGTATTATTGCCGAAATATTTGTGGATGGCAGCCAAGAGCTGATCTGAATATTTCTGTTTGATCAGTTCACGTATATCATTATTAGAAAACAATAATGTAAGTTTACCATCATTAAAAGAACCAAAGGCGACATGATTAATAAATGTCTCTCTTACTTCTTCGTTATTATACAACTCTACAATTTCATTTCTGAGACTTAACCACACCTCGTTATACTTCTTCTGATAGCTTTCTCTTACTTTATCTCTATATGAATTAATGGCTTCCATTACATCATTTTGCAATGAAAGTTTTTGTACTTTTTCAGCCCATTCTGCAAGCTGCGCACCCTGGAACTTCTGCTCAATCTCCATAGTTACACCTTCGCCATAGTGCTTTGTTATTATATTGACGAAGATTTCTTCAAGATTCTTTTCGATAAACTCACGAATAAATAGGGTAGGGGCTACCAGAATAATACATTTACTATTCTCTTCAAATCTATCATAGGATAGGCATTGGAAAAGACATCGCAAAGCTTCTTTGGCACTGTCCTGTTTGATATAATTTACTATATAATCAAATTCCTTCTGACAATCATACCATTGCTTTCTCCAATGTTTCTGATCAAGCAGTTCTATATTCTCTTCCGCAGTTGTAATGTCTGCAGACTCGACATCCTGCACATCACTCGGTATCTCTACATAAGGATTACACTCTTCAAAATAGTTAATAATCGAAGTTGCAAAGAAGCCACCCACCTTGGAAGAATCTTCTTTCCTGATGGCCTGCAGTTTGGATATCTTTTCCATCAGGCCCTCTATATTTTCATTAGTTATTCTTGAAGTAAAACTCTTAATACGATTAGGACTAATACCAAACTCACCCAATAATACATTCTCTATTTCTTTAACCCGACGATTAAATTCTTCTTCGTCGACTTTAGACTCCAACAGATAGTCGGGTCTCTTCTTTATGGTAAAGTAGATGTATTCAGGGTTACCTTTCTCCTTACTCTTGTCTCTATCCTCCTTTGTAGGATGATAATCAAAAGTATAATCCCAAAGTCCCTGATCATATAAATCATCCATATCTCTTTTGGCCTTTCTTAGAACTTCACGTTCAAAGCTGGGATATCTATCGTATTTATCCTCGGTACCGCACACCTCCTTTTTAAGATCTTCAAGTTTGATGGTTGCACCTCCATTATAAGCGCTGAGCATTGCTCTCCAATATATTCTGATACTATATTTAGAACGTAACTTGCGGCTTATACTGTCAACGATGGTAGCATAGCGAAGATCTTCATGAAGAATATGCGATGCAACCTTGCGATCCATCTCCACAATACAATAATCCTTCAGGTCATCATCTGGAAGGACAACACTGCATAAATTTGTGTACTTTGTATATTTTTCACCTGTTACTTTTCCGGTAATGGGAAGGTCTACAGGTATCATTCGCATTAGACGTAATGCACCTTTCAATTCGTCAATATGAGTTGAGGAAATACCGAATTCCTTCTTTTTGATAATGAATCGGATACTATTCTCATCCTCTCCAAATTCTTCTTTGGAAAAGAGTGACATAATATCGCCTTCCTTCATCTTTTTATTGATAATCTCATTTACCTTGTCTCCAATAACCTTTAAAACGGTAACGATAATATTTAACTGGATTTTAGTAAATGATGCTCTCATCAAAACAAGTTCCAGAGGCATTTTCACCTTAACACCATTACGTATGATAGCTGGTAGCTTGTTTCTTTCTTTGGTTGACTTTTTTAAGGCAGAAGCAAATTCCTTCTCCATCTTGTCGGCTACGGTTCGAGTATTTTTTATTTTTGCCATATAATTACAAACTTTCTATATCATCTATATCTTTATATAAATTCTCTCTTATATCACTCGGAAGATCAAATACACTTTCCAATTCATAGTTGACTTCTATTAAGGAAGTGTATTTTAGTAATGAATTACGAGTATAACCACGCCCTTTTTCTATGGCAATAACCTGCCTGGGAGTCCAGCCAAGCTGTGCCTGAACCTGAGCGAGACTTAGATTCTTATTCTGCCGCATAATACGGAGAAGATTTCCGAATCCCTTAATGTCTGATACAGTTACGCCATTGACTTCTATTACATACATCAACGCGTCGAGATATTTGAATAATGAGGATAACTTATACTCCTTCCCTTCATGAATATTAGAGATAGTATCACTGGATAATCCTCTATCTTTCAACATCTTGAACGTAACTTCCTCTTCCTTTCGGATATTAATAAGTCT
>Ga0310786_10006342_pt1 | contig 15769 bp, 12 predicted proteins | sample AusTroGonzalo_MG_FD_203881 | JGI IMG/M metagenome (GOLD analysis project Ga0310786, IMG submission 203881) | Bovine rumen microbial communities from tropical cattle in Woodstock, Queensland, Australia - Gonzalo_03 (v2) (version 2) | ecosystem: Host-associated > Mammals > Digestive system >... | reverse complement strand
ACTTCAAGAAGAAATGACAGGACGTTTATGTCTGATAATGCGGGAAGGTGATACGCCTTCCCGCTTTTTTTGTCCAATTGGAGTTGTATAATATTTTTTTATTGTTAAGTTTGCAGTTCAATAATAAATTCATCAACCAAATAAAATAACAAAATGAAGAAAATTATCCTTTCACTCCTGGCACTTGCTACAGTGTCTGCGTATGCTCAGTTCGGTGGTGGTCGTGGCGGTAATCCCACAGTACCTTCAGTAACCGAGAACGTAACTGAGGATTTCAAGCCTGCAATGAACAACCAGTCAGGCCACCAGTATCCTATGGTAAATTCACAGCGTATGGTACGCGCCCAGATATCGGCCCCCAACGCTACATCAGTAGGTCTTGACATTGACGGTAAGATTTATTCAATGTCAAAGAATGAGAACGGTGTATGGGTAGGTACTTCCGCCCCCCAGGACCCCGGTTTCCACTACTATCAGCTCAATATTGACGGTGCAAGCGTACCCGATCCCGGAAGCCTTTACTACTATGGCGCAAGCCGTTGGGGCAGCGGAATCGAGGTCCCGTCCGACGACCAGGATTTCTGGCAGGTCAAGAACGTACCGCAGGGTAGCATGAACGAGGTTTGGTACTGGTCAACAGTAACCGAGAAGATGCGTCACTGCTACATCTATTTCCCCAATGAGTATTACACCAATACAACCAAGAAATACCCCGTTCTGTATCTGATGCACGGTATGGGTGAGAACGAGCACGGTTGGGCAGAGCAGGGTCACACCGCTCAGATCATGGATAACCTGATTGCCGAGAAGAAGGCTGTTCCGTTCATCATCGTCATTGATTGCCTTGATGCACAGCTTCCCGGTCAGCAGGGCGGCATGGGCGGATTCGGCGGCTTTGGCGGTCAGCGCCCCGGCGGTCCTTCAGCTGATGCTCAGGCACAGGGCCAGGCTCCTCAGGGTCAGGGCCAGCGCCGTATGGGCGGCTTCGGTGGAGGCGGCTTCATGATGGGTGGCGCTTTCGGCGATGTTCTCATCAAGGACATCATCCCCATGGTTGAGAAGAACTACCGTGTAATTGCCGATCCTCAGCACCGCGCTATGGCCGGTCTGTCAATGGGTGGCATGACCACACGTTCAGTAACTCTTGCCAATCCTAAGGTATTCGGTTATGTAGGTATGTTCAGCGGCGGTACAATCTCTCTGCAGGACATCGAGGGCGCCGAGGGCTACAAGGAGACCAACAAGGCTCTGTTCATGAGCTGCGGCGGCAAGGAAGGCATGGGCGTTATGGAGGCTGCCGAGACCCTCAAGAAGGCTGGCATCAACGCTACCGGTTACATATCGGAGGGCACAGCTCACGAGTGGCATACATGGCGCCGTAGCCTGTATCAGTTCGTACAGATTTGCTTCAAATGATTTTACTGACTAACTTATAACCAAGTTTTAGAAATGAGAAAGTTTACAGTTCTTTTCAGCGCGGCTCTTATGGCAGCCGGTTTCTGTGCAGCACAGAACACTGAGATCAAGGAGGACTTCAAGCCCTCAACCAAGAACCAGCCCCAGCAGGAGTATCCTCAGGTTAACTCTCAGGGCTATGCACGTTTCCGTATTGTAGCTCCCGATGCCAAGTCCGTATCAGTAGGTCTGGGCCTGGGTGGCACTCACGGCGGTACTGATCTTGTCAAGGATGCAAACGGTGTATGGACCGGTACTACATCAGCTCCTCTGGATGAGGGTTTCCACTACTATCATCTGACAATTGACGGCGGTACATTCAACGACCCCGGTACCAACAACTACTACGGTTCAACCCGTTGGGAGAGCGGTATCGAGATTCCCGCCCACGATGCTGATTTCTATGCAGAGCGTGATGTTCCGCATGGCTTCGTACAGCAGATTCTCTTCTGGTCAGAGAGCACCAATATGCTCAAGCGCGCATTTGTATACACTCCTCCTACATACTATCAGGACAAGGCCAACGTGCGTTATCCGGTTCTGTACCTGCAGCACGGCTGGGGTGAGGACGAGACCGCATGGATGACCCAGGGTCACGCTAACCTCATCATGGATAACCTGATTGCCGACGGCAAGATCAGACCTTTCATCATTGTCTGCACCTATGGTATGACCAATGAGGGCTTCCGTCCCGGTGGCATGGGTGGCGGCATGCGTCGTCCCGCTGGTGGCGCAGCTCCGGCAGCCGGTCGTCCCGCAGGCGGTCCCGCAGCTGAGCCTCAGGCTCCTCAGGGCCAGCGTCCTCAGGGCCAGCGTCCCGCTGGTGGCTTTGGCGGTGGATTCGGTGGTGGATTTGGCAGCAATGCCGGATTCCAGACCGTTCTCTGCGACGAGTTGGTTCCTTATGTAGATGCTCACTTCCGCACTATCCCCAACATGGAGAACCGTGCTATGGCAGGTCTGTCCATGGGTGGTATGGAGACTCACTCAATCACTCTGGCACGTCCCGAGATGTTCGGTTACTACGGTCTGCTTTCAGGCGGTCAGTATAACCCGCAGGAGATTGGTGACTCTGTCAAGGTTAAGAAGATATTCATGAGCTGCGGTAGCAAGGAGAGCCCTGCAGCCATCAACAACGCAACAGCTGCAATGAAGGAGGCCGGTTTCGATGTAATGGGCTATGTTTCGGAAGGTACTGCCCACGAGTTCCTGACATGGCGTCGTTCACTGTACCAGATGGCACAGTTCTTCTGGGGCATCGATACACCTGCTCCCCAGTACAAGTCAGGATCGTCAAATACATGGTTGTTCATCCTTTGCGGCGTCCTGGTTGGTTTCTGCCTTGGCTTCCTGCTCAAGAAACGTAAGTAAAATCTCCGTTTAGAGATTCGGTTCTTTCAATACAGCCGGTTCCGCGGGACCGGCTGTATTTTTGTTTCATTTTGTATATGTGAAATGTGCTTTTTTCAGGTAAAAGTTGTAAATTAGCACGCCAATTGTGCAGACAATCAAATTTATTATAAACCTAATTTATCCAAGTTCACTATGAACAGAAACTTCAAATTAATTCTGGCAGTAGGAATGGCAGCAGTTTTGTCAGGTTGCGGTTCCAAAGCTCCTATGGTGGCATCAAGCGAGGAACCCGCTCCGGATGCAGCAGCCAGTACAAGTGTTGATCCGCAGCGCAGAGCAAACAGAAATGTTGCTTTTGACCAGTATTTCACAGAGACTAAGGCCGATGCAGCTCCTGTAAGTCCTGATGAGAAGGGCTTTATCCGTCGTTGGACAATCATTGAGCCCATCAACAAGCCTAACAGTGGCAACACGGTATTTACAGACAGCTATATCCTGGCAGAGTTGACCAAGGAGTATTTCCCCGGTCAGTTCTCGGCAGATATCAATGCCCTTCCCAAGACCGGTGACAAGGTCATCGTAGAGTCTGAGGCACCCCGTGCAGGCGGACGTGGCGGTTTTGGAATGAGAGGCGCTGCAGCTCCCGCAGCCGAGGCTCCCGCAACAGTAAAGGATACTCTTGCATGGCACTCAGTTGACAGCAAGCTGTTCAACATCAAGCTTATCCGTTTTGCAACAGGTACATCAAACGGTCAGAAGCGTTATGGCCTTATCTTCAATGCTTTCACAGTAATCAACTGTGAGCAGGATATGGTTGTACGTCTGGCTGCCGGTTCAAACGCATCATCTATCTGGTGGGTTAACGGTGAGAAGGTTCTGACACTCCAGGCAGACCGCCGTATGGTTGCCGATGACGGTATGTCAAAGCGTATCACCCTCAAGAAGGGTAAAAACCTGGTTCGCGCCGCTGTTATCAACGGCCCCGGTATGAGTGATATGTGCGCCCGTTTCTACAATGAGGACGGCACAATTCTTAAGAACTACACCATCACCAACAAATAAAAAAGGATCAGAATATGAAAAAGATATTTCAGATGGGCTTGGTAGCCCTTGTTTCAGTTTCAATGTCTGAGGCCGCTATGGCTCAGATAGGTGCTCCGTTCATCCATGATCCTGCTACAATTGCAGAGTGCAATGGAAAGTATTACACTTGGGGAACAGGCGGTTCAGGCCTTGTTTCGGAAGACGGTTGGGTATGGACCGGCGGTGAGCGTATTCCTAACGTAGGTGCAGCTCCCGATATGCTTAAGATAGGTGACCGTTATCTTCTTGCCTATTCAACCACCGGCGGTGGACTGGGAGGTGGTCACGGAGGTACAATCGTTACCTGCTGGGGCAAGACCCTTGATCCCAGTTCTCCCGATTACGGATTCCCTGCAGCAGCAGACCGTATCACTGTAGCACACTCCGAGAATGATGAGGACTGCGATGCTATTGACGCAGGTCTTATCTACACTCCCGAAGGCCGTCTGTTCGTTACTTTCGGCACATACTTTGGTTTCATCCGCATGTGCGAGCTTGATCCCGAGACAGGTGCCCGCCTTGAGAGCTTTGGCGAGGATGTGAACATTGCCGTTGACTGCGAGGCCACAACAATGATCTATCACGACGGTTACTACTATCTGCTGGGTACTCACGGTACCTGCTGCGATGGTGTTAACTCAACTTATAACATCATCTGCGGCCGTTCAACCAGCCCCACAGGCCCGTTCATCGATAACGTAGGCCGTGATATGGTTGAGGGTGGCGGTAAGATGGTTATCGGTTGCCGTGACGGTTATACCGGCGCAGGTCACTTTGGCCGTACAATCATTGAGGAAGGCGTTGAGAAGATGTCATTCCACTGGGAGGCTGACTACTATCAGAGCGGCCGCAGCACACTGGCTATCCTGCCTATCGTATGGCGCAACGGCTGGCCTGAGGCTGGTTATAACGTAAAGCCCGGTGTATATGAGATTGAGTCAGAGCGTCGTGGTTATGCTCTTGAGATTGCTACCGAGTACGTTCGCCTGGGTGGCGGTCGTGGTATGTTCGGCGGCGGTGGCGGACAGCAGGCTAATACTGTTGTTGCTTTCCAGAAGCTTGAGGATGTAATAGGTGGCTGGCCTACCGGCAACATTGATGTACGCGTTATTGACTATCAGTTCCGTCCCAACCAGAAGTGGGAGCTTGTTCCCGTAGAGGAGGGCACACTTGGAACTCCGTACTACAAGATTCTCATTGCAGGTACCAACCGTGCTCTTGCTGCAGTTGCTGGCAAGGAGCTCACCACTGTTCCTGAGTTCACAGGTGCACCTGAGCAGCTCTGGAGCATTGATCAGCTCATTGACGGTACATATCGTGTTTGCCCCAAGGCTGTTCCCGGCACTGATGAGAAGGTTTGCCTTATCTCAGTCGGTGACTCAAACGCTTCACTGGGCAAGTTTGACTTTAACGATGTAAACTGCAAGTGGAACTTCCGTCAGTATTGATCTGACAGGAATTCAGATAAAAAGAGAGGCCTCAGGGCCTCTTTTTTTTGTCTGTTGTTGGCGGATTGGGATTAATGGCGTAATATTGCATCGTAAAGCAGATTGAAGTCGGTATGACAGGATGAGTTCATCCTGGTCGTGCCGATTTTTTGTTTGCATCTAGTATCAATTTAATCTTTTCAACTATGAAACAAAAGACCATGAGGCAGTCTTCAGCCTTGAAGAAGACAAGAGAGTGTTCACTGTTTCTTACGGCATTGGTTCCGTTGCTTATGGCATCGTGTCATGCCAGGATTCATGAGGTGATTGATCCGGACGATACCGGAAAGGTGCCGGTTACCATCTGCGTGAATAACCTGAAAGGAGCGGAATATGCTCAGACCAGAGCCATGGTTGATGTGGGTCAGGTTTGTTCAAGCCTGAGTTTCTGTATCTATCCCTGTGAAGGCGAGTCTTTTGACAAGATTCAGATTAACCAGACGCGGGACGATCCGCAGTTTGGAACGGTTTCGCAGAACCTTACGGTGGGAGTACACAGAATCGTCGTGGTGGCCCATAACGGAGACAAGAATCCCACAATGACCAATCCGGAGTCTGTGGCATTCAGCAGCAACACGCTGTTAAAGACTACCGATACCTTCTGCTGGGCGGGCCAGGTGAATGTGACCCAGCAGACCGGGACGATAGATGTGTCCCTTACGCGCGCCACAGCCATGTTCAGGCTTAACCTGACCGATGCCCAGATCCCGGCACAGGTAAATGAACTGCAGTTTGTCTACAAGGGCGGCAGTGCCGCAGTGAATCCTTTCACGCTGGAGGGAACCACCAAGAGCAACCAGAAGGAGTCATTCATTATCCAGGATCATTCCGAAAAGGTGTTTGAGGTGTATACTTTCCCGCGTTATGAAGAGAAGAACGGCGTGAGGAACCTGTCCAAGCTGGAGATTACGGTCACGGCCATTGACATTTACGGTAATGCGGTGAAAGAGAGAGTACTGACCGATGTTCCGGTTACAAGAAACAGGATTACGGAATGCACGGGTGAATTCTTTGCAGGCGGTTGTCTGGAATACACCAACATCGGATTCGGCGCAAGCGGACTCAAAGTGAATGATGAGTGGGCCGGAACTGATGATTATGCGTTGACAGACTGATTATCGGACTGTGATGTGAAGGCAGGTCTGCTGTTTCTCGTATTTTACGTAGCAGCGGCCCTGCTTCTGCATATCATATGCCACCTGGTAAAGTATCTGACGCATCTTGTCTACCGATGCAACCTTACCTACTTGAGGTGTACTGTAGGTGAAATATGAGATGTCAAATGTGGTGCCATAGCAGTGGCAGGAGTTCTCGGTGGAGTTGACGTTGGTACGGCGCAGCTGGCGAACTGTCTCTTCGGTGCGCAGTACGCTGGTGACGGTAAAACGGTGGTTGCGGTTATAGCCGCGGTTGAACAGCGAATCCTGGAATGCCTTGCCCATGTCTTCCAGCAGTTGGGCTGCTTTGGGTACCAGGTAGGGTACAGAGTGGGTGAGCTTTTGGATATCGTAATACCGGTTGGGCTGAATCAGCTGGAGACGGCGGTCGGTCTTGGCCTGATCTGTGGTGATGGGCTGCTTGAGACCGTTTTTGCGGGCAGCCTCAAGCTGGGTGTCATTCAGGTCATTGAACAGACGGTCATACTGGCGTACAGGCTCGCGGCGGTCTGTGTTGTGGTTTACCTCGCCCTCATCTATGTATTGCTGTATATCGGCCCCTTTGTCGGAGAGTGTCCCTGAAAGACGGTAACTGCCTATGAACAGCATCACAATGACGGCTATCGGAACGAGCATGAACAGCGGGAAAACAATGTTGTTTACTGATTCAAGCCTGAATATCCGTTTGATCAGGTTTCCGTACCAGCGCAGGAACGATGTGAATGTGGACTCAATGAGAAATCCCCATGCCGGCATTATGGTTACAGAGAACTTATATCCTATCAGAGTTGAGCCGCCGAAACTGTAGAAACCTCTCCATTTGAGTATTACAACCATGAGAACTATGTAGGCTATGGCTGCAGCCCACCTGAGCCATTTGATGCTGATCCTGCGCCACAGATAGAACTGGACGGCTCCTGTAAGCAGGCAGAGTACCCAGATGAGAACGGAAAAAAGACTTGGCACGGAATCCTGTGCGGGCAGGAACCATCGGCCTATGGAATCGGATATCAGATACAGGATTATGGAGAGCAGTATGAATCTGATAGTCCTTATTTTGGCTTCAATACGGCCGTTGTTGCTGCTTTTTATTCCTTCATTCTCCATATTCGTTACAAATTTAGTTTAATTACACCTGATGCGATAATAAAGTGATGTCATTTTTTGTAATTTCGCGACAGATTAAACAAAAGACTGCTATGAAAGAACTTGACTGGTCCAACCTTTCTTTTGGTTACATGAAGACCAACTGGAATCTCCGCATCTGGTATAAAGACGGAAAATGGGGTGAGATAGAGGAATCTGACTCCGAGTATGTACCCATGCACATTGCCGCCACTTGCCTGCATTACGGTCAGGAGGCATTCGAGGGCCTGAAGGCCTTCCGCGGTAAGGACGGTAAGGTACGCGTGTTCCGTATGGAGGCCAATGCCGAGCGTATGCAGAGCACCTGCCGCGCAACCATGATGCCTGAGCTTCCCACCGAGACATTCTGCAAGATGGTTAAGCGCGTTATAGAGCTTAACAAGGAGTTCATCCCGCCTTATGAGAGCGGCGCTTCGCTGTATATCCGTCCTCTGCTGGTAGGTACCGGTGCCGAGATTGGTGTAAAGCCGGCCAAAGAGTATATGTTCCTTATATTCGTAATGCCCGTAGGTCCGTACTTCAAGGGTGGCTTTGCTGCCAATGCATACGCTCTGGTACGTTCTTATGACCGTTCGGCTCCTCTGGGTATGGGTAAGTACAAGGTGGGCGGTAACTACGCTGCCAGTCTGTTTGCCCACAACATAGCCCATGAGAAGGGTTACGGAAGCGAGTTCTATCTTGACGCCAAGGAGAAGAAATATATCGATGAGTGCGGTGCCGCCAACTTCATCGGCATTAAGGGTAACAGCTACATCACTCCCAAGTCGGAGTCAATCCTGCCCTCAATCACCAACAAGAGCCTGCAGCAGCTGGCCAAGGACAACGGCATGACCGTTGAGTGCCGTCCCGTTCCTCTGGAGGAGCTTAACGAGATGAGCGAGGCCGGTGCCTGCGGTACTGCAGCCGTTATCTCTCCGATTTCACGTATCGATGACATAGAGCTTGGCAAGTCATACGTTATAGGTGACGGCAAGCCGGGTCCTGTCCTGACAGGCCTGTACCATCAGCTGCGTGCCATCCAGTATGGTGACGCTCCCGATACTCACGGCTGGGTAACCGTTCTGGATCTCTGATATGGGTAAGGGTAAACTGGCCAAGTTTGCCGATATGCGGACCTATCCGCACGTGTTCGAACCCCAGGGTTCGTTCCGCGAGGATGTCCCGTTTGAAATGAGGGGCTGTTGGAACAGCTCCTTCTTTCATAATGACGGTCCTATTGTGCTGGAGTTGGGCTGCGGCCACGGTGAATATACCGTAGGGCTGGCCGGTCTCTATCCTGACAGCAATTTTATTGGTGTTGACATAAAGGGTGCCCGCATGTGGACGGGTGCCAAGATGTCACTGGAACGAGGCATGAAGAACGTGGCTTTCCTGCGTACGGTGATAGAACTTATAGACCGCTTCTTTGCGCCTGGTGAGGTGAGCGAGATATGGCTTACGTTCCCCGACCCGCAGATGAAAAAGGCCACCAAGCGACTTACATCGACCTTTTTTATGGAGCGCTACCGCCGTATTCTCAAGCCGGGCGGAAAGATCCATCTCAAGACCGACAGCAATTTCATGTACACATACACCTGTGCAATGGTTGACCATAACCGGCTGCCGGTAGAGTTCCGTACCGATGACCTTTATGCCAGCGGAGATGCTGACCATATCCTCTCCATCAAGACCCATTATGAGGAGCAGTGGCTGGAGCGCGGCAAGACCATCAAGTACATCGTATTCAATCTGCCGGCCGAGGGTGAGTTGTCGGAACCCGATATTGAGATTGAGCTGGATGACTACCGCAGCTACGGCCGGACAAAAAGAAGCACTCTTCAAACCGGAAAATGATACAAAAGGGGTCTGACCCCAATTGTACCGTTTTGGAATATTTGCACTACGTTTTAGGTGTAAAATAGAACGGTTTTCCTGATTTTATTGTTTTCTTGTTGGTTGTTTCCGGTGCCGGTAACTTTGCACCGAAAACAGGAAACAAACAAAACAAAATACATAGAACTATGGCAATCTACAGTACAATCACTGAACTGATCGGTAAGACTCCGACAGTAAGACTGAACACATTTACAAAGAAGAGAAGTATCAAGGGAAACATCGTAGCTAAGGTTGAGTTCTTCAACCCGGGCGGATCGGTTAAGGACCGTATCGCTTTGGCTATGATTGAGGATGCCGAGAAGAAGGGAACCCTTAAGAAAGGAGGAACAATCATAGAACCCACATCAGGCAACACAGGCGTTGGCCTGTCGCTGGTAGGTGCAGTCAAGGGTTACAAGGTAATTCTGACCATGCCCGAGACCATGAGCATTGAGCGCCGCAAACTGGCTGCCGCATACGGTACTGAGATTGTTCTCACTCCGGGTGCAAACGGCATGAAGGGCGCAATAGCCAAAGCCGAGGAACTGCGTGATGCTACTCCCGGTGCAGTTATCCTGCAGCAGTTCAACAACCCCAGCAACCCGGAGATTCATGCCAAGACCACCGGTAAGGAAATAGTGGCCGATGCCAAGGAATCAGGCATTCAGGTTGATGCGTTCATCGCAGGCGTAGGTACCGGCGGTACAGTAAGCGGTTCGGCCAAGGCTATTAAGGAGGCTTTCCCGCAGGCAAGGATCATCGCTGTCGAGCCCGCTTCATCGGCAGTGCTGAGCGGCAACCCCAGCGGTCCGCACAAGATTCAGGGTATAGGCGCAGGATTCGTGCCGGGCAACTTTAACCGTGATATCGTAGATGAGATCCTGCCCGTATCAAATGAGGATGCCTTTGAGACAGCACGTGCTCTTGCTAAGGAAGAGGGCCTGCTGGTGGGTATCTCAAGCGGTGCTGCCGCATACGCAGCAAGCGTAGTGGCTTCACGTCCGGAGTTCGCCGGCAAGAACGTATTCGTCCTGCTTCCCGATACAGGTGAGCGTTATCTCTCCACTGCTCTCTTCTGGGAAGAGTAAATAAAAACGCGTTTAAATACGATGACACAGAAGGAAAAAAACCTTTTGTGTCATTTTTTTTGTACATTTACGGCATTATGAGAGGACTATCCAAAATAATACTGCCTATTCTGTTCCTGCTGCCAACCGCAATGGCATCGGCCCAGAACAATGCATATGCCATTGACGACGAATGTTATGTCCTGTTCCAGAGGGCAGAGTCAATGGCCGGAAGAGTAACCGATGAGCAGTTCAATCTGGTAAACGATTCGCTTCTGCACATAGCTCTGGCCAAGAACGACAAAAAGTCACAGGTGCTTTATTACGTGGAGCGGCTCAAACATGCAATACGCTCCAAAAGTGATGAGAGCCGCATACTCAAGGCTTTTGAGGAACTCAAGTCGGCATCAACCTCCAATGGCTACAGGCAGTATTTCTACTATGCATACGAACTTACACAGAACTATTACTACAACACCGGCAGAGCAAATACGGCAATAGAACTGCTGCAGGAGATGCAGGCCATAGCGTTGGAACAGTCCGATGCATACGGGCTATGGTACAGTTCGCGTTACATGGTGGCCCTCTACATGGACATGAACGATTATGTATCGGCCAAGAAATACATCCTCCAGTCCATAAAGGTCTATAATGAGACCGATGACCCCACGGTAAGACGCCAGTCCATAAGCCGCGTTTATTGCGACTTGGCCGATACATATCCCGTTACGAGCGATTCAATGAGATTCTTCATTGACAAAGCCAAGGAAACGGCCATTCAGCATTATGATACCCTGCGCTGCAACTATTACATGGCAGTGATTGCCGCAATGGACAAGGATGAGGAGAGCTACAGGAAATACAGGGACTATTGCCTGAATGATGACCAACTGCATGTGATTACGCCTACGGCCAAGGCAATGTTCCAACTGATAGACTATGTCATTGACGGATCCATAACCCAAAAGGAGCTTGAAGAGATTGAAGGACTCTCCCGTATGCGTGAAATGAAGTTTGTGGTCAACATTACAGAACTTTACGGTTATGAGTCCACCGCATTCCAGCTTGAAAAACACCTGATGGAACTAATGGAACAACAGTTCTCCAAGTCTAACCAGCTTAACCTGGCCGAGCTTGACGCCAAGATGAACAACAACCTGCTTACGGCAGACCTAGCGCAGAAATCACAGGAACTTGCACGAACCACCCTAATCCTAACTATTCTTATCACAGCGGTATTGCTGGGACTGCTGGCATTCGCATACCGTCAGGTAGTCAGTCTCAAGCGGCGCAGGATAAAGGATGAGCGAATGATAAACCAACTGACCGAGGCCAACCGCCGTGCCGAAATTGCCAATGCCGCCAAAACCCGTTTTGTGCAGAACATGAGTCACGAGGTGCGCACTCCGCTCAACGCGATAGTAGGATTCTCACAGTTGCTGTCTCTTCCCGACGATGTCCTGTCAGCTCAGGAAAAGCAGGAGTTCTCAAACCACATAATGAACAACACCAAGATTCTTATGATGCTGCTTGAGGACATCCTCAATACCACCGATATGGGAAACGGTCAATACAAGATCACATACGATGAGGGCGAGCTCCATTATATCTGTAGGGCAGCCATAACAAGTTCCGAGCACCGCCTGCAACCTGGGGTAAAGATGCTTTATCTGCCCGAATCGGAGGAGCCATTCACTTTCCGTACAGACCCGCAGCGCGTACAGCAGATTCTCATAAACCTGCTCACCAATGCCTGTAAGCATACAAAACAGGGACAGATAGTATTGGCAAGCTCAATTACCGCACGTCCCGGATTCGTGACATTCACCGTAACCGATACCGGCCCCGGAATTCCAGCCGATCAGGCCGAGGTCATATTTGAGCGTTTTACCAAACTGAACGAATTTGTGCAGGGAACGGGACTGGGGTTGAGCATCTGCCGTGAGATTGCCACACTGATGGGTGCCAATGTCTATCTTGACACCACATACACAGCCGGCGGAGCCAGGTTCGTGTTTGAGGTACCCGTAGTTCCGCCGGAAGAATCCAAGTCAAAAGAAACCGCTCAGGAATGAGTGTTCACCGCCTCTGTAGGCGGTAGCTGATGGTTGCGGGCATCGGTAGCGATGGCCACATTCTGTGCCAGTTCGCGGAATGCCAGACCCGTCATGGTGTCGGGGTTGAGGGCAACCGGCTCACCGTTGTCACCGCCCTCGCAGATGCTCTGCACGATAGGAATCTGTCCCAGAAGAGGCACCTTGAGTTCCTGGGCCAGACGCTTGCAGCCCTCCTTTCCAAACAGATAGTACTTGTTTTCCGGCAGTTCGGCGGGTGTGAACCAGGCCATATTCTCAACCAGACCCAGAACAGGAACATTTACCTTTTCGTTGCGGAACATGTCAATTCCCTTGCGGGCATCGGCCAGGGCCACCTCCTGCGGGGTGCTTACTATCACTGCACCGGTAATGCCCAGTGTCTGTACCAGGGTAAGATGAATATCGCTTGTGCCGGGAGGCATGTCTATCACAAAGTAGTCCAGCTCACCCCAATCGGCATCGGCAATAAGCTGCTTCAGGGCGTTGCTGGCCATGGCACCACGCCACAGCACGGCCTGCTCAGGGTCAACAAAATAACCTATTGAGAGCAACTTTATTCCGTACTGCTCAACGGGAACAATCAGGTCGCGGCCGTCCTTGTTCTCGGCATAGGGGCGTGCATCTTCGGTCTTGAACATCTTGGGCATGGAGGGCCCGAAAATATCGGCATCCAGTAGTCCTACCTTATAACCTATACCGGCCAAAGCTACTGCTAGGTTAGCGGCAACGGTTGATTTGCCTACGCCACCCTTGCCCGATGCCACTGCAATGATATTCTTCACCTCGGGCAGCAGTTCCGGACCTTCGGGGCGCGGAGCCTGGCGGGTCTTGACCTTGACCTCGACCATTACATCCTGTCCGGCCTTTAGCTTGACTGCAGTCTCGGCCGACTTTACTATTGACTTAATGAACGGATCTGTGGGTTTCTCAAAAATGAGAGAGAACGATACACTGTTACCGTCTATGCGGATATCGTCCTCAAGCATCTCCATTGAGATGATGTCCTTGCCGGTACCGGGATAGCGCACCGTCTGCAAGGCCTCTTTGATAAGATTGGGATATAGTGCCATAGTGGCTGCAAAATTACATCATCCGCTTGATGATTGCAAAGAATTTGTATGGCATGTAGCGCACGGGCAGGTCAATCCAGGTAGGCGCTTTTACAATGGAGCGCTGGTGCGTGAATGCGTCAAAACTCAGTTTGCCGTGATAGTGACCCATGCCCGAGTTGCCTACGCCGCCAAACGGGATGTGGCTGTTGGCTATGTGCATGATGGTGTCGTTTATGCAGCCTCCGCCCGATGATGTGCGGCGTATCAGTTCCCATCCGTCTTTCTCACGCCCAAAGTAGTAGAAAGCCAGGGGTTTCTCGCGGTCAGTGATAAATTTTTCCACCTGATCCTTGAAACTGCCGTCTTTGGGGCTGATGGTTATGAGCGGGAATATGGGGCCGAAAATCTCGTCGGTCATTACCGGCGCATCCGGGCTTACATTGTCCAGCAGGGTGGGTTCGATGAAACGGTCCGATGAGTCCGTGCGGCCGCCATAGACAATATTGCCGTCCTTGAGGTAACCGGTTACGCGCTCAAATGCCTTGTCCGATACCAGGCGCACAAAATGCTGCGACTGCTTTATGTCGCTGCCGTGCAGGTACTCAACTGCGGCGGCAAACTCCCTGATGAAAGCCTCCTTGACATCCTCATGGATAAGGATATAGTCCGGTGCAATGCAGGTCTGGCCGGCGTTGAGGGTCTTGCCCCAGGCTACGCGGCGGGCTGCAATCTTGAGGTTGGCGGTGCTGTCAATGATGCAGGGGCTCTTGCCTCCCAGTTCCAGTACCACCGGGGTGAGATTGTGCGATGCGGCTTCCATCACCTTGCGGCCCAGTGCGGGGCTTCCGGTAAAGAAAATGATATCCCATCGGCATGAAAAGAGCGTCTGGTTGACATCGCGGTTGCCCTGTACCACTGCTACGTAATTGTCTGTAAACACGGATTGTATCATCTCCTCAATCACGGCCGATACATGCGGAACATAGGGCGACGGCTTGAGCACGGCGGTGCATCCGGCCGATATCGCACCAACCAACGGGTTGAGCAGCAGCTGCACGGGATAGTTCCAGGGCGATACAATGAGCGCCTGTCCCAGTGGCTCGCTTACAATGTATGAGCTGGCGGGAAAGAGCGTAAGGGATGAGCATTTGCGCTGGCGGCGTGCCCATCGGCCCACATGACGCAGGTGATCACGTATCTCAGCTTTGACCAGACCAATCTCAGTCAGGTAGGCCTCCTGATATGATTTGTGCAGGTCGGTCCAGAGTGCATCGGCCAACGGCTTTTCAAATGCATTGAGGGCCGATTTCAACTTGCGCAGCTGCTCCTTACGAAACTTTACGCTCAGCGTTGTCCCCGTTCTGAAGAACTGACGCTGTGAGAGCAGAATCTGCTGAATTCGCTCCTTCGATGTGTTTTCTATTGTCATTTTTGCGACCTGTAAAGTGATCCATTGTGTGATAGATTCCAAAGATAGTGCCAAAAACAAAATCAAACAAGGCAACCGGCAGAACTGCCTGCCAGAACCTTATGAAATGGAATCCGAACGGTATGCCACGGAAATCTTTGTTACGCTCAATGGCGCGGATTATCTTACGGGCGGTGTTTTCAGGGTCAAGTATGGGGAAAATCTTTGATGAAACGCCGTCAAACATTCCGGTGTTGATGAAGTAGGGGGCGACTGTGGTGAAGTGTACGCCCGATTTCATCTTACCCAACTCGATACGTACCGAATCGGACCAGCCGATCACGCTCCACTTGCTGGCTGAGTAGACGCTCATCTTAGGCATGGAGAGCATACCGGCGGCCGATGCGATGTTGCAGATGTGCCCGTGGTCGCGCTTGATCATATCGGGCAGCATGATGTGGGCCACGTTCATGGGTGCTATGGCATTGATCATCATGGTGCGCTCTATATCGGCCGTAGTCAGCTTGTCAAAAGTGGCGTTGCTGGTTACAATGCCGGCGCACTGGATCAGAATATCCACCGGACCGCACTCCTGGACTGTAGCGGCGTAG